>CEQQ01144632.1_pt1 | contig 41179 bp, 36 predicted proteins | sample 531041 | NCBI WGS metagenome assembly CEQQ01 (sample SAMEA2621222, study PRJEB7988) | marine metagenome | biome: marine biome (ENVO:00000447); feature: deep chlorophyll maximum layer (ENVO:xxxxxxxx); material: "saline water (ENVO:00002010), including plankton (ENVO:xxxxxxxx)" | depth 150 m | reverse complement strand
CTCGTAGATGGGCCCTGGTGTTTCTTGCTGGAGGACTTGTGTTTGTTGTTTTCGGCACGGCTTCGCGTCAAGCTCTTGTGGCGTTTGCGGTTGCGCTCTTGTGGTATCTGGTGAGAAATTGGCGAATTCGTAGTCTAATTACGGGAGCCTTGATTATCTTAATCACCTTGGTTTCGTTACCGATTGTTGCACCTCAGACTTTTCAACGTACTAAAGATGTATTTACAGAGGAGGTTATTTCATCGGCGATTCTTACTGCTCAGCGTAGACAATGGATGCCTGGTAGAGAACGTCTTTATGTTGGGGAGAATCACAATCTTATGGTTCGCATGCTTTATTGGACTTATGCCAGTCGCCTCTTTATAGATAGTCCAATATTCGGCATTGGATTTGGTCGCTTTAATGATATGAACACGGGATTCATTGGCCATCGTGGGTTGGTCTACTTTGCTACTAAAGGGGATAGAGTAATTAGTGATCTCTCTGCCCATAATTCATATCTTCATTTATTAGCCGAGTTGGGTGTCACGGGTTTAACGTTACTTCTTTTGGTCTGGTTAATGATTTTTCGTAGCCTTGGTATAGCAAGAAAGCGATTGGTTGGGCCAGGCTTAACACATGCTTATCTTTTCGCTTGTCAGGGACTGATAGTCTTTGTTCTTGTTGGGGCTCTTTTTGATCACGGACTTGGAGCCCCAAGTTTGATTATTCCTGTTGGGATTTTTGTTGGATCTGCTTATGGATTAGTTCGCAAAGCTCGAATGCTATTTGAGGAGTGACAGGATGTGGCGCTTAATACTGGTATCACTGCTTCAGGGCAGATAAGGTTAAACAGGTGAGGTGAAGACAGTGTCGCCATTACCCAATTTCATCTATCTAGGTCCTAGCAAGGCCGGTTCGTCATGGCTTTTCCAGGTTCTTAAATGGCATCCCGAAACCTATATAACTCCAGCGAAGGATCTATATTTCTTTGACCGCTTTTTTCACAGGGGAGTTGACTGGTACAGTCGGCAATTTGAAGGGGCCAAAGGTTATAGGGTTGTTGGTGAGATTTCCCACGATTACCTTTTTTCTTTGAAAGCGGCTGAGAGGATGGTTAATTTAATTCCAGACGTTCGTTTGATGGTTTGTTTGAGGGAGCCCGTTGCACGGGCTTTTTCTGCATTTCTTTATCTTCGTAAACACGGACTTTGTAGTCCTTGTTTCGAGAGTGCATTGGAAGAACACTCGAGTTTCCTTGCTCATGGAATGTATTGGTCCCACTTACGTTCCTATTTGGAAATATTCAGTAAAAGCAAAATCCACATCTGTCTTTTTGATTCGTTGGAAGATAACCCGGTACAGTTTTCCCAAGATGTTTTTTCTTTTCTAGGAGTTCAGCCGTTAATCATTCCAAAATACCTACATAGTAAAACGCTCCCTGCTTCAACTTCACGCTCGTCACATCTTTCCCGTTTGATTAAGTCGGGGGCTAATTTGGCGAGGAAGTGGGGGTTTGCTCGGCAGGTCGGTCAAATCAAGGCATCACGTGGGATCCAAAGGTTGTTATATAGGTCCTTTCGGCCTGATGAGAGGCCACTCCTGTCAGAAGTTATGCGAGCAAGGCTCACGGAGATCTTTCGGCCAGACGTTACTGCAACGGCAGAGTTGATCGGCATCGATTTACCAGGTATCTGGGGTTATTCTGAAGGGCGAAAATCGTGAAGGTCGCTATAGTGCACGATTGGCTGGTAACTTATGCTGGTTCTGAACGAGTTCTTGAACAGTTGTTACTTGTTTTTCCTGACGCCGACTTATATAGCATCGTAGATTTTTTGCCTGGTCACGAACGAGAGTTCCTTCGAAGTAGGTTCGTTCACACCTCATTTATTCAACGACTTCCTTTTGCTAAACGAGGATTCCGATGGTATCTCAATCTTATGCCGCTAGCGGTGGAACAGTTAGATCTATCAGGTTATGATCTTGTTTTATCGAGTTCGCACGCTGTGGCAAAAGGTGTAATTACTGGACCTGACCAACTACATGTTAGTTATGTACATTCTCCTCTTCGTTATGCTTGGGACCAGCAGGTGCAATACTTACGTGAACATAGTCTAAGCCGGGGGCCTAGAAGTTGGGTATTGCGGTTACTTTTACACTGGCTCCGTATATGGGATGTCCGTACAGCCCCTGGGGTAGATCACTTTTTGGCAAATTCAAGGTTTGTTGCTCGGCGGATCCGAAAAGTTTACCGGAGGGAAGCACGGGTTATTCATCCCCCGGTTAATACTGATGCTTTCCAACTACAACCTGACAAGAAGCCCTATTTTTTGGCTGCATCTCGACTTGTTCCTTACAAAAGGGTAGATCTCATTGTTGAAGCTTTTTCGAAGATGCCGGAACGGAGACTTATTGTTATAGGCGATGGTCCTGAGCGGAAGAGAATTGAGTCACTGGCTGGACCAAATGTTTCTATTTTGGGTTACCAGCCGCCGGAAACCTTACAGCATCATATGCGGTTAGCTTCTGCTTTCATCTTTGCTGCCGAGGAGGACTTTGGCATTTTGCCAGTAGAGGCTCAGGCGTGTGGGACACCGGTCATTGCTTACGGTAGGGGAGGCATCTTGGATTCAGTAGTTAATCTTGGACAAAAGGATCCGACAGGCATTTTATTTACTGAACAATCGATTGATAGTTTGATCGATGCGATCTCGATTTTTGAAGATCACCGTGATGCGTTTTTGCCAAACGTCATAAGACAAAACGCTCTCCGCTTTGGCGAAGAACGTTTCCGTAAAGAGATTTCTGATTTTGTGTCCAAGCGTTATCACGAATTCAAAGCATCTTTTGATGATAATCGGTAGATGATACTTTGACTTATAAGCACTTAGCTGAATTGTTCCGTTCGATCATGCCGTGGACGATGTTATGGGGAGGATTTGCTTTCTGGGTTGTAGTCGCCTCTCTCATGTCCGGAGATATATCTCAGGCCGTAATGTGGTTTTTTCAGGCTCTTTTCGCGATATTTCTAGGACTAGCTTTTTCCTACTTTCGTAAAATCTGGTCCTATCTTGCATTTGCAATACTAGCTGTTTTAGTTACGACTCTGGCCATTCACTCGTGGTCACAAGCCCGACAATGGCAAAGTTTTTGGGGCGCTTCTAACAGTGTTATTGAACCAAGTGATTATGAGCAGAGTTGGATCGTTGTCGAGGCCGATTCTTTCCCTAGTGGAAACCGCGAGTTTATCTATCAGACCTTTCGAGATGGTAACCCTATTAAGGGTCGGAACTTCCGAGTCACAATTTCACTCAAGACTGGCTCGACAAGGGGTGGGTTTTTAAGCCTGTTAGCTGCCAATCCTTTTGGTGCTTATAGTTCACTGCCGGTTCAAGCAACAAATGAATGGAGTGAGCTTGAACTTGTATGGCGGGTTCCTGAAGGTGTTAATTCTAGGGAACTGCGTATCGGTTTATCGGGATTTATTGGTTCAGAAATCTGGATTAATTATTTAACGGTTGAAGAGGAAGTTATGGGCGGGTGGCAGTTAGTAAAAGATTTTAAATCGGTTGGGATTAGTGTGCAGAAATTGGAAGGCTCCTCTGTAAACTCCCGGCAGCCGGTGGCACCTAAAGAGCAATTGGTATTCAGGCTGGGGAAAAGTGATTTAGTCGCAAATCAGGGGTTTTTACCCTGGAGCAAAAAACGTCAACATGTTATTACTAACCATCCCAATCTTGACGGTCATACTATTGGCTTGCTCGGCGCCACTACACTCTTGTTACCCGCACCATTTTCAGTTGTTGGGGCTTTGGTTACTATGGTTGGTATTGGTTTGACAGGTAGTCGCATTTCTTGGATCATGATCAATTTTGTTTTAGTCATGTGGGCGTTGTTGCGTTTGTCCCGCCGTTGGATGTTTCTTGCAATTGGTGCAGTGATTTTTGTTAACGCTGGATTGTACTTTGTTGCTACAAGTGGTTCTGAGCGACTTAGCCTTGTACCCATAATTTCTGAGCGACTTAGTCTTGTACCAGCATCTAAAGAAGATTCCTCAAGTCAAATGTCAAGACCAGAAATTTGGCGTTATGCTTTGGCTTCAGCTTTCAAGAATCCTATTACCGGGACTTCGCAATCGTTTGATTCCATGCTTGAAGACAACTTCATTGGAAAACACCGTCCATTCTTTCCAAAGCATGCTCATAATTTTGTGTTACAAATGGCTTTTCAGCACGGTATTTTCGGTGCGATAGCGGCATTGTGGGTCACTGTAGGAATTTTGCTAATTGGATTCCGTTGGGGTGGGATTTGGGGTCTCACGTACGGTTTGTTACCAATTATACTTAACCTTCCAGATTTTACCTTTTTCTTCGTTGGAGTTTTGGCACCAATGACACTTGGGCTTAATCTTATTCGTTCGGAATCGTATTCAGCTATCCGTAATGGTGAGTCTTAGCTAGGAATTTGTGAAAGACAAAAGAGGTTCGTGGAAAAGCAGTTTATTGAATTTATCGCACCTTGTTTATTTATGAGTTTCGTGTTTTCGTAACTATAAATTGGCTTGCCGTATCATCTATCCGCTAAATGTTGTGATGTCAAACATTGCTGTCATTATTTGGCTTTAGTGAAGGCACCTACGGATTCTAGATAATCCATAAGGGTTTTCACGCTGTCTTCGATAGAGAGTTTAGAAGTATCGATGAACACTTCGGGGTTTTCAGGGTTTTCGTAAGGTGAGTCTATACCGGTAAAGTTAGAAATCTCTCCGGATCTTGCTTTCTTATAGAGACCCTTAGGATCTCTTTTTTCAAGGATGTTAAGGGGTGCATGAACGAATACTTCGATAAATTCGCCGTCACCAACAAGTCCTCTAACAAGATCGCGATCAGCTCGAAATGGACTAATAAAAGCAGTCATTACAATGAGTCCAGAGTCCAAGAACAATTTCGATACTTCACCAATACGGCGAATGTTCTCTACTCTGTCCTCGTCGGAGAATCCCAAATCTTTGTTGAGGCCGTGTCGAACATTATCACCATCAAGAATATAGGTGTGGTGTCCTAATTTGTGCAAGTGGCTCTCGAGAGCATTAGCGAGTGTGGACTTTCCAGCACCGGACATTCCTGTTAGCCATAAGATCGCAGGGCGCTGGTGTTTAGTGCCGGCTCGGTCATTTTGGGTTATACGGTGGCTATGCCAAACAATGTTGTCTGTTGGTATAGACATTAAGAAGCCCTCTGGGTTTCGATTAGGATCTCAGCAATTTCAGGCCGTGTAAATTGACTTGGTGGTTTCTTACCAGTCGCAAGAAGTTCTCGGACCTTTGTACCAGAAAGAAAAACATGATTGTCTCCACCATGGGGGCAGCTTTTTTGGGAAGCCATTTGACCACAAACTTTACAAAAGAAGGCATGCTCGAACTTTAGTGGTTCGATATGCAATTCCTTTCGACTAAATCGCTCAAAAATTTGTTGAGCCTCATATGTCCCGTAGTAATCACCTACTCCAGCATGGTCTCTACCAACAATAAAATGGGTACAGCCGTAATTCTGGCGTGATATTGCATGCAAAATAGCTTCCCGTGGACCTGCGTAACGCATAGCAGCAGGGTAAGTCCCTAAAAATACGCGGTTTTCAGGATAGTAATTCTTCAGCAGTGTTTGATAACAGCGCATACGAACATCAGCTGGAATGTCGTCGGATTTCGTGCTTCCTACAAGAGGATTAATAAAAAGCCCGTCGACATTTTCGAGTGCAACTTTGGTTAAGTATTCGTGAGCTCGATGAATAGGATTACGTGTTTGGAAGGCAACTACAGTGCTCCACCCCCTGTTAGCAAATTCAGTACGAGTTTTCTCGGGTGTAAAGCTTTGGTTGGGGAACGGACTGCTCGAGAAGCTGTTAATAAGATGAACTGGTCCACCTAGGTAGACAGTTCCAGCAGAAATCATCGCAGCAACCCCAGGGTGGTTTCCGTCGGTTGTGCCATAGACTTTTTTGGCTTCGACAGACTGGTTAGGGCGATAGACATCCGTGACTCTGATGAGTGCAAGTACAGTACCGTTTGGGTGTCGAAGGGCAACTTCTGCTTCGGGTTCTATGCCTATCGCTTCTTGCTCAGAGATTTGTAGAGTGATAGGAATGCTCCAAACTACACCGGTCGGTAGTCTGAGCTTATCGAGGATAGTGTAATATGCCTCCTCGGTTACAAAACCGTCAAGGGGGCTATACACTCCAGTAGCTAGACACTCGAGATCATGCAGGCCGCGTTCTGATAGCACTACTGAAATTGCTTTCGAGCCAATCTCAATTGCCTTCTTACGATCGTTACCGGTTAGCGTTCGTTGTATGAGGGCCCCACCGTGCGGTGGAATAATTGCATCACTCATTTATACTCCAAGGATTAGAAAGTTCTATTCAACACCAGATGAAATATTATAGTAGTTTACAAGAAGAGTCAAGTAGTGTGTGAGAGGAAAGGGGTTATCTTGAAACATCTACACTACACCCTACATTTAGGTTATAGCGCTTTTAGTTGAGTTATTAGGTAATCACAATGACGGAAGTGTGTGTCGTTAACACAGGCTATTGTTGACTAATACTATCTATAATCTTTTTTGTTAACAGACTTGATGTCGGTGTCCATAATGACCACTAGTTGAAGTTTTTCAAAATAACTATTGCGTTTACAAGCAAGTTTAGTCATTTACGGGCAGGCCGGGTGCATTAAGGCCACAGGCTACGAGGAATTCGGGGTTAAACAAGTCCTCTTTATTATAGAGCAAGGGGTCCCCGTTCTCTAAGCTAACTATTAAGCCACCCGCTTCCTCAACAATGGCCTGTGCTGCTGCTGTATCCCACTCCATTGTCGGACCGGTCCGGGGATATAGATGGGCGCCGCCGCTTGCGACTTCGCAGATCTTCAGGGCGCTACCTTTGGCTACCAGGACCACTTCACGGTTCTTTTTTAGAGATTCGAGAAAGCGGTGAGTAGCCTCGTCGGTGTGAGAACGACTGATCATCACAGTAACACTCTCCGGTTCGGGGTCGATTGTAGAGATTTTCTTAGAAGGGGATGTTCCTTTACGACAACTAGCGCCTTTACCTAATGCTGCCTCGAAAGTCAGATCTAAATCCGGAGCGTGGACGACACCAAGGACTGGCTTTCCCCATTCTATCAGCGCTATGTTTACTGTGAATTCCCCGTTTCGCTTCACGAACTCTTTTGTGCCATCGAGCGGGTCAACAAGCCAAAAGTGTTGCCAATTGCGTCGAACGGCATAGGGGACCTCAGCTGATTCCTCACCTAGGATAGGGACGCCAGGAGTAACTTTACTTAGTTCCTTGGTGATTAGACGCTGTGAAGCTAGATCAGCTTTGGTTAGAGGGGATTTATCAGTCTTCGTCATCACATCGAAGTTAGTCTGATATATTTCAAGGATCTTTTTTCCAGCCCTACGGGCTATTTCCGATACCTCTGTTAGCAGAGAATATGGGTCGGGGAAAGCCTGTAATTTTTGCGCACTATCGCCCGTAAAAGGTTGTTCATTTTCCATTGCAGGAGCAATAATATCCTAGATTAGTGAGAGAAAGTGTAAAAACCCGTCTGTGACGGGATTTTCCTTTTGACTTTACTTGGGACATAAAGCAACTCTTCGCGTCATTATTGGTCCAGAATCGTCTTTTTATACTGGGTCGTCGGTTCGGGTTTGGGTTTGAAGGTACCAGTTTATAGTTTCTTTGAGTCCTTCAGTAAGTCCAATGGATGCTTGCCAATTCAGGAGCTGTTTTGCCTTAGAAGTGTCGGAAAAATTCCGCCTGATTTCGCCGGCTAATGGATTAGTGTGTTGTACTTGCACCCCTTGAACGCCTGCTTGGCTTAGTAGGGAACTTATTAGTTTCGCTATTTCGGAAATAGTAGTTTCTCGATTACTAGCAATTTGGAAGACCTCGCCGCCTATATTTGGTGTGTAAGCAGCCTTAACTATTGCTCCGATCAAGTCGTCTATATAGACAAAATCACGAGTTTGAGATCCATCCCCATAGATCTCTAGAGGTTCACTAGCTAGGCCCTGTCGAATGAATTTTGCCACCACGCTTCCCTTGTGATCTGAGCCAGGCCCGTAAACATTACCGAACCTAAGGGCAATCGTTTCGATACCGAAAGTACCGTGATAGGCACATAGATAACCTTCGCAGGCAGACTTGCTTGCACCGTACGGACTCTTGGGTTTCGGTACCATATCCTCATTTATGGGTGGCGTCACGTCACCGATGACTGTACCTCCGCTAGAGGCAAACACAAATTTGGTGATGCCGTGTTCACGTGCGGCTTCGAGGTAGTTTAGCGTGCCCAAAACGTTAGCGCTACAGTCAAGAAGGGGGTCTTCGATGGAGGGTTGCACTCCAGTGTTGCCAGCGAGGTGAACTATTGCTTCAATGCCTTGAGTCGCACGAAGTGCAAGATCAGCATCGCGGATGTCTCCTACTACAAGCTCTACCCCATCAGGCGGCCCTACAAGATTTTCCGCTGTGATCTCCCTATAACTGCCGGTCTCAGCTAGGTTTTTTCGTGAGCCCACCGAGAGGTTATCGATAATACGAATAGCACCTTTGTTCGATTTATATAGATGGTTGACAAGGCGACTGCCGATGAAGCCTGTTCCACCAGTGATGAGCCAGTTCACGATTTCCTCCGGAACGTAATGTTACCAGTTGATTAGGTGTTTCTAAGCAAGCTGAGCAGGTAATGTCGGTATGGGTTGTCCGGCGACATTTCATGGGCGAGATCGAATACCTCTGCTTCTGAGATCCAACTCCTACAAAAGGCAATTTCCTCTGGGCAGGCAATCTTTAAGCCCTGACGAGCTTCAACGGTTTCAACAAAATTAGCAGCTTGCAAAAGACTTTTGTGGGTTCCAGTGTCGAACCAAGCGCTACCTCTTCCTAGGAGCTCTACTTGCAGTTCATCATTCGCAAGGTAGCGCTTGTTGACGTCCGTAATCTCAAGCTCACCTCTGGCTGATGGTTGAAGTTCTCGTGCGAAAGAGGCAGCGCGAGCGTCAAAAAAATAGAGGCCGGTAACTGCATAATTACTTTTGGGGCGCTCAGGTTTCTCTTCAAGACTCTTTATCTTGCCTGCACTGTTAAATTCTATGACACCGTACCGGTGGGATTCATCAACGTAGTAACCGAATACCAGAGCCCCGTGCTCTAATTGTGCTGCTTTTTCTAGTCGGGCGGAGAGGCCCTGGCCAAAGAATATGTTGTCACCAAGTACCAGGCATGAGGGACCCCCGTCGGTGAAAGTCTCACCAATTAGGAGGGCCTGGGCAAGACCCTCAGGTCGAGGTTGTACAGCATATTCGAAAGCCAAGCCCCACTGATTTCCGTCACCAAGTAAACTCTGGAACAGGGGTAGATCGCGAGGGGTAGAGATGATAAGTATCTCTCTTATGCCAGCCAACATTAGAACCGTGAGTGGGTAATAGATCAGGGGTTTATCGTATACCGGTAGAAGTTGCTTGCTGATCCCTCGCGTGGTTGGGTGAAGACGGGTGCCGGAACCGCCCGCTAGAATGATTCCTTTCACACTACACCTGAGGTCCCACTTGGTTCATGTCCTCGCCAGAAACCAGCTCGTTAGCCCAATCAAGATGTTCAAGGTACCAATGAACTGTCTTAAGTAAGCCGCTCTTAAAGCTTTCGGTCGGCTTCCAACCAAGATCTAGACGGAGCTTAGAGGAGTCGATTGCATATCGAAAATCGTGGCCGGGTCGGTCTTCTACAAAGATGATCTGATCAGCGTAAGCTCGGGTTTTCGGTTGAAGTTCGTCAAGGATTGCACAAAGGGATTGAGTCATTTCGAGGTTAGTGTGCTCTTCGTTCGTCCCAATATTGTAACTGTTTCCTATTGCCCCTCGATCAAGTACTGTAAGCAGACCCCGAATGTGATCTTCAACGAACAACCAATCACGGATATTGTCTCCCCGTCCATACAATGGTATGGGTTCTCCCGCAAGGGCTTTGAGAATAACGGTTGGTACCAGTTTCTCCGGGTGCTGGTAAGGCCCATAATTGTTAGAGCAGTTAGTGTTTAGTACGGGGAGGCCGTAGGTGTGGTGGTAGGACCGTACGAAATGATCCGCAGAGGCTTTACTTGCTGCATAGGGCGAGTTCGGGTCGTAAGGACTGTTTTCGCGGAAAAACCCCTTTTGCCCTAGACTGCCAAACACCTCGTCAGTCGATACGTTGAGGAAACGAAATTGGTTCTGGAGTACTTCAGAAAGGCTGTTGAAATATGACCGGACTACTTCGAGTAGCGTAAAGGTACCCACGACGTTCGTCTGTACAAATATGTCTGGGGAGTCTATGGACCGGTCCACATGAGTTTCAGATGCAAGGTGCAAAACTGCGTTTGGAGCGTAGATTTCGAACAGGCGACTCATTGCCTGGGCGTCACAAATGTTGACGTGCTCAAAGTGGTACCGAGGGTTCCCAGTGATGGACTGGAGGGAGGACTGATTACTGGCATAGGTTAGAAAATCAGCGTTAACGATTTGGTGATCGGTTTGTTCGACTAAGTGTCGAACCAGTGCCGATCCGATAAAACCGGCTCCTCCAGTGACCAAAATAGTGTTATCAGGCATTTTCAGTTTCTCCGATAAGACTTTCGCCATCCTTGTACTTGAATGGAATTTCGATGTTAGCTAGTTTTGGTAAACTCTTATCCCGTTTGGAGATATTGGGATTAACTAATCCCCAATCTATACATAGATCAGGATCATTCCAAATTATTCCCAGTTCGCTATCACGATTGTATTCAGCAGTTACTTTGTACGTAATGTAAGCTTCTTCGCTTAGCACTAAGAATCCGTGCGCGAATCCAACAGGTAGGTACAGTTGATGATGGTTTTCCTCGGATAGATTGGCCGCAACCCAAGAGCCGAATGTCGGTGAGCCTTGCCTGATATCAACTGCGATATCAAGGATTTCCCCGTGAACTACGGAGATCAATTTCCCCTGTGAATAGGGTGGGGTTTGAAAGTGTAGCCCCCTGAGCGTACTTCGGGTGGATCGAGAGCAATTATCCTGGACAAAAGTTTCAGGAATACCCCCCTTCCGGTAAACGGAGCTCTTGTAAGTTTCGAGGAAAAATCCCCTAGAATCGGGGTAGACCGTTGGTTTAACCAGGATTACTTCAGCGATAGAGAGTGGGTGAAAAGTAGTCACGAAATTAGTTTCTCCCGTAGGGCCTGCCAGCGTGAAATGTCGAGCGATATATCCTCAGGAAGATCAACGCCAGCACTCGCGCGCGATCCCCGTACCACATCAGGCTTCCTACGTTGGGCCAACTCGAACACACTTTTTCGTTCAGTAGCTATATGGAGGGTGTTGAATGGGACAGAGTCGAAGTATCTAATCGCCAGAGCTATGTCAGGGCCAATCACGTCTACATAGTCCTGCGAAGTGTAGACATCATCGAAGGCTATCGGGTAAGTCCATTGGCGGGGCCGGAAGCTGGTGCGTATAACTAGGGCATTCTGGTGGACCCTTACGACTTCCTCAGCAACGAGTTTAGAAAGACCGTAGTGGTTTCTAGCAGGACCAGGCTGGTCGTTCTCGAGATAGTGACCCCGGTCGCCGTAGAATACGTAATCGGAAGAAATGTGCACAAGGGGAATTTTTCGTGGAACAAGCTCGCGGACTAGGGAAGTCGTTCCGGCAACGTTGACAGCCCAGCAGGCTTGTCGTTCCCTTTCTGCCCCACGGACATCAGTATAGGCTGCTGCATGAACAACAAGATCAGGTTTATATCGTTCTATGGATTTTACTATCGTGTCCGATTTGGTGAGATCCAATTCAGAGCGAGGTGGTGTGGTCATTTCAAGATGTCGTGATAGTTCTCGCCCTAGGCGTCCACTCCCCCCTGTTAATAGAACGCGCCCTGCGGATTCCGCTTGCATAGTTGCAATCTAGCATGACATTAGTTGGTTTAGGTCGTTGGGTAAAGATTGGACGGCTCGATAAGTCAGCAGCGGGAGGAGGGGGTTGACCTACAGCTATTTTGCAGGACTATCTTTTATTGATATTGGCGGCTGGAAGGTTTCGCGAAGAAAAAAGGGAAGAGTTGCTACCATACTGGCGATCACCGCAGCTAGAGCAGCAGCATGCCAAGGGTCATTTTCCCTTAGCGGATTAATTGGCGGTTTTGCTAAGGAAAGAGTGTTGGCGCTAGCTAAGGTGAGGCCCCGAACAGTTTGTATCGCCGTAGAGGTTGCCGAAAGATCCCTGTAGGAAGTTCGGGAATCGCTTAGGCGCCTTGAAATCTCTTCTCGTTTTTGAGCAAGTTCGCTTAATCTAGTAAGTAGACCGCTCGTTGTGTCAACGAGGTCCTGAAGTTGTTCTTGCAGGACACTCCTCTCAGCTATAGAAAGTTCGAGTTTAAGCTTACTGGCGCGTAGTTTCCGTTCTAGTTCCAGCTTTTCTGATTGAGTGTCAAGAAGGCCCTCATGTATATCTGGCATCGGGTCATCGAAACCACTAATCTCTAGGAGTTGCGACTCAAGCACCATTTGCTCCCGCTCTGCCACTCTTGTAAGACTATCTAGTTCTTCTAAGCGATTCGTCCCTTTGACGATTTTCTGGTTAATATTAACCAGATTTGATTCTAAGAGCTTGAAGTTGTCAATGGATCTAAACTTTTGCCATTCCGTCTCAATAGTCTTCAGTTCTTCGCTTATGTTCTGGAGCCTTAAGACAATCGAGCTGTTGCTGGGAGCGAGTGGTGCTAAGAGCGATTCCCGGACTGCAGTGAGAGTTACTTCAACCCACGTATTAGTGAGATCAGCTGCGGTGCCCGGGTCGGTATGAACTAACTGGTGGTCGACAACTAGAGGAAACCCTTTTTCTACACCATTGGTTACTTGCTCAGCAGATCGTATAATTGAACTAGCTGCTTTCAAGTCACTGACTGTCAGGTTAGTTTCAGGGTAAACTTCGAGGGTTTCCGCCATAACTCTGGCGCTTAGTGCCAAAGCCTTGTATTGGTTTAAAGTCGCGTAAACGAGCGGTTGGAAGCGGAGAACGCCTTCACCTACAAATTCTACTGAGGGTGGTGCTAGGATGACTGTGCTCGAGACCCGAAACAACTCAGGTTTGCGAGTTACTGAAAAGTAGCCTACGGTTCCAGCGACCAAGGCGACGATTACTATAAAAGGAAGTCCTCGCCTAATAATCAAGTACAGACTGCGAAAAGATATTTCATCGGTATTGACAGTCATGAAGGTCTCTCCTTCCAATCGCAATAATGCAGTCTATTTGAGTAGACGGATGAAGCCCTCATCCTCAAGTTTAGTAACCCACGGTTTTAGGTCCTCGAGGGTTAAGTCGAGACTTCTTCCTGCCTCTTCAATAGTTTCACCGTTACTAAGCGTTTTAAGGACATTACCTCCCAGTGTGCCAAAGGTTTCACGAAAATACATCGAAAGGTCAGTCATCGGGTTAAGTGCATCCTTCCCTCGCAAAGTTAGTACGAAACTCTGGCCTTCCCATCCTGGTGGCTCCTCAGGAAGTTGTAGGTCTTCGATGGAGTTGACAGTCGGATAACGACGATTGGTTCCTACGCGATTTGCACTTATACGCAGGAAGGCCCTCCCGTCTTTATGAAACGTATAGCCTTGATTATCAGTGCTCAGGCCACTGTACTTTTTTGGATTTGCTCTGGACTTATATCTGTTAGTTGCAATGCCAAGAAGGCTTTGGACCAAGAGCGGATCAAGGGGGTGGGCGACTAGGGGGCTATGGCTTAGGGAAAGGCTATAACGAAAAATTGCACGGAGAGCGTCAATGCGTTCGGATATGTTCCTGGCTTTTTCATGCTGAGCAGCACCAATGCTGCCGTTTAAGAAAAGCGCAAGACCGTATTCGTTATTGTGAGCAAAGGTCAGGCTTCCGGTGAATTCTTTGTGTCGCAGCTCATTTATTAGGAGTCGCACATCCGTTAACCCAGTGGAATACGAGACTCCTGGTGAAAATTGGGGAAGTGCCTGCATTACTGTGAGCTGACTGTCCGCGAAACCGCTTTGAAGTTGTGGAATTGTCAGTGCAGGGTGTCTCTCGAAATAGAAATCTATCCCCTTCTTTGTTAGGGAACCGAAATCTCCAAGACAGAACCTAGATAACAACTCGCCATCCTCTATTTTAAGGATCATGTTTCCTGCATTCTGAGACAGTACCAAGGTGCCGTTTAACTTTGCCTTCTTAATGCCGACTAATAAGTCGTGCCCGGAGAGCGAACTACTACTGCCCGAGAGGCTCTTCATTTTAGTTCTCTTAGTAGATCACGGTCTTCAGTAAACGATAATTTTCCTAGGGCCTGATTCACGGGTAAAAAATTCCCCTTAGGGAAAGTTGATTCTCGCAATACTGGCTGGATGGCTTCGGTTGTCATTCGATAGTAGGTGATCATACGCCGTTTTCCATTGTTATTGACATACCGGGTGACTCCAAACCTTGCTGGGTTTGGACAGATGGCTGTCACGCCTGCTTCTTCTTTAACCTCACGGAGGGCTGCTGCGAGAAGTGATTCACCAGATTCAAGGTGACCCTTGGGGAAGACCCAGGTGCCGTCCAGGTGTCCGAGGACAAGAACCATACCCTTCGCGTCAAAAACCACACCACCTGCCCCTTGGACTATGAAATTGTTCGAATAGGGAGATTCAGGATTAGCCACTGGCGTTAATGCTATCAAACGTGCGGCAGGAATAACCAAAAACCCGCTTGTGGTGGTTAGCTTAAGGCGGTGAAAAGGTCGTACGATAGAACGGTGCATATCGATGAGAAGTGTTTTCAACAAAGGGTTCAAACTAAGTGAAGTTGGGTTTTCTGTGACTCGCTTACGTTGGATATCTCTTATGGGCGGAACGGGTTATCTCTCTCTGACTTTATATCTTGTTTTTGGGCTCAAAATGTTGTGCCCAGGAAGTGCTGTTGCCACTAATAGTATGCAGAATCTTGGAATTATTCTTGGTTACGCAAGCGTCTTCACAGGCGTTTGGTTTTGGGCTCCGAAAAACCCCTTAATCAAGATCTTTTCTGAAGTTGGGGCAGTGTTCATGTTTCTCCTATTAATTACCATTGTTGTGATAATTACTGCAATTGTGACTCTGTTGGATGGCACGCTCCGGCCCTTTGGGTGTTGATTACCTGCCTACTACTGTGCCGGCGTTCTCCAAGAATTCAACTATTCCTTCGGCTAGCGCTAGAGCCAGGGTGTTTTGGTAGCCGTAAGTTCTTAGTTTGGGACCCTCTAGCGAATTATTCAAGAATCCTACCTCTACCAGGATTGCAGGAATTCTTGCAGTGCTAATCACGTAAAACACGTTCTGTTTGACACCACGGTCTTTAGCCCCGGTTGCTGTAACCATACGGTCTTGGACAATTTTGGCGAGAGTTAAGCTGTAGTTAAGTTGAGCCTCTTTAAGAATGTCACCAGCAATGCCATTCGCGTTGGATAGCGCTTCTTGTGTCAGGGCTTCGCCTGCCGCACCACCCCCATTTTCTCTTATCGCCTGATTTATGAGGCTAGGGTTAAGAGGTTGCCCGAAGACCCAAGTCTCGATGCCTTCAGCATTAGGGTTGGGAGCTGAATTAGCATGTATGGAGATGAACAAGTTGCGATTTGGTGTGGCAAAATTAGAACGCTCCTTAAGAGAAAGGAACGTATCATTGTCGCGTGTAAGGACGGCCTCGATTCCTTTTTCTTTGAGTCGCTTTCTGAGACTCAGGGCAATGCTAAGTACTACCTCTTCCTCAACTGCAAATTCGGTACTTGCGCCAGGGTCGTGGCCGCCATGACCTGCGTCTATCACAACAATTCTACTATTTATTGCGATGTCGGCTACACTAGGTTCTGTACTAAGAATATCGACAACATCGCCGTTTAGGTTGGGCGCGAAATCTATATACAAGACCTCGTGGTTAGCGTGAGATACCTTTCCGAATTCATAACCAGTTCCGTCCGAGTCAATGTTGTGCCGTGGTTGGATGACTAGTATTAGGTCGGGACCGAATTGTTCAAAGGAAAGTTTAACTATGTTGGTTTCAGGGGTATTTAGTGTGAAGCTATCGCTTTGTGCATTCGGGAATGAGATCACCATGATTTCGTTCGTAACAGCGAAGCTAGTGGTTTGCCCAATTGGTATATCTATAGCGACACGTGTTACTAACCCGTCTGGGGAGCCTATTCGGGGTTTAGCGATATTATTTGGAAGTTCGTCACTTGTAATAATAGTGATGAGGTTGTCTTCAGGAAGCCAGTTGCTCTCACCAGCAAAAGCAGAAACGATTGGGCTAATGGCCACATATGCAACGCCGTCAACCAAAATCCCCATGGGACTTTCCATGTCCACGCCATTAAGCTTAAGTGTTCCTAAATCTTTCACTAGGCCTTTTGCGATGTCAGATGTTGTCGTAAGAGTTACCGTGATCGTGTTTTGGTGAAAGGTCAGTTCCTTGGTGGTGTTATCGAAATCGAGAGTTAAACCAAGCGCCTCCGCTAAGGGCAGGGCTTTAGCATAAGCATTTCTGCTATCGCCGTGGCTAATAAAATAGTATGGACCAGCCTCATCCCAAAGCACCCCGTTGACGCCAAGGGAGTTGTGACGTTCTTGTGCTACCCCAAAGCTGAAAAGAGGGAGGAGGAAAATCCCTACAAGGTGTATATGGAACCACCTTTTCACTCTGTGTAGATTCTAGCATGAGAGGCTTACAGCAAAGCGGAATTTCATAGTGTTAAGCGCCCACCTTAATGATCACGGTCAGTTATTTCGATGAACCGTAATCTCAATCGTTATGAGATTAGGGTGCTTGCCGCCAAAAAACTTGGGCGCTAGAGGAGTTTTCCACCCAATTGGTTTTGAATTTAAGAAAATAATGATTGCCGCTTATGCCTAACGTCCACATAGAGTGAAAGGATTACGAATACCTTTGGTTTGATGGTTGATGGTTGATGGAGGATGACCGGTGCTTCTAGGATATGGAAGATTAGAAAGAATGCAAGAAGAGGGCTTTAATTATTTGGCCACAGGGCACTGAGTGAGGACTATTTGATGTTCGTATAATATGACTACCCAAATGACCACCAAAGTATTGCGTTCCTGCCTATGTAAGGAATCCAGGAGTGGATTGCTTTTATTCCGTAAGCCACCTTTCCTTATAAGGCCTGTTGGGGGAGAAAATGCGGTTAAGTAGACTATTATTTAAGTGTTATTGTGGGGTATTTTTCGAATTTTATCCAATGTAATGCTTATTACACGAAATACCTTAAAAAATAAGGTAGAATTCTGTTATGAAATCTCGACTACTAATTACAGGTACCGGTTTCGCAAGAAAAATTTGCGGAGGACTCTTATGACAGATCCGATATTCAGCGCTCTCCTAATATTTATCACCGTAATCGTTGTCGGCTGTGTATCAGTTTTTGTTTATGACAACGTTCAGCGTATTTTCACAGTCTTGATAACTCGAAAACCAGCGGTTTGGACAAGATCTCGACGACGTCTTGGGAAGGTGACTCTTTTTCCTCCTTTAGTGGTCCGGACCTACGCTACCAGGAGGCCGATCCCAGTAGTTTCTTATGCTAGATCCAATCACCTTAATCCTCGTGCTGGGAATAACTGAGGGAGCAAGGTCTTTTGTGCGGACGTTTTGCGCTTTATCACTCGATCGATGTTTTTAACTCTATACTTCATTTGAAACCTGGTGAATTTCTACCGTTTACTTCCAGTTACAATATTGCGCCGAGCCAGGTGGTCCCGATTCTTTCGAAAGGCGAAGATGTTGGGCGTAAGTGGTACTTATCCAGCTGGGGTTTCATTCCTCATTGGGCTGAACCAACAAGGTTCAAAGCCAAATTATTTAATGCTCGGTCTGAGACTGCTAGTGAGAAGCCCGCATTTCGTTATGCCATGCGCATGAACCGATGCTTAGTTCCTGCAAGCGGCTATTTTGAATGGAAGAGTGAGGGCAAATCAAAAGCTCCCTATTTTGTTCGGCGAAATAATGGGCAACCTATGGTTTTCGCTGGTTTACAAAGCCTAAATTCGAGAAGAAGTACGATTGGATTAACACACACTATACTTACAACGGAGTCGAACAAGCAGATGAGGTCTTTGCACCATCGGATGCCCGTAATACTTAATCCCGAACAGTTTGGGACTTGGTTGGACCCCTTGATTTACAACACTCAAGTATTTCATAAACTTTTTGCACCTTATCCCCTTGACGAACTCGAGGTTTTCCCTGTTCCTCATAGGGTTGGAGACCCAAAACTAGATGATGTGTCGTTGATCAAGGATATTTCGGCCAAGGATACCAACCTAACTTTTCGTTAATTGGCGCCACCTATATCTCGTATAGTTTTTACAGCACCTTGATGACAGTAACGGTCAATTAAGAATCTATTGACGGTTACGGCAAGTAGGATATGAGTTGGTAAAAATGAATAGCTTATTAACTTATACAGGCAAGAGATCCCTGTGCGCTGTGTTTGCGAGTGACAGGTTTCGCTGTTTTTTGGGCGCGTTCGAGGAATGTTATTTAGTTGACGGGCAGAACGATTTACTGGGAGGGTTATGTAGGTTTAGCACTAGGTTATAAGCATTAATTCGGTGATATTGAAGGTGCTAACAATCCGAGTTCCTTGACGGGATCTACAAAGGCGCTACCGTGTTGAGGGTCCTCGAGCCTGACGAACAGCTTAAGGAGATCATTAGGCTGTAAGGAGCTTCCGCCTAAAAAACCAAGCCTCTGGCCTTGTGTTATTCGTTGGCCAGGGGTTACTTCGGGTTCGCGGAGGTTGGTATAAACCGTAAAGAAAATTGGCGAATGACGGACAATAACCATGTGGCCGTCATTAACACCCATAAAACTTGCATCTGCAATTACGCCTGCGCCGGCACTCCAAACAGCTGCGTTCGGGATCGGCGATTGGATAGCGATAAAGGAATTATTATTTTGGCCGTAGTCAGTAATAATACGCCCCCCATTTAGTGGCATTACAAAGCCTGCTGTATTTGGTGGAGCTGCGGTGAGATTATATATGAGCCCCTGTATCCTATCGGCCTCTGTAGTCAAGTTTTCACGTTCTATGTCATCGAGTCGTTCTTGGGCTGCTTGGCGCCTAAGTTCGTCTTCAAGGGCTACTAAACGTGCGATTTCATCTTGGAGTTGTTGATCGAGATTACCAAGATTTTTCTCAAGGTCGTTCTGAGCCTCTAAGAGAGCTTGTTGTTGAGCAAGTTGACCTTCGCGGGTAGTTTCAAGACTAGTTATTACTTGATTCAACTCTGTCTGGGTTTTGCCTAACGCAATTTGATTATTGGCTAACTGGTCATTCTTTTCTTTCAGAGAAACAAGGTGTTGGCGGAGATCGGCCTGAGCTTCGTCTAATTGCAAAAGGGTGGCTGCAAGTTGATTAACAACTTTTACATCTTGCTTGGCTAGAAGGGACAGATAGTAGTTTCGGACTTGTAGTTCGTGGAACGAATTTACTTGCGCTAGAACATGGCCAAAACGAGTCGCTCGTTGTCGGTGCAAGTTAATTAGAAGTGCCTGTATTCGGATGTTAAGTATCTGAAGGTCACTTTCAAAGCCTGCAATCTCGATGGTTGTAAGGTCGCGTTCTTTTTCTGTCGTTTCGATTTCGCGGTTTAGTCGGTCACTCTGAATTTGTAGTTGTACTAATCTCGCAGCAACACCATCTCGCTCAGCTATTCGGGTTTCAATGAGTTGAGCGGTGTCGCCAAGTTCAGTTGAAAGCTCACCAATCTGTTGTTGGCGTCGGGCCAAGCGACTACGATTTTCCTCGATGGCTTGTTCGAGCTCAATTTGTCTACTTCGATCCAATTCTGGTTGGGATGCAACAAACGTTAATAGTGCGAGTAAAGAGACAATGGGCCAACGCCACATACAGTGGGTGAAATTAGGGAGCGAGTTACAGATGCGAAGCATGGTACTTAACTTTAGGTACGTTCTCGCAGGTATTGTGAAACAGCGATTGTACTACCAACCAGTCCTATCAGCAGTGCTAGAGCCGTGATTAACGCAGCAACCTGACTGAGCTGAAGGGAATCTCTTACTAATGGTACGAAGGGGAAAGTGACAGTTAGGCGGTCAATTACAAAAAGATAGCTCGGAACAATAAGAGACAAGGTAACAACTGAGCTAAACAGGCCGAGAAGGAACCCTTCAACTAAAAAGGGTGCGCGAATAAAACGACGAGTGGCACCAACGAGGCGCATTACTTCTATTTCTTCACCGCGAGCAGCTATTGCTGCTCTTATTGAATTTACAATAGCAAAGAGTGCGCTAGCTAGGAGTACCACAATAAGAATTGACCCGGATATACGTAGGGCATAGTTAATTGCAATAAACGTCTCGACAGTTTCTGAACCGTCTTCAACATCTGTGACACCAGGCAGGAGTCTTAACCGATGGCTGATAAGGAGTGTTTGAGTTGGGTTATATAGTTTCAGTGCTAGGGTATCAGGAAGGGGATTGTCTACCAAAGCGGCACCTTGTTGCAGAGAAGGCAGGTCCTGGATCATTTCCATAAGAGCCACCTCCTTATTGATGTAGAAGACCTCGTTAATTTCGGGCCATTGGTTAATCTGGTCGAGGAGGAGTGTTATATCTGCATCGTTTTCTAAATATACAGCCATTTCGAGCTCACCTTGCAGGGCAACCAAGGCAGAATTCAGATTTAAGCTAACCAGACTAAACCCAGATAGGATGGTGAGGGAGAGAGTTGTGGTGGTTATGGTAGCTACACTAGCTATCCAGTTGCTACGTATAGCGCGCATGGCTTGGGAAAACACGTACATACCCGTTACCTTACCGTCATGTGTCGGTACAGTACGAAGAAGCTTAGGGCTGACAGGTATTTGAATTTGTCTTTTTTTGGAGGACTCACAGTCGCATTGCGCCTATCACAGCGTCAGTAAATTCCCTTGTAGTAGCTGTTCCCCCTAAATCAGATGTTACTGGTCCGGCTTCGAGGACTTGGTCTACTGATTGCTCTATCAGCTTGGCGTGATTATTTTCGCCCAAATGTTCTAGCATCATTGCTGCGGAAAGGATTGCACCTGTGGGGTTCGCTGTTCCCTGTCCTGCAATATCTGGTGCTGTCCCGTGCACCGGCTCAAAAATGGCATTTTCTGAACCTACGTTAGCGCTTGGAGTGAGTCCTAAGCCACCTACTAATCCCGCTATTAGATCGGAAAGGATATCACCAAATAGATTAGTAGCAACAAGTACGTCAAAGCTTCCTGGATCTAGAACTAACTTTGTGGCGGCAGCGTCAACCATCAGATCAGAGGTATTAATCTCCGGATAGTTCTTTGCTGTCTCTAAAGCCGTCTCAAGGAACAGACCTGAGGTGATTGGTAACACGTTAGCTTTGTGGATAATGACAAGTTTGTTGTCGCGACGTTTAGCTTGCTCGAAGGCTATTCGAGTGATACGGCTACTAGCAGATTTTGTTATTACTGCATCAGCTATAGCTAAATCCCCATAACGTCTTTCTTGAGCAACGTATATTCCTTCAGTGTTTTCACGGACCATCAGCATGTCGATGCCTTGGGTACTTCCTGGAACTGGTCTGGTTTTGGCGGGTCTTAAGTTGGCATACAAATCCAACTCGCGTCGAAGGTAACGTATAGCACTAAAAAAGCCTTTCACTTTGTGTTTTGGGCTGGCGAAGGCACCTGCTAGGGTCGCGTCGGTATCGACGATCGTGTTCAACGTCTCCTTGGGTACGGATCTTCCTTGCGTTTCGAAAGTGGCCCAACCAGCTTCAGCATCAACGAAACGTAATGGGAGCTCGGTATTCTCGAGCACCCTGCGAGCTTCGGGAATGATTTCCTGGCCAACACCGTCACCAGGAAGGAGACAGATTTCGTACATACCGCTCCTTTTCGTAATATCAGGCCGAGTCTTAAAACTGGAAATTAATTCGGCCGAGGCTTATACGCTAACACGATCAGCTTCAAAATGAGACTAGGTATTGGGGCTGAAGTCTTGCTTTTAGGGGTCGGGGTAGGAGACTAATAATTAGTACGTTAAAAAGCTACCTAACCAAACTACCGTTCCTAGGCTGGGCGGGTTTTTGAGCCCAAACATTCTGGGGTATTAAGCGGTCTTTAATGAGATTACTCGTAAGTAGCCGATTATTCCATTAAATCACGGCATAGGGTATTTACGAGCTAAGTCTATAACTTCATGTCGCACCGATTCTTTTTCGTTTGTTGTGAGCGACTTATTAATTAGGTGGGCAACAGTATCCATGTTAGATGGTGTTAAGCCACGGGTTGTGATTGCTGGCGTTCCAATCCGTATGCCCGAGGTTACCCATGGTTTTTCAGGGTCATTCGGGATCATGCTCTTGCTAACTGTGATGTTGGCTTCTTCGAGTCGGTCATTCGCGGTTTTTCCTGTAATCTCTTGTGGGCGTAGGTCGATTACGAACATGTGATTATCTGTGCCGCCTGATACAATGCGATAGCCCCTCTTAACCAAGGCGTTAGATAGCGCCTTGGCGTTATCAATTACTGTCTGAGCATAAGTTGTGAACTTGGGCTGCAAAGCTTCGAAGAAGGCTACTGCTTTAGCAGCTATGACGTGCTCTAGTGGGCCTCCCTGGATACCTGGGAAGATTGTCCGATCGATGCGTTTTCCAAGTTCAATATCGTTTCCAAATATGATTCCACTGCGTGGGCCCCGGAGTGTTTTATGGGTTGTGCTGGTTACTACGTGTGCATATGGCAGTGGATCAGGGTGTAGTTTTGCAGCTACAAGGCCGGCAACATGGGCAATATCAGCCAATAATAGTGCGCCAACTTCGTCAGCTATCTCCCGAAAGGTAGAGAAGTTTATAAACCGGCTGTAAGCAGATGCTCCTGCGATGATTAGTTTTGGGCGATGCTTAAGTGCAAGCGTGCGAACCTGGTCGTAGTCAATCGTTTCATTTGCTTCAGATAGTTGGTATCCAACAACTTTGTAGTTTCGGCCTGAGAAGTTAACTGGGGATCCATGAGTTAAGTGGCCTCCGTGAGCCAGATCCATGCCGAGAATTGTGTCTCCTGGTTCAAGTAGAGCGAAGTACACCGCCAAATTGGCTGAGGAGCCTGAGTGTGGCTGTACATTTGCCCATGAAGCGCCAAATAGTTTTTTAAGTCGATTCAGCGCAAGGTTTTCAATTTGGTCGACGACATGGCAACCACCGTAATAACGGCGCCCAGGGTAGCCTTCTGCATACTTGTTGGTTAGCACGCTACCCGTAGCTTCCATGACAGCTCGAGAAGTGAAGTTTTCTGAGGCAATAAGTTCTAGGCCGTCACGTTGGCGATCGTATTCACCTTGTATTAAGGAAAAGAGTTGTTCGTCATGAGGCTCATTAGAGTAAGGGCTTTTGGCTGCTCGTTCGTTGGGCAAACTCATTCTAAAAGTATAAGCTGCTTCGAATGGGGTTTTGTCGGGATATCATGAAGACGGTATATGGTTGTTTAGAAATTCTGTGTTATTGAAACAGAATTTCTAAATGCTATAGGATCTTCAACCTTTTCTTTTTGCGTTATGACATTCAATCAACAAAGACAGGGTTTAGTTGATTTAGCCAAGTTTTACCAGATGAGTTGAAGCTGGGAGTTAACGGAAGTTCAGTTAAGCCCTTGTCTGAGCCATTCAATAATAAGGCGTACGCCATAACCGGTCGCACCGGCTGGGGTATAAGGCCCTGCAGTAGAGTTGCGTGCCATACCTGCGATGTCGAGGTGTGCCCATGGGTAATTAGTAAAGTGTTCTAGAAAAACTGCTGAAGTACCAATACCACCTGCTGGGCCACCACTGTTCTTTATATCAGCAACTGGCGACTTGATTGTGTGGCGATATTCGTCAAATAGTGGCATTCTCCAAGCCTTCTCATTGGTTGTTGTCCCCGCATTAAGAATCGTCCGTGCTAGGGAATCGCTGTTGCTGAAGAGGCTAGCTGCAACCCCTCGTCCTAAAGCTGAGGCTGCCGTGCCAGTTAGTGTTGCGAGGTCGATTACCGCTTTTGGGTGGTAACGTTTTGCGAAATGAAGGGCATCGGCAAGGACCATCCGACCCTCGGCATCAGTACTAACGATTTCAATCAACGTGTCATCGCTAGCTTTGATGACGTCACCAGGTCGATAAGAGTTACCATCAGGCATATTCTCGGTGCATGGAGCAAGAGCTATCACCCGAACAGGGAGCTGAAGTTGGCCAATAGCGTCCATGACACCAAGAACCGCCCCGGCTCCAGCCATGTCTGTTTTCATGGGCAACATGCCGGTAGGTGTTTTTAGAGAGAGTCCCCCACTATCAAACGTGATGCCTTTTCCCACCAGTACTATTGGGGCTTCTTTAGTACCTAATGGGTTGTGTTCGAGGTTAATAAATGCTGGTTCCCGCCTAGCTCCTTGAGTTACGGCCAGCATAGCTCCCAGATTTTGTTCTGTGATCCATGCCCTGTCGCCGACCAGTATGTTCATTCCATGTAACTTAGCTACAGCATGGGCTATTTCTGCCAAGTACGTCGGGGTGGCGATGTTTGGTGGAGCATTAACGAGGTCCCGAGTCAGCTTTACTCCCTCACCAATCGCTTGTGCGGCTCGGGCCCCGATTTTTATATCTGCAATTTGGTTTCCTTTACTTTCAACGATAGTGAAAGATTCTGGCTTCGCAGCTTTACGGGGGCCATATTGGTAAAGGGCTAGCAGCGATCCCTCGATAATTGCTTGGGCAATCTCTTTTATTTCAAAACCAGCAATGTCAGCGCCATTTACAATTCCTGCTAGTCTCCGGCTCCCAAGTTCTTGAGCTCGCCTGGCAGCCGCTGCAGCTGCATGCCTGATGATTTCTAGTCCGAAGTCTTCTTTTGGGCCCAGCCCGACAAGGATAACCCGCCGCGCCGCGATGACTCCTTGTGGATAAAGAACGGCTATTTCTCCAAGTTTGCCCGTAAAGTCATTTCCGGTAGTGAGGTGTTTGATGCTACCGCTCAAGGCATCATCTATTTCTTTGGCGGGTCCATTACAAAGGATCCCATCCTCGAATAGGCTGATGATAAGGGTATCGGCGTCGAATTCTTTTATGGTTCCTTTGCTTACTAATGCGTCCATACAAATGACTCCCCATTTCGATTTTGACCATAACCCTTCCGAGACAACTATACTTGTCAAAATTTGTTTGGTGCCGTTTGGTACTAAGACCTACATCAATATGCTTAAACAGTACGAATGTCTGCTACTCACTATGGTTTGATGCATACTCGGTTTTAACTAACGGTTAAAAAGTGACCTGTAGATAAATAGGTAAACTAGGCCGATGAAGATCAAACGACTTGGTGAGTCTGATTTGCGTGTTACTGAGATTGGTCTTGGGTGCATGTCGCTCGGCACTAATCGCAGAAAGGCAACCGACATTATTCACCGTGCTTTTGATTTAGGAGTAACGTTTTTTGACACTGCTGATTTGTATGATTATGGGTTGAACGAGGAAATGGTAGGTAAGGCACTTCGGGGGTTAGGGGATCGTGTGGTTATTGCTTCAAAAGTTGGCAACCGTTGGCGGGACGATGGCAGTGGTTGGGATTGGGATCCAAGCAAAGCGTACATTCGCAAGGCTGCTGAATTAAGCTTAAAGCGATTAGGAGTAGATGCGATTGACCTGTATCAGCTTCATGGTGGTACCGTCTTAGACCCGATTGATGAAACTATTGAGGCCTTCGAAGAACTTAAATCTGAAGGATTAATTAGATTCTACGGCATTTCCTCTATCCGTCCTAATGTGATTCGAGAGTACCTCAAGCGTTCAAACATCGTTACAGTCATGATGCAATACAGTTTGCTAGACCGACGGCCTGAAGAGCAGGTGTTCGATATGCTAGCCAAACATGGAGTTAGTGCAATCATACGTGGGCCGGTAGCTAAAGGGTTGTTGGCCTATAAAAAGCCGACGGCTTATCTTACGCATGAACATCAAAGTATTGTTACTGCCCAAACGGCTCTAGACAAGGAAGCGATCCTGGGGCAGAGTCGACCCCAAGTGGCTTTACGATTTGTTGCAGCTCACCCTGCAGTTACGACAATCGTTCCAGGAGCAAGCAGTATCAACCAGCTTGAGGAAAACGTGTTTGCAGCTGCGACCACAGATCTTACTAAGGCAGCCCTGGATCGGCTTATGACGGCAGTCCCAGCATCAATGTACAAGGAACATAGATAGTTAAATCGAATTAATACTGCTTGTCGGACAGCATAAGCCGACACTAAAGATTGAATAGATAGCCGTTGGGGCTAGTTGTCAGCTTCAGCAGCTACCTACATACCCTTCGCCATCGGGTCTATTCTAAGGATTTCCATCATCTAGCGTTAGTTATCATCCTCAGTTTACGGGGTTGGCTCAGCGGAGGCTATCTTGCGTAATTGCCAGTAAAGTACTATTGGCAACGTAAACTGAGGATGATGAGACGTATTTGCTCTGCCCAACTCAAGTGTCGAGGCCTAGGGCCCGCTTTCCGAGCAAATTGCACCTAAAGGGAGAGGGAACAATGAGCCAACTAAAATTTAAATTTGTGCTTCGGATTAACAATTACAATGGATGAGTTAGCACTGGGCCTTGATCTAGGAACCACAGGGGTGCGAGTAGTTGCTGTAGATGCAGCAGGTAAGCTCATTGCAGAGGTGACACACGACTACCCTCTCCTGACGCCACGTCCTGGTTGGACGGAGCAAGATCCAGCCGCCTGGAAAACTGCTACTTTACAAGCTATTAGGGATTTAAATGAGAGCCTGCCACCTAATAAAGTGGTAGTGCTCGGCCTCTCAGGACAAATGCATGGGATGGTACCTCTGGACTCAGCTGGCAATGTTATTCGCCCTGCCATTCTCTGGAATGACCAGCGTACTGAGGAGGCAGTGATTGAGCTCGAACGAGCAGTACCGCGCCCCGAGCTTATTGCTAGAACAGGAAATCCAGCTATAACCGGTTTCCATCTCCCCAAGCTGTTGTGGTTGCGTGCTAACGAACCAGAAGCTTACGAGCGTACGTGTCATAGTTTGTTACCCAAGGACTATGTTGGGTATTTGTTAACAGGAGTTATGGCAGCCGAACCAACTGATGCCTCCGGTAGCAATGCTTTCCATCTAGCTTCTAAACGGTGGGACACCGAAGTCCTCAACGCAATAGACGTAGACCCAAAACTATTCCCCGACCTTGTTGCTTCAGATGACATAATTGGACGTCTGGCGTCAGAGGTCGCCCAATTTACGGGTCTTCCAGAGGGCCTACCAGTTGTAGCTGGGGCTGGAGATAATGCCGCGGCAGCTATAGGCCTCGGCCTTTCTAATTCTGATCCCAGCATTGGCAGCGTAAGCCTAGGGACTTCTGGTGTAATATTTGCCCCACTAACCACAGCTACTCCTGATCCTGAAGGGCGAGTGCACCTTTTTTGCCACGCTGACGGAGGTTACCATTTGCTAGGCGTAACTCTAGCTGCTGCTGGGAGTTTGAGATGGTACCGTGATACCTTTGTTCCGGGCGGTGAATACTCAGCCCTAATCGAGGCGGCAGCTTCGAGTCCAGCTGGAGCCAATGGAGTAACTTTCCAGCCGTACTTAGCTGGCGAGCGTACGCCCCACATGAACCCTAATCTACGAGGTTCATTTTCAGGGCTAAGTCTTGCTACTAACAAAGCCGACACTATACGTGCTGTCCTTGAGGGCGTAGCTTTTAGTCTCCGAGATGCTTTGGATGTAATGACACCACTTGCACCTTTGGGGCGAGCTGTAGCTACCGGTGGTGGCAGCCGCTCTGAACTATGGCTCCAGATCATAGCTGACGTACTACAACTACCCCTTCTCCGGTCTTCCTCAGACCAAGGTGCAGCGTACGGTGCAGCTCTTTTGGGCCTTCAGGGCGTGGGCCTAGTTGAGAAAGCTGCGGAGGCAGCCCGTACTGATGTTGAAAACGAGTTCGAACCAGACGCTGACACCTACTTAGAGCCTCTTAAAAGGTATCGGGTTGTGAACGGTTAAGGGTTATCAGTTGGGCAGGATATAATTATTTTTGAGTTAATTTCGTAATTGGGTGGTCGATAAAACCATTATATTCCTTGTAAATCTCAGGAGCTTTTTGGCGGGTTTAAATCATCTCTTCAGAAGCTCCTTTGCTAGCCCTGCAAATATAGATTGTAGGATCGAGAAGAGTTTTCTTTTGGTAATGATCTTTGACGTTGCAGATAAAAGAATCAGCCTTTTGGTCCTCTACCAGCGCAACCGCTGCTCCACCAAAACCAGCCCCCGTCATGCGTGCACCGTAACAACCCTCTAGACGCTGAGCTGAAGAAACCATTGCATCTAAGGCGTCAGATGAGACTTGGTAGTTGCGCTGCAAACTCTTGTGACTCTCGTTCATTTGAAGACCAAAATTTACAGGATCACTATTGTTAAGTGCTTCGGCAGCCGCTAAGGTACGGTTGTTTTCGGTAATCACGTGTAGAGCTCGACTGAAGGTAGTTGAGTCAAGACTACCCTGGGAACTCTCTAGTTGGTCAAGAGTAACGTCTCGCAGGGTATTGGCGCCAAGGTGATGAGCGGCCATTTCACAGTCAAGGCGCCGTTGATTGTAGATAGAATCGACAAGACCTCTCCTAGTCCCAGTATCGAGTACAACTACTACCGAATCTTTTGGTAGAGGGATTTTAACTCTTTCAAGTGTACGGCAATCAATTAGCATCGCGTGACCATCAATACCCGTTGCGGAGATAAGTTGGTCCATGATGCCGCAATTAACTCCTACCCAGGCATTCTCGGCCCTCTGGCTAGCTAATGCCATTGTTACTGGATCCCAAGTGAAATTAGAGACTGCATGGAAAGCACGAGCAGTTGCAAGTTCGAGGGCGGCAGAGGACGAGAGGCCAGCTGCAGCTGGAACGTTACTGGAAATTACACCGTCCCAACCCTTGAGCTCATGACCGCACTCTTGAAGCGCCCAGGCAATTCCCTTTACGTATTCAAGCCATCCCTTTCCGCGGACAAGGTGGTTTAGGTCAAACTTGCCCTTCGCGTTTAGGTCCACTGCGTGTATGACAACGTGATTATCCCTCCGAGCTCGGAGGGCTATCCACGTCCACCGATTTATCGCCATCGGTAGGACGAAGCCATCATTGTAATCGGTGTGTTCACCAATCAGATTGACCCTACCTGGTGCGCGCACGAGTATCGAGGGTTGGTTACCAAAATGCTCTGTGAACTGTTTCATAACGATTTCTTTTGGGTTCATGGTGCTTCTTCCCGATAATGGGTCTCAGGAAGTTGTTTTAGCTTAATTGCTGCTTGTTCCGGGGTGAGGTCACGTTGCGCTTCACCTAACATTTCGAAACCGACCATGAACTTTCTCACGCTGGCACTTCGCAAAAGAGGTGGGAATGCATGTCCGTGCACTTGCCAGGGGCTCGAGTCAGACCCATCAAAAGGTGCTCCATGCCAACCTAGCGAATATGCGAAGGGGGTTTTGAAGAGATTGTCATAACGCACAAGTACCGACTTCAGAAGAATGGATAGGTCCTCTCGTTCGGCTGTTGTCAAGTCGTTCATGCGGGCGATTGGCCGCTGGTGGGGCAAGATTAGGATTTCAAAAGGCCAGCTTGCCCAATACGGCACAACGGCAAGCCAGGTACTGTTGCAGGACACAACTCTCTCCCCATTTTCGATTTCTAAACGGGCGTAGTCGAGAAGTAGTGGGGATTTATGCTTACTGAAGTAGGACCGCTGCTGATCATCCTCTTTAATGGCAATGCTAGGTAGTGTATCCATAGCCCAAACCTGTCCATGTGGGTGTGGGTTCGAGGCTCCCATAAGTTCACCCTTATTTTCAAAGATTTGGACCCAACGGTATTCCTGTCCTAGTTCTTCAGTCTGTTCTACCCAAAGATCAACAACTCGAGAAATATCGTTAGGCGAGAACTCTGCTAACGTTAGGTGATGGTGCGGTGAAAAGCAGATTACGCGGCATGTGCCCCGAGTCGTTTCAGATACCAGCAATTCGTGATCCCCGAACCTTAATTCAGGGGATTTAGGTAGGAGGGAAGCAAAGTCATTAGTAAACACAAAGGTACTGGTGTAGGTTGGATTGATTGATCCTCCTAGGCGCTCATTGCCTGGGCAAAGGTAGCAGCTCGTATCGTAGTGAGGTAGATCCTTTTCTGGGTTTGCTTCGATTTTTCCTCGCCAAGGACGCTGTATTCGATGAGGACTAACTAGTACCCAATCTCCGGTTAATGGGTTTCGGCGGCGATGGGGGTGGTGAATTGGTGAGAATTCCTTCATGCGTGGTGCGTATCTTAACCGAGTCAGGAAGCAATTTGTTTTATATAAAGCTTGATGTAGAGTAGTACATCTAAATCAAGCGTTGGATATTAGACGGAGGTAATATGGAGTACGGTACGGTTGTCGGCATTGATAAGCCAATTTCCCGCCTCGTGCACGGAGCAATGGTGCTGACTGGCGAGGATGATGCTAAGGAATTTGCCCTTTTAGATGCTGTTATCGAGATGGGCGGTAACACATTCGACACTGCCCATGTTTATGGGGGAGGTTCATCCGAGCGTACTATCGGACGTTGGATGGCATCTCGGGGTAACCGGGATCAGGTAGTGATTTTGGGTAAGGGTGCTCACCATAGTCAGGACCGTAAGCGAGTTACACCCTTCGATATTACAGCTGACATCCATGATTCTTTGGAGCGTTTCAAAATCGAGGATATAGACCTCTATCTACTACATCGTGATGATCCTTCGCTTCCAGTGGGTCCAATTGTGGAAGTCTTGAATGAGCATAAAGAGGCAGGTCACATTCATGCTTTTGGTGGTTCAAATTGGTCACACCAGCGAATCGAGGAGGCTAACGCTTACGCCGAAGCAAACGGGCTCACACCTTTTGCAGCAAGTAGTCCCAACTTTAGCCTTGCAGATCAGGTCCAGGCCCCTTGGCCCGACTGTATAAGTATCAGTGGTCCCTCTGGTGAAGATGCCCGGGCTCACTACCTTGAACAAAAAACCCCTCTTTTTACATGGTCCAGCTTGGCTGGTGGATTTTTTTCAGGCCGTTTCCACCGTGACAATCTTGACGAGTTCACGGAGTATGCCGATAAGGTCTGTGTTGCCTCGTACTGTTCAGAGGAAAACTTTCAACGCCTAGATCGGGTTCAGGAATTAGCTGCAACAAAGGGTGTGAATGTGATTCAGATCGCAGTTGCCTTTGTACTGGCTCAACCGTTGAATATTTATGCGCTAGTCGGTTGTTATACTCCCAAAGAATTCCAAGATAATGTCGAAGCCATGGAACTTAAACTTACATCGGAGGAACTAGAGTGGTTGGATCTAAAACGATGAAGCGTGCACTTGTCAACTGGGGTGGTTGGGATGGTCACGAGCCGGAGGCCTGCAGCTCTCTTTTTGCTGGAATTCTTGAGGACGAGGGCTTTAGCGTTGATCTTGTAAATGACTTGGATGTGTTTCTTGACTCTTCATATATTGCTGGTCTAGACCTCATCGTTCCCGTGTGGACTATGAGCAAAATTAACCCTGAGCAAGAACAAGGGTTACTGAATGGAGTCCGGTCAGGAGTCGGACTAGGTGGTTGGCACGGTGGGATGGCTGACTCATTTCGGGAAAATACTGAATACCAGTGGATGGTTGGTGGACAATTCATATGTCATCCCGGAAATATCATTAACTATAGAATCAACATCACAGTACCTGAAGATCCTTTGGTCCAAGGGCTGTCGGACTTCGAAATGGAATCGGAACAGTACTATATGCATGTTGACCCAGGTAATCAGGTACTTGCTACAACAACATTTTCCGGTGAGCACGGGGATGCTCCATGGGTAGCAGGAACCGTTATGCCAGTCGTGTGGAAACGTAATTACGGGAAAGCCAGAGTCTTTTATTCTTCTTTGGGTCACGTCCTAAAAGATTTTGATGTTCCAGAGGCGAGAGAAATTGTTCGGCGAGGCTTATTGTGGGCCAGTAGGTAAAGCTGGTCTGTTCAAGGGGCGTTTAGCAAAATGTTTGGTATCGAACGTAGTGCGTAGGTCATCTTTCTGGCTCCCTACTAGGAATATTAAGAGGGTTTTAATATGGAGCTAACAGGCTTCGTTAATCCAATTTAGGATCAGCCTAAGGTATTTTAGGATCCCTCTGTTCAACAGCCTTTTAATGTCATTATTCTTTTTGACAAAATATAGATTTTTGTCAAGTTCAGGATTAACTAGGTTGTAGTTCGGGATCAGTAATTGTCTGGATTAGAACAGCTTATTGCTGCTAGAATTGGTCAGCATTGTGTTAGCAGAACAGGCTAACGTAGTTTTGGGAAAATGGCGTTGTAAGTTGAGTTTTGTGTTTTGTCGAAGCTAGTTCCTTAGGGGGGCGATTATGTCAATAAAGGTAGCTATGATTGGGGCAGGATCTGTAGGGTTTACACGACGCTTAACCCAAGATATTCTAGCGGTTCCCGAACTGCGGGATACCACCTTCGCTTATATGGATCTTAGTGAGCATAATTTGGAAATGGTAGCCCAACTTTCTCGTCGTGACATAGAGAAAAATAGTTTATCGGCTAGGATTCAGACTACTACTGATCGCCTTGAGGCCCTCGAGGACGCTGACTATGTGGTGAGCATGATTAGGCAGGGCGGCCTTGATGCTTTCCAACTCGATATAGATATTCCACTAAAGTATGGAGTTGATCAGTGCGTTGGGGACACTATCTGTGCTGGTGGGATCATGTATGGTCAACGAACCATTCCTGCTCTCCTCGATATATGTTCGGATATCCGAGAGGTATCAAGCCCAGATGCTCTATTTCTGAACTATTCAAATCCAATGGCAATGAATACCTGGGCCTGCAATCTTTACGGAGGTGTACGTACCATTGGGCTTTGTCACGGTGTTCAGGGTGGCCACAAACAGATAACTAACGTGATAGAACATTGGGCTCGTGGTGAAGGTCTTATCACAGCTGAAGAAGAGGTAACTCCTGCTGATGTTGATATTGTGGCGGCCGGTATTAACCATCAAACCTGGTATGTAAAGGTCCAATGGCGGGGTATGGATATGTTGCCCCGGCTTCTCGAGTTATTTGAGGCGCACCCCGTGTATAAAAATCAAGAGAAGGTACGCATCGACGTGCTTCGGCGTTTTGGGTATTACTCCACCGAGTCAAATGGTCATCTTAGTGAGTACCTTCCGTGGTACCGAAAGCGGGTAGATGAAATAGGCGACTGGATAGACTTGTCGCATTGGATTCACGGAGAAACTGGCGGTTACCTCCGGATCTGTACGGAAGGTCGTAATTGGTTCGAGACGGATTTTCCTAACTGGCTTCAGCAGGAGCCTCCCGTTATTAGTCAGGAAAATCGTAGTCACGAGCACGGTTCTTTCATTATTGAGGCGCTCGAGACGGGTCGCGTCTATCGAGGGCACTTCAACGTTCCTAATCAGGGACACATAACCAATTTGCCCGACGGCTGCATTGTGGAGATTCCTGGTTACGTAGATCGCAATGGGATCAATATGCCCGTGGTTGGTGACCTACCCTTGGCTTGTGCGGCAACTTGTTCAGCAAGTGTACAGGTGCAAAAGATGGCTACTGAAGCAGCTGTTCACGGCGACGTTACGTTATTGAAGCAAGCAATGTTGCACGATCCATTAGTTGGTGCGGTTTGTTCTCCCGAGGAAGTTTGGCAACTTACGGATGAAATGCTGACAGCGCAGGAACAGTGGTTACCGAACTACTCAATTTCGGAAATCCAAGCAGCCAGGGCTCGCCTCGCGCAGCATGAACGTAATGGTACTCGGGTATACCTTCATGAAACTGAAGGGGCGGCTCGACTTCAAACGCGTACAGTTGCAGAACTTGCTAGGGACAAGGAGGCCGCTACCGAAAACGCGGGCTCAGCAGACAGGGGTGAGAATATACAAAGGGTAGTCTCCGGGCAGGCATGAAGTTACGTGTAACATTCTGATGGTAGTAATTTAGGTTGTTGCCGCACTATATATATTGGAGAGATCATCATTACAAAGCCAAAGATTACTTTTGTAGGAGCCGGTAGCACTATCTTCGCTAAGAATTTAATGGGTGACATCCTTAGTTACCCAGAGTTAGCCGAGTCGAACCTGACTCTTTTTGATATCGATGAGGATCGCCTTCGCACTTCTGAGATTGTTGCCCATCGGACTGCTGAAGCTCTTAACGTTAGTCCTACGATTGAGGTCACTACAGATCGCGTTCAGGCTTTAGACAGCGCTGATTATGTCATCAGCATGTTCCAGGTTGCAGGTTATAAGCCTGGTACGGTGACTGATTTCGAAATACCTAAGCGTTACGGTTTGCGTCAAACGATTGGCGACACTCTCGGGATTGGCGGGATAATGCGCGCCTTAAGGACCATTCCCGTTTTTCTAGATATGGCTAGCGAGATGGAGCGGCTTTGTCCAGAAGTGGTGCATCTAAATTATGTCAATCCGATGGCTATGAATTGTTGGGCCTTGAATAGAGCAACCGCCATAAACACTGTAGGCTTGTGCCACAGTGTCCAGGGAACAGCTGCACGGCTTGCACGCAACATTGGTGTTCCCATAGAGGAAATAGATTATGTTTGTGCTGGGATTAACCATATTGCTTTTTATCTTAGTTTCGAACGAAATGGTGCAAATCTTTATCCGGAAATTTCTCGAGTGATCGACGAGGACCGTATACCTGAAGACAACAAAGTTAGATACGAAATGTTCCGCCGACTAGGGTATTTTGTTACTGAATCAAGCGAACATTTTGCTGAGTATGTACCCTGGTTTATTAAACGCGATCGCCCAGACCTGATAGAGGAATTTAACATTCCGCTTGACGAATATCTTCGGCGCTGTGAGGTGCAACTTACTGGTTGGCGATTTATGAAGCAGAAGCTTGAAGACCCCAGCGCAGACCTTGTTCCGGCTTTTGAAGTGGCTATGCTGGATGCGGGTGTTCCCAAAGAAGAGTTGGCCAAGGTTGTCGAGGAGTTTAAGAATCTCGGATTGGTAAAGCGAAGCCTTGAGTACGGATCCACTATAATCCACAGTATTGAAACGGGAACACCAAGCTTAATCTACGGCAATGTTGATAATGACGGATTAATTGACAATTTGCCTCGAGGCTGTTGCGTAGAAGTACCCTGTCAGGTAGACGGCAGAGGCCTCCATCCCAAGGCTGTTGGGTCATTACCTCCTCAACTTGCTGCTTTAATGCAGACCAACATTAACGTGCAGTCACTGGTAGTGGAAGCTATGCTAACTGGAAGTCGAGAGCACATATACCATGCAGCAATGTTTGATCCCCATACCGCAGCGGAGCTTGATATCAACCAGATTCATGACCTTGTTGATGATCTTATCGAGGCTCACGGTAGTTGGTTGCCAGAGGTCTTTCAAGATAGTGCTTGAATTAGTTAAGTAAAAGCCTTCTAATTAATTTCCTGGGCTATCAGTTGGAAGGCGTCGCCGCGCAGGAGACCCATATAAACTCCCTCAATATGGAGCGTATCTGCCATTACTTTTAGGGTTGGGTAGGTAGGATTGTGTGGTCGCAGTGCGTAGACCGACTCTTCCAACTTATCAAGATATTTTAACGTTACATCGTTATCCTCAACTCTTACAGCGCATATTTCCCCATTGCGGTAAAGTTCCCGCTTTTGGAACAGGACTATATCGTTATCCTGGATAAGATCTGCCATAGAGTTGCCTTGGACGCGTAAGGCAAAGTGGTCACCGTTAAGGCCAGTTGAGGGAAGATAGCTTTCGGCATGAGGTACAGCTTCGCTAATGGGGCCGGCTGGTATGTTGCCAAGAACCGGTATGCCGGTGGCTTCGGCCGGGAGCACCAGCAGAGGGGAGCGGCCACGTCCTCTACTTTCGAACGTAATGTAACCCTTTTTGTGTAGGGCTTCGAGGTGTTGTTTGAGTGAGACATAGTGCACGCTGAGTGATCTTGCGAAGTCTGCGAGGTCGGGAAGAGCCCCAGTTTGTTGGAAGTGACGCCTTAGCCGTTCGTAAACTTTTTGCTGCATATTAGAGAGCTTATTCATAAGTACCTTAAATTTTAAGGGTAATGGATCTGTTTTGTCAATTGCTACGCGTTTTAAGAGAGTTTTCATAGTTTGGGTAACGAATTCCATGAGAGTGTGTTTGCGTGATTTGAATGTAATCTGGTGATATTACTTTAGGGGCTGGACAGGATATTGGATCTCGGCTATAGTTTCTAGAGCAATTTGAAGATATAACTATGGCAACATTGATGAACTTTTTCCGCAGGAAACCTTATGTTGGTGCCTCCCAAAGGAGGGAATTATGCTAAATGCCCTCGATCCCCTCGCACTGCACAAAGATTGCAATGCCGTTGAAATAGTCCCAGATACCTTGGCTTTGCCCACGCGCACCTTGGAGTCTGATGGAGTGCTGTATGAAGCCGATCGTAATGCTAACAGCCTTTATATAGTCAATTACGGAGTCCTTAAGGCCGTAGTGCCTACAAGCCTTGGTCGAGATCGGATAGCTGATCTTTATGGGCCAGGTGATGTCCTGGGCTTGGCTGCTTTGGGCAATGCAACTCATCCTGAGACCGTGATGGTAGTGCACGAGGCCTGTCTTACTCCAATCGATCCAAGTCAAGCTATGAACGATCGAAAGCTTCGCGATTACATCATGACAAGCATGGCGGGGCAAATAAGTCGGGCGAGGGAGATGCTTAATGAAGCAGAGATGCCAGTTGGCGCGCGAGTTACTCGTGCACTTTTGCGATTGGCTAAGCGCTTTGGGAAGCCGAGTAACGAGGCCGAAGGGGTGAAGTTACCGCTGGCGCTGACTCATGAGGATTTAGCAGACCTTACGGGAAGTAGTAGAGTAACCATTACCCGTATCCTGGGTGAGTTAAGAGCAGAAGGAGTTTTGAGTGGCACAAGAGGGGTCTACGTCGCAAATCTTGAGGGGCTTGAACGCGCTACTGATGATTATGTTATGCAGGTGCTTTGATAATGATTGACTTCACCGATACCGCAAAGGAGCGGATTCTGCACTTTCTCGAAATGCAAAAAAGCCAAGGTGTAACAGCTTTAAGGTTAGCTGGTACTAGCTTCGACCACAAACTTTGGTTGGTTCGGCCGAGTGATCGACAGGAGACAGATAAAGTCTTTGATGCGGGTGGCTTTCAGGTCTTTATGGATCCGGTAAGCGCCAATGGTTTTGAGGGTTCCACAATTGATTTTGTCGAGAGTGAAATGCAATCAGGATTCCGTGTTTTCCGTCCTAGCGCGAGTTGGGATGACCCGCTCTCCCAAAAAGTTCAAGATGTGCTTGATGAGTACATCAATCCTGGTGTGGCAGGTCATGGTGGTAGCGTAGGACTTGAGCGCGTCGATGGTGACACTGCGTACTTGACTCTGAGTGGCGGGTGTCAAGGTTGTGGTTCAGCAGACGTTACCCTACAACACGGTATAGAAAGAATACTCCGCGAGCATGTCCCTGAGATTAAAAATATTATCGATGGTACGGATCATGAGGCTGGCGAGAACCCCTACTACGAATCAACTGAAACTGGGAAATCAGCACTTTCTAAGTAAGAATTTATTCGCTAATTTCGGTAGCACGTGCCATCGCAAACCAAGTATTCTCAAGAACTGGATCACGTATAGTGCGCGTTATTGGAAATCCATGTTCGTCCCGTTCAGGCACATTTCACATTATACCAGCGCTGGTAGTTCTGAATATTGCACTAGATTAGGCTTAATACTCGGCCAGGTACTATCACGTTTGGTTGCACTGATTTCGAGCTACTTGCTATTATTAGCGAGTGGCGTCTACGCCTCCCAAACATGATTCAAATAACAGTTTACCTGCGTTGTTAAGCGTCAAGGGGATAACTAAGAGTTTCCCCGGAATCAAGGCTAACAACAGTGTAGATTTTGAGATCCGAGCCGGGGAGGTTCACTCCTTGCTAGGAGAAAACGGGGCTGGTAAGACTACCCTTATAAACATTCTTTATGGGCTTTATCAACCCGACGAGGGTGAGATTAAGTTTAAAGGCAAGAAGATAGTTCTGCGGTCACCTAAGGATGCGATTAAACGTGGTCTCGGACTGGTGGCCCAGCATTTTCATCTTGCTCGGCGTCATACTGTTGTCGAGAACATTGCCCTTGGGTTGCCTGGGACTCCGATGTTTTTCCCAACCAAGATCTTGCGTGGACAACTTAGGCAACTTGGTGAGCATTATGGACTAAAAGTTGACCCTAATGCACGTATATGGCAACTATCGCCAGGTGAACAGCAACGCGTGGAAATTTTAAAAGTTTTGATCCAGGGAGCCGAGATCCTGATTCTTGATGAACCTACCAGTGTTTTAACACCCCAGGAATCTGATGCTCTTTTTGGTGTTCTTCGAAAGATGACGAGTGAGGGGAAGGCCGTAATATTAATTTCCCATAAGCTTGATGAGGTTATGCGTATCGCTGATACGGTCTCTGTGCTCCGGAAAGGCAACCTTGTAGGTTGCTTTAATAGCAAAGACACAAGTCCCGCCGAATTAGCAAAACTCATGATTGGTCGTACGATTGAACCGACCACACGTACTGATATTGAACCCAGTAAAAGCTCAGTACTTGAGCTTAAGAGCGTCTGGGTCCAAAATGATCGCGGCACCAATGCCCTGCAGAACATATCCTTTCGACTTCGACGTAGGGAGATCCTTGGGGTGGCTGGTGTAGCTGGCAATGGTCAAGGTGAACTTACCGAGGTGCTTACTGGTCTTCGCTATCCCAGCCGTGGCCAAATCATCATTGATGGAGAGGACTCTACCCTACGAGGAGTGCGCGGGCTTTTTGAAGGTGGAGTTGCACATATTCCGGAAGATCGCAACCGTATGGGAATCGTGCCCAGCATGTCGGTGGCAGAGAACCTGATTATGCGACAGTATAGACATAAACCCTTTGCGAAAGGGCCTATGATTGACCAACGAGAAGTGACCAAGTTCGCGATTGAGTCAATTGATCACTACTCAATCGCAACCGCTTCTAAGGACACTCCGTCTCGTCAGTTATCAGGTGGAAATGTACAGAAAATAATTCTTGCTAGGGAGCTCAGTGGAAATCCGAAACTATTGGTAGCCTCACACCCCACCTATGGGCTTGATGTGGCTGCCGCTGCCCTAACGCACGAGTTGCTTCTTTCTCAACGCGCTCGTGGCGCGGGTGTACTCCTTGTTTCAGAGGACTTGGATGAGCTAATCAAGATCTCCGATCGAATTTTGGTGCTTTTTGAGGGAACAGTTATGGGCTCTGTTGACACCCAAGAGGTCGATAGTCAAACCCTTGGCGCGATGATGGCGGGCGTGTCATTTAAAGATATTCAAGGACCGACAACCAGTGCTTGAGCGTTTTGGATTCAAATTAGTGCCCCGAAAGGCGGTACCCGGATACTTTGTGTTCCTTGTCTCATTTGGTGCCATTGTCGCAGCTATTGTTGTCACAGGTTTTATATTTTGGATTTACGGTGTTAATCCCTTTGCTGCTTATTCGACCATCGTAGAACGAACACTATTAAATAGTCGAGGACTTAGTGAAGTTGTGCGGAAAAGCATTCCCCTATTATTGGCTGGAGTAGGTCTTGTTTTAGCCTTTCGTGCACAATTCTGGAACATCGGAGCTGAAGGACAAATCCTTGCTGGTGCTGTCGGAGCTAGTGGAATAGCACTTTTCGTTCCTCTGCCACCTTTCGTGGCAATCCCGGCTATGTTCGTGGCAGGTTTTGTAGCTGGGGCACTTTGGGGGTTAGTACCAGCTATCCTTAAAGTCCGTTTAGGTGTTAATGAAATCATAACTACGTTAATGATGAACTATATCGCTCTGTATATAGTGCGCTGGTTAATCAATGGACCCTGGAAAGGTGATAGTGTCGTTGGTTTCTCATACAGCGACATGTTTCACCGCTCTATTTGGCTACCTACAATAGGAAATACTAGACTTCACTGGCCCACATTAGTTCTGGGTTTGCTACTGGTTGTGTTGTTAGCAGTACTCATCACCCGTACAAAGCTTGGTTTCGAAATTCGTATGCTGGGAGAGAGTCCAATTGCGGCTAAATATTCTGGTGTAAACGTTCTTTTCACCACTACAATGTTGATTGCCCTGTCTGCTGGTGCTGCTGGACTTGCTGGTGTTGGCGAGGTAGCTGGTATTCATCACCGTCTTGTTGAACCGAATAGCATTTCACTAGGTTTCGGCTACACTGCGATAATAGTTGCGATGTTAGCTAGAGGAAGCCCCGTTGCTGCAGTCTTTACAGCGTTATTTCTTGGTTGGGTTTTTGCTAGTGGAGACATTATGAAAGTGGCGCTCGGACTGCCCTTCCAAATTACCGGAGTTATCAATGGTTTGGTGCTACTATTTATGATTTCTAGCGAACCGCTTCTGCGATTTCGGATCGCTAGAGTTAGTCTCAAGAACCCAGAGACGGCCGAGTCGGAAACCGGGACCGTTTGAGATGGAATTAGACCAGGTTACTTATACTTTTGCTAGGGCTCTAGCTTTTAGTACCCCACTGTTATGGGCAGCTCTTGGAGAGATAATGGCTGAGCGGTCCGGCGTGGTCAATTTGGGTGTCGAGGGCATGATGGTGTTAGGGGCAGTAATTGGCTTCATAGTTTCTCAAGCCACAGGATTACCCTACCTGGGACTCCTTCTCGCAGCAGTAACCGGGGCGTTAGCTGCCCTAATTCACTCTTTCATTGCAATTATTCTAGGAGCCAACCAATACATTTCAGGCTTAGCAATTACTATATTCGGCCTCGGGTTGTCTGGTCTAATTGGTCGAACTTGGGTTGGGCAGCCACTACAGGCCCCAATGAAGTTCGTTACTGTGCCAGGTCTTTCAGAAGTGCCTATCCTCGGACCAGCGTTTTTTACTGATCAATACATTCTCACATATGTCGGTTTAGTAACTGCTGGTCTCTTGTGGTTTGTCCTTTATTATACTCGTCCTGGTTTAATTTTACGCACAGTAGGCGAATCCCCGGTCGCAGCCGACGCTGTGGGTATT
>CEQQ01026985.1_pt1 | contig 41949 bp, 36 predicted proteins | sample 531041 | NCBI WGS metagenome assembly CEQQ01 (sample SAMEA2621222, study PRJEB7988) | marine metagenome | biome: marine biome (ENVO:00000447); feature: deep chlorophyll maximum layer (ENVO:xxxxxxxx); material: "saline water (ENVO:00002010), including plankton (ENVO:xxxxxxxx)" | depth 150 m | reverse complement strand
AATTAATACATAAATTAACTTGAGAGGTGAAAGTGATGAGCACTCTGCATTAAGGAAAATTAGCCTGTAAGTAAGTAAGAAACTCAAATAGAGTAAAATTATTGCTGCTGTTAGAAACGTAGTTTCCTTAGTTGTAAATGACAAAGCCAATGCAGCTGATAAAACTAAAAGCCAAACAAAATTCCTCTTCTCACGATACCGTAAGATGGAACATATAATTAGCACTGTCCATAGGGCTATGAATATATCATTCCTTGCAAAGCGAGAATAATATAGAAGTGATGGAGAAAGTGCAAAAAATAGTGATGCGAGAATAACCCCATAGTTACCTAACCATCTTCTAAAAAACAAAGGAGTAATTACTAGAAAAGTTCCGAAAACAGCTGAAGGCAAACGTGTAACAAAATCCGAATCACCAAAAAATCGATAAAATAAGGCAATGATATGAATCTGAAATGGTCCATGGGTCATGGGATCGTGAATATATGTCATTTCTTTCATAAACACCCACGAATACAATGCGTGTAAAGATTCATCATGATGTATCGCGCGAACATCAAGGTCTATTACTCTTAAGACAAATGCAAAGACAGTAATCAGAAAAATTATGAGTACTGTTTTCGATTTTATAAAGTAATTTTCTTCTAGCATCATGGGACCTTGATAATTGCTGAGTTATTTTTTTGCCAAACAATATCCCAATCCTTGAATCGATCCAATACATCCCAACCAAACAAACTTTTTTCTTCACGGCCAATATATATATGTGTTACATGATATTTTTTAGCATTCTCTAACCCTAAATTACTCGACCCTGATCTATATATTTGATCGACTGCCTCAATCCGATCACCTAAAGAGAGCTCTGAACCACGCCATTGAATTTGATGACCGGGCCAATTTAAAATTGTCGGGACACCACTAGCAGCAGCAAGATAACCACCTTTACCGTAAGCGTGTGTAATTGCTTGTAATAATATATGTTCTTGAGGAGATAATTTTTCTTTGGCATAACTAATCGCACCATACAAACCTGGATCACTAGTCTTAAGATAAACTACAGAATTTAAATTCACTTCCTGATTTTCGTGTGCACGACTTAATGCCATCATTGGAGAGTAAATATATGAAAGCCCATATATCAGGAAACAAATAGAGCAAATGGGAAGAAAATACTTTATATTTTTACTAGCAAATATGTAATTAGAGTAATTGATTGATTTAGGTAGCTTATTCACAATAATTCCTATCGAAATCGAGCTAGCCACAGCCAAAAGTGTCCATACGTGATACCAGATCTTAAATACTGTATTAAATCTACCCGGTGTTCCTGTAACAATGTTAAAAAATTCAGTTAAGAAAATAATCGAAAAAGCTAACGCAACCAACAACAAGCTAAGCCCTAAAGCTTTATTGTTTTGATTGTCATGATACAAAGCTTGCTGTAAAGCAATCCCAATAAATATCACAATTACCATAAGTGATAACCATCCACTTCCTCTATCGATGAGTGCATTTGAATTACCAGTTATCATTTGAATTAAGATAAAAAAAGTGGTCACAGATACTGCCGTTGCTATAACGAAACGTAAAACTCGATAATTGACTGATAATTGAGTGATGGAAAGTAAAATCAAAACAGGAAGGACCGGAATCAGCCAGATCAACAATAAATTTTTTAGGCCTGTTGTTTCATTAGTGACCACGCCTAAAGCAATAGAAGGTGATTCAAGATTTATTATAAAAGGTGCTGCAAAAATCAATGCAACGCATACAGGTAATGTCAAGTACCCACAGCTCGTCGATAAAGCTACCAGAAACTGATTTTTATTACGCATATTGACAAAAATAGCGACCCCGAACCAGATGAAACCATATGACAGAACATCCCAACTATTAATGCAAAATAATGCAGCGAAAATCATAGCAACCAAAATTAATTTGAACGGAGAATTTAGCCAGTACTTAAAATCTAATTTAGATTCATAAATATAGGCTTTTACTATTAGCGCAATAGCTACTATCGACAATGGAAGTGATAAAACATGTGCGTGAAGATCTCCAAGCAATAAAGAAAAAGCTGGGAATTCAACTATCGGTCCGTCCAAAATTCGAGTGGCATCCCACCACCACCACCATTCTTTAAACAGTGATCCGCCTTCTCTATAAATGGTAAATAGTGTCTCAATGAGATTATAAAATCCTGCAAGTGGAGCAAGCCATAACAGACCCATAACTGCAGAAAACCCTACAGCAATTTGTGAACGGAAACGACTAATTTGATTGAGATTAAAAATATCTAAAGATAGTCCTAAAATAGCTACGCCTGCCATTGCACCAATCATTGCAAGGCCAAGGTTAAACGCTACCTCAGGTTGATTGATCGAAATACGACTAACAATATCTACTCCTAGATGACCTAAGTGATAATAAGATAATTCTTCTCCAGACAGCCAAGGATCTAATGGAGGTAAAGAATCTGCTCGGTTTACTGACATCAATATCATCAGATCCATCGGTTTTTCAGTATTTTCTGCATTAGGAACTTGAATTCGAACAAGAGTAAGCAATGAAAAAATTACTAAAAAAACTATTTCACTGACTAAAATCAATTTCCATTTAGATATTATTTTTGAAAATAGCTCGCGATTAATGAAGTACAAAAATATGTTCGTGAAAAAGCAAATACTAATTATTACCCATATCAAATCATCTCCATAGTCAAATAGTTTCGACCAGCCAAACCACCAAACAATCAAAGCAAGAAGGCTCCATCCGATAGACTTCGCATAGAAAATTCCAATAGTTCTCATTGAACTAAACAAAAAATATGAGATCGGAAAACTTAAGCAACCGATAAGGAATGTAGCTAGGTACCAACGCACTATTTCAAACATTAGTCATCTATACTAAGATCACCCAGAAGGGCATCAACAAAAACTTCGGCATCAAACGGTATCAAATCTGTAGCATCTTGACCTACACCGACGAACTTAACTGGTAATCCAAATTCTTTCACAATAGAAAAAACTATACCACCACGTGACGAACCATCTAATTTTGTGAGAATGACACCTGAAACATCTACAGCATCAGCAAATGCACGTGCCTGAGAAAACCCATTTTGGCCAGTACTCGCATCAAGTACCAGAAAAACTTCATCGGGATCACGTTCAATTTTTCGTTTCACGACATTACGTAATTTTGTCAATTCTGCCATCAGATTATTGCTACTCTGCAATCTGCCAGCGGTATCAATCAATACAACATCATGTTCTCTAGCTATCGCAGAATCTAAAGCGTCAAAAACGACTGCAGCGGGGTCTGAACCGTGTTGATGGGCGACTACATCAAAATTCAGTTCTTTGGCCCAACTTTGTAATTGATCAATTGCTGCTGCACGAAAAGTATCGCCAGCAGCAGCAATTACTGTTTTGTCCTGCAATTGATATTTATGTGCCAAACGACCAAGTGTTGTTGTTTTTCCACTCCCATTAACACCCACAATTAAAATTACCCATGGTTTATATGGAAGAACGTCAATTTCAGATTCGTTAGTATTGAGTATTAATAACCGTGAAATCAATTCTTCACGCAATGCAGAATATATCAATTGAAGAGTATCCAGTTTTTTCAATTGAATATTTTCTATTATTTCAAAAGCAGTTTTAGCACCAATATCTGCACTTATGAGAATTTCTTCTAACGAGTCCCAAAAATCACTCGGAATCGAATCACGCATAAATAAATCATTTAAACGAGATAAAAGAGAATTACGCGTTAATGAAAGAGCTTGATTCGTGGCACGATCATCATTTTTATTTTTTCTGAATATTTTCAACGATCACCTTCCACAGTGCAGAGTATCTAAAAATTCATAGAAAATAAATATTAGAACACTGTAGACATTTGATCGATTTTAAGAGATAGCACTTGCGAAGTAGAGTCATTACCCATAGAAACACCATAGATAGCATCACCAGACTCTATAGTAGAACGATTATGTGAAATCATCACAAATTGAGTTTTTTCTCTTAATTCTCTTAATGTTTCAACAAAACGTCCAACATTTGCTTCATCTAAAGCTGCATCAACTTCATCAAGCACTACCATAGGTGCAGGGTTTACCGAAAGCAGCGCAAATAGTAATGCAACAGATGTCATCGAACGTTCACCACCAGAAAGAACGTTGAGATTAGATATACGTTTTCCTGGTGGCTGAGCAAAAATATCCACTCCAGGTTCAGTTTCTTCACCATCATCAATATTTGTCACTCGTAATTCAGCTTGCCCACCACCAAAAAATCTTTGAAAATATTCACCAAATCTTATATTGACGACTTCAAATGTTTCTAAAAATTTTGATTTTATTAAAGTACGCAATTCCTTAATAGCGCCTCTTAATTCGTTTTCAGCCAATTCCAAATCCTCAATTTGATTGGTTAAATAAGTGTGACGTTCTGATTCTTCACTTAAATCTTCAAGTGCCTCTAAATTAACTGGCCCGAGATTACGAAGTTCTAATCTTAAGTCTGCAACACGAGTGCGCAATGATTCTACATCAGCATCTGAAGCTCCAGTTATAGGTAACATAGGCAACATAGTGCTTTGTGGTTCACCCGCAGAAGGCTCGCTTTCTTCAACATGATTAAGTTCATTTGAAACTTTCATCACCACTAAACCTTCAGATGTAAGTTCCATTCCTTCAAGGCTAATTTCTGTCAATAAATTACTAACTAATTTCGCAGTTTCATTCAAATTATTCTCGCTAGATAGTAAATCACGTTCGGCCTCAATCAAGTTACGTTGTTCATCTTGTTTTTTTGTTCGTAATTCACGTTCTAATCGCTCGATTTGTGCTACTGAATCACTCGCTGGACCAATAGACTCTTGATTCTCACGACGCACCAACCGATTATTAATCAAACGTTGCTTATAATCTTGAAGAGATAAAGATAAATCTTGCTGCTCGCGTGACAAAGTAGATAATTGGTTTTGTTGCTGCTCTAATCTTTCAATCGATCTTCGATATTCTTCTTCGCGCTCTTTACGTCGAGCAATTTCAGCAGCTGATTCTGCTTCAGATGACGCTAAAACCCTAGTTGAATCATCCAAAAGCGAAAGCATATTTTCACGTTGTGACGTCACTGCAGTAGAGCGATCTCTTAAGACATTAATTTCATTCGACACTGATGATAATTCAGTTCGAATATCATTTTTCTTTGCTTGCAATACCTCTGCTGTGTCCTCTGAGGTAATTAGTGTTTTCATCGAGAGTTTTAACATTTTTAATTCTGCTAATATCTGACTACAGATTCTACGTTCACGAGCTTTTTCTTGCTCAAAAGCCCTTAGACCATCTTCCACATTTTTCAATTGCATACGGTCATTTACTAGAAGTGATTCTTGATGCTTTATTTTCTCTTCAGCTATTTGAGCTCTCTTAGAAATTTCATTAACGAGATCCATAGCAGCATCTTCTTTTTGAGGTATAGCCTCTAATTCTCTTTTTAATTGGAGTTGTTCCATATGTGCAGTTACTGATCCACCAGAAATAGCACCATTCGGACTTATAACAACACCACTTCGTGTAACGACTGTCCCAAGACCACGGCCAGATATTTTCTTTGCAGTCTGCAAATCTTCAACAATAATGACCCTGCCTAATAAGGTATCCACAAGCGGTCTATATAATGAATCAGTACTAACTAATCGTGCGGCAACACCAACAATACCTTTTTCATTGAAGATATTGAGCGGATAGATATGTTTTAAATCTTTTATAGGATAAACAACAGTAGAACCAAGAGAATTTTTTTCTAGGTATTCGATAGCACTAAAAGCATCCTCAGAAGATTCAACTACTAGTGAAGCAAGATGTTCTTGTAATGCTCCTGCAATTGCATTCTCTAAACCTTCAGGTACATCAATCAAACTAGATAGTAAATCAACAATACCAACTAATTTTTCTTCTGAGTTATTAGCATTTTTTGCTGCATTTATAAGTGATTTTGATCCTCCTTTTCCTGCTGACATAGTACTCAGGAGCCGTTCCAATAATTCCTCACGCTCTTTCAATGCATTCAACGTACCTTTTACACCTGTTAATTCTTTTTCAATAGCATAATAATCTTCCTGCAATTTTCGGGATGTTATTTCAGAACGTGTTAAATCTTGTGTGGCTTCTCCAATACGATGGCTCAGGGTTTTTCGTGCACCTTTTCTGAAAGCAGAACGATTTCTATAAGTTCTAATTTGGTCAGAAAGTTCTTCAAATCGTGCTTGCTCTGCCATTCTGGTACGTTCACGTTCTTCACGACCAGATTCTTGTTCAACAAGGCGACGTTCAATATCTTCACGTTCGGCTTCAAGACGCGCTCTCCGAGCTTCATTTTCTCCCAAAGAACGTAAAATATCACGAGTAAGTGTATCAATATCCACAACTGCTTTCTTACGTATTTCTAAATCACCACGAGCTTTTTCGACACTTGCTGATAATTGAACTATAAATTCATCATCATTCTGAGCTGGTGAATTTTGGAATGTTTTAGTTGAAATTGCTTCTGTCAATTCTTCAGTTCGCTCTTGAATCAAATGCATTCGTTGCTCACCTAGTGCGACAGCTTGTTCTAATCGTAAACCTTCTTCTGAAGTTTCTCTGTCAGTTTTCTGTAACTGCTCTAATGCATCTGAACGTTCTTTAAAGTTATTTTCAATTTCAAGCAATTGTTTTTCGATATTTTCCAATCGAGATTGAACCATTTGAAAGTTTTGCGAATTTTGATCATGTTTTGCTTGAGATGCGACTTGTTTTTCTTTAGCTGTTTTAAGATCATATTCAATCACGAATTGAAAAGCTGAAGAAAACTCAGATGTAAGTGCACGATATTTCTCTGCTTTCTTTGATTGCCTTTCAAGTTGTTTCAATCGAGGTTCAACTTCACGAATCAACATTCTTACATGTCCCAAATTATCTCTAGTCTCAACAAGTCTTCGTTCGGATAAAATCAATTGTTGGCGATGTCTTTTTAGATCAGCTGCCTCTTCAATCATTTCTCTTCGCTCACTAGGGCGCATAGCTAAAACTTCGTCAACAAGTCCTTGGGACATATGTGCATATGAATTTTGTCCGACTTGAGCACGACGAAATAAATCTAAAACATCAGTCAAACGAACCTGAGCACCATTAATTAAATACTCGCTTTCACCAGAACGGTGTGCTCGCCTCGTCACGGATACTTCACTGAAATCTATAGGCATCCATCCATCTGAATTGTCTAAAGTAAGAGTAACTTCCGCCATACCCATTTGCCGTCTTTTTTCAGATCCAGAAAAAATCACATCCTCAGTTTTTCGTGCTCTAATTTGTTTTGTGGATTGTGCACCTAGAGCCCACTTAATCGAATCAGCAACATTTGACTTCCCTGAACCATTCGGACCTACAATGACACTCATGCCATTGCCGAATTCAAATTTTTGTCGATCAGCAAAAGCTTTAAATCCATGAACTTCTAATCGCCGAAGGTACACTAGTTAGAATCCTTTTCATTAAATCGCGAATATAATATTTCAAGAGCACGTGACGCTGCATGTTTTTCAGCTTGCTGTTTTGAAGTTCCAATACCACTACCTAACAATTCTCCACTTACAAAAACTTCTACAGCATATTCATTTCTATTGTTTTTATCAGGGCCTGATTTTTGAGTTAAAATATATTCTGGACGAATATTCATCTTCTCCCAAACGAATTCCTGAAGTTCACCTTTAGGATTCAATAAAGTTTCGCCTTCAATAAGCAGTTCAAATTCTGGAATAAGAGTTTTTTCAATGAGCATATGTACTTCTTCAAGACCTTGGTCCAAATAAAGCGCCCCAATTAGGGCTTCATACGCTCTCTCAAGATTTCCTTCACGAACTCTTCCACCGGTTCTTTCTTCACCACGGCCTAATCGAAGAGATTCACCAAGTTTTATTTGGGTAGCAATTTTAGATAATGTAGGGCCGCAAACCAGATGAGATCGCCATTCTGTCAATTGACCTTCACTAACATCAGGAAAACGTCGATATAAAGTTCTTGCCACTACCATACCTAGAACTGAATCTCCTAAAAATTCCAATCGTTCATTATCTTCAGTTGGATCTTCGGGATGCTCATTTGCATACGAGGGATGAGTAAGTGCACTATGTAACAAAGTTTTTTCCTGAAAACTAATACCTAAGCGTGCTTCAAGCTCTTCGTATAAGCTCTGTTCAAGTTGCAGTGATTCATCTATCTTGGCAGACACATTGAAGCCTTTACAAAGGAGTACTCTATGGCTTTAAAGAACACTCACCATCTTCTAATTACATTTTTTTGGCCAAATCACATTTCATATGAATCCATTGCCTGCCCAACATTTATGGATCCACAGTTGCTATCCTAGAAACGAGAAGCATTGGTGTCAAGAAAAGTTAATGTGCTTATTCACCCTAACATTCAAGATTTATACAAAAATCTTTCTAAAGAGTCTTTGGAATTACTTCAAATAACTATTGATATAGCCAATAAACAAGGCATTATTTTATGGGCAGTAGGAGGAATTGTACGCGATACAATTCTGAAAAGTCAGTACACGGACCTAGATATAATAGTAGAAAAAAATATCTTCAAACTTATAAATTCAGTTAATAAAATTTTAAGAGGGACAATAAAATGGGAAAAAGATTTTGGAACTGCGTCTATTATTACTGATACAACACGAATTGATTTCGCATTAACTCGGGAGGAATTTTATCGACGAACTGCGAGTCTACCTTCGATCAAAACTGGGGTAACACTACGAAAAGATCTGGAGCGAAGAGATTTCAATGTAAATGCAATGGCACTGTGCTTAAATAATAGTAACGACTATCAACTCCATGACTATTTTGATGGAATTTCATCTCTTAAAGAAAGCACTTTTAGAACTCTCCATCCACTTTCGTTTCAAGATGATCCTACTCGAATTTTTCGAGCTTCCCGACTTTCAATATTTTCACAATTATTCCCTGATACCAAAACCAGAAAAGAAATAGATGAGTTCAAAAATGCAATACAACACTTGTCAGGTAAAAGAGTATGGAATGAACTTTCTGTAATCGCTGAAAGGGGTCACTCTGCAAAAGTATTATTACTTTTAGAACAATGGAAAGTACTGGAACAAATCAACCCCCAATTAAAATTATCCAATAAATCTCATACCATTCTAAAGTACAGAAGGCAGCCTTTGCTCGCTGAACATCTAATTGTAATTATGCTAGTACCATTAAAATTAGATCATGCATTAGCTATTCTTAAACGTCTTAATGCTCCTAAGATCACATTCCAATTACTAGAAGATGTTAGAAAATTGATACAATCAGAACTTGAAATAAACTTTAGAAATCTTCAAAAATTGTCAGAAACTAGTGATGAATCAAGAAAAATAGCAAAATGGTTTGATAAAAATAAACAAATCTTAATTCAAAACAAAATTAAAAAAATTGAAAAAATAAAACTTTTCTTAAATGCTGAAGATTTAGTAAGTTTAGGCATATCGCCTGGACCAGATATAGGTAAACTATTGCAAGCACTTCGTGAAGAGCAATTCTATGGAAGAATTCAATCAAAACGGCAGTCTTACTTATTTGTAAAAAAATATCTTAATAAAAAGTGAAACAATTATGACGAATTCAAACGCAAGAAAATGTCATGTATGCTCTTCATCTGTTGAACAACATTCCTTAGCTGAACAATGTATTATGTGTTCAAATTACTTTTGCCTCAACCCTTATAATTCTGATGAATTTCGTGACTGTGGAGATGCAATTATTGGTCCCAGCATGGGAGTAGAATATTGGTGTGAACCTTGTTTAGAAAAATTAAATGTCACAGAAGAAGAAAATTCATCTACTCCTCCTGCTCCAATCTTTGGACAAATATCTCAAGAAAGTAATTATCTTCCACCAACTAATCAAACGAGTAATATAAATACTACAGAAAATAATCCACCACCCTTAAAGAAAATAGAGAAAAAAACTAGACGCTATAGAAGAATAAAAAATTAAGAAACAAATGCCTAAACTTATCAATCGTAATACTCAACGCAGACCAACACCTTCACCTACCAATAATGCAAGGCAGCACTCAACTTTTTCCTTAATATTTTGGTGCGCTATGGGTGCAATTATTGGCCTAGAGGCCAGTAATTTATCAGCCGCAGCTTTAAGCTGGTTTCAATTATTCTTAATTGTAATTATTGCATTCTATATTGCCCGAACTTATAGAATTTTTGCCAAAAAAATTATCAATAAAAGAAGACAATCTAGTCTCAACAACAAATAAGTTGCTTCTATAAAATTTTTAAGATCTAATTCTTCATTGTTTGTGTTTATTATTAACATAAACAAGAGAACGTTCTCGATAGAGCGCATCAAAACTTATTCACCATCATTCCTCATATTGGGTTGAAAAGGTTAGTATATATCTGAGGAAATTTTAGAGATAAGTGCAGATTATGACTGAATTCAAGCCCGAACTAGTACATGACAACGAAAGATATAAAATAGAAGACACGGATCTTAAGTCTTTCACTATGTCACGTACTATTCTTCACCCTAACCAGTCAACAAGAGGTCATTCACATCCATGGCCAGAAATATATGTTTGCACAGATGGTGAAGGCACATTAATACTCAACAGTCCTAATGAAAAATTCACTATTAAAAGAGGTGATTTACACAAAATTAGTAGTAATCGTTTTCATAAAGTGGAAACTATAGATGGTATAGAATTTCACTGCTTTTTCAGAGGTACTCGAGAAAATTAAAATTACCCGATCTGAGTTATTTTTGGCCACCACGAATAAACCAATTTAATTCAACGTGATCATAATTATGTGACGGTGTAAAACCAGCACGAAGTAAAAAATACATCCCTCTTCCATTGATTAATGGAATAACAGCCCAAAAATTATTAATCTTCACTCTGGCTAATTTTCTTTCTACAGCTAGCAGAGCTTTTGTTCCGTAGGCATGGCCACGATCAATATTATTCACAATCAAAGAATGAATTGTTACATCGTTCTCATGGGGAATATTTTTCATCAAAAACAGTTCACCGACATTCTTGCTCTGCACACGAATTTCATGTCGATAAATTTCTGGTTCCAAAGATCCAAGTGAATCAATAATTTTTTTTGAGATATCAGTAGATGAGTCAGAAAAATTCTTAACTAATTCACCTTGAGATAAACTTACTTCATCATACCGCGCCCAAAATCCACTCATTTAGACAACCATTCATGTACAGCATTACGAACATCACTAACTGCAACGTGACGTATTTCTGGATTAGGTAAAGCATCAAGAAAAAGAGAACCATACGATCGGTTACTTACGCGACTGTCTGCAATAATAAAAACACCCCGGTCAGTTGAACGCCGAACAAGTCTTCCAAAACCTTGACGGAATTTTAGAATGGTTTGAGGTAACGTATATTCCGAAAATGGATCTTGATACTGCTCAGCACGTCCCTTAAAAATAGGATCACTCGGGACAGGAAAAGGTAAACGAGTCAAAATTATTTGTGACAAGGTATCACCAGGAATATCAACACCTTCCCAAAATGCTGAAGTCCCGAAAATGACTGATTCTGGATCATCTTGAAGCCTTCTAATTAACCGCCGCGGAGAACCATCTAATCCTTGTGCAAGCAAATTTAAATTATTCGCACTAAATTCTGCTCTCAACATGTTCGCCGTATTGCGTAATGAGTTATGTGAAGTAAACAATGTTAATGTTCTTCCTCTGGAGGTCATCGATGCTTCAGTAATCAAGTGGGATAACTCTGCTTGATAATCAATATGATTAGGATCTGGAATATCATCAATAACTAAAACCAAAACATGGTCTTGATAATTAAATGGAGATTGGATTTCAATAGTATCAACATCCGAAAATCCAAGACGGTTTGCTGTAATGTTAAACGAATCATTTGCACGTATAGTTGCACTAGTCCCAACAACGGAATGAAGATTGGCAAAAAGAGATTCGTGCAATATTGGAGCAACATCCAATGGGGCAGATTTTATTTTCAATTCCCCCTCTCCAACAGAAATCCAGACAATATCATCTGGCATTTGGTGCAACACAGCTCTACCCAAACATAATCTATAATCATTGACTATCGAATTAATTTTTCTTAACTGCACTAATACAGAACTAATAGAATTATGAATCTCACTTTGTGCAGCATCGATAATTGCATCTATTTCTTGCAGATTTTTATTAAGAAATTCTAAAGCAACGTCTAATTCAATAGTACTTTCTTCCAGTTCAATCCAATCAGAGTATGAACGATTTACTTTGGACAGAACAAGATCAAACCGTCGAGGGCGTTTATCATTTTCATAATGCTCTCTAGCGAACTTTCTAAGCTGTTGAATATATGTTTTAATCATCCTTACAGATTCATCAGCGGCTGTATGAATTCTCTCATATCGGGCATTAAGTAGCTTTTTATCTATATTTGGTAAATTTTTTATTACATCTTTTAACGTATTCTCTAATGAAAAATTGCTGTTAATATCCTTATTACTAATTTCATTAAGAAATTCTCTCAACGCACGAGGATCAAAAATCGAACCAAATTGTTGTGTAGTTACATCTTCTAACCGATGCACTTCATCCACTACTAAATGATCAAACGAAGGCAATAATTGTTCATCGTGTATAAGATTTGAGATTAATAAAGCATGATTAACTACCACCAAATGCGAATTTTCTGCACGTTGTTTGGCGCGAGCAATAAAACACTGTCCTCTTTTCACATAATCACATGGGCGTTGTAAACAATCAGAACCTTCTGCAGAAATTTTATTCCACACAGGCCGCTCTTCAGAAGTAATATAAAGCTCACTTAAGTCTCCAGTTTCAGTAGTTGGAATCCAATTTGCAATTCGGCCAAACAAGCGTGCTTCTACTTGATTAAGAGAATGGTTTTGTGCAATTGCTTCTTGCCATCGTTCTAAACAAAGATAATTAGACCTACCTTTTAATTCTGTAAAATACAATTCATCTACATCATCTAGTGAGCTAGAAGATATACTCTTAATCGCCAGAGGAATTTCTTGATCCATCAATTGATCTTGTAAGTTTATGGTATGCGTAGAAACAACAATGCGATCATTATTTCTACCAGCATGAATCAAAGCAGGTATCAAATATGCTAAAGACTTACCTGTGCCAGTTCCAGCTTCAATTAATAGCTGCCCACCGTAAGCTAAATATTTTATAAAAGCATTAGACATTAAGTATTGACCTTCACGAATTTCATAATCGGGAAGAAGTTCAGGAGAAGATTCAATACTTAAAAAAACTTTCTCAATATCAGTGCTAGTAACATGCTGAATTTCATTAATTGGGGCTAATGTCTCGTTGGTAGGCACAGATATAGATGAAAAAAGTTCATTACTAATTTTTTGCTCAGAATAACTGCGGAAATTCTCTATTTCATCATCCGCAACAATATCTTCGATTAAAGTAGTTAAATTCCAATCGGCAGATTTTGCCATAAAATAGAATTGTGCAAGCAATTTTCCTGGCGTCGATTTAAGTCGTTCCAATAATTTTAAAAATACATCTCGAGTAACTTCAGCATCAGCAAGTGCACGATGTGCAGAGTTATGTTCAACTCCTACTAATTCTGCAAGAGAGCTTAAATCTAAATGAGAAGCACGAGGAAATAATATTGAAGAAAGCTCCCAAGTATCATAATTTGCATTCGAAAAATCTATACCGACATTAGCCAAAAAAGCCAAATCAAACTTAATATTCTGCCCTACAATTGCAGCATCACCTATAAAGTTAATAAGAGTGGGAAGTACGTCGCCAATCTGTGGAGCATTTTTAACATCTTCATTTGTTATGCCAGTTAATTGTTCTATAGCTTCTGGAATAAATCGATTCGGATTAACAAACGTCTGAAAAGATTCAATTTTTTCACCTTGATAGTTGAATTTTGCTGCACCAATTTCAGTAATTGCATCTGTCGAAGAATTTAATCCTGTAGTTTCAAGATCTAAAGCAACAAAATCAATAGTCAACTTGATAACTCTTCTCTAGAGTAGGACATTATAAATGTATCTCATTCGAAAAACTTCTACTATTTAATTTATGAACTAATCTAAACTACCATTAACAAACTTCACCCATTTATTATCGATATTTTTATGCGCAGTATGAAAATTCCCTTGATGGAGTTCTTCCAATAGTTCAGAACTAGATTGAATGTTTTTGGAGAATACTGTAGCAAATGTCCCTATCCCAGAAGTCGAATGAGCATCGCTACCTCCAGTTCCTGATAAACCTAAAATATTAGCCACTTCAAGTGCAAAATAATTTTCCTGCGGAGTATTCGAACCATTCGCTACTTCAATGGAATCAACATACTTAAAAACTTCCATTTTTTCAGCAGCTTCTTCAGGGGAAAAATCAAATTTTTCCCCAGTCCTCATTGCAGTCACTGGATCAAAAAGCCTTCGGAAAGGGTGTGCAACAATTATAAAAGCACCATGCTCATCGGCAGCCTTACGAAGGTTTTCTAATCGATGAATCCCAGATATATAATTTGGTAAACCAAAAACTAGCATATGGCCTAAATCAGTAGAAACTTCCATGCCAAAATTAATTAGTAAATCTGTGTATTTTTGACGAAACAATTCTTGCGCATGTGGTTCTAAAATAAAATCATGTTCCGTCATAGAAACAGCAGTTAAATCATTGGTTTTCACTAATTCAACTAACTCTTCTGGCTTTAACATAGAGTCAGAAGAGGATGGTGTAGTGTGAACGTGTAAATCTATTCGTGTTCCATCAAAAATATCATGCAATTGTGCAAGACCTACTTTTCTGCAGTTTCAGTGCAAATCCCAAACAATGAGCATACCTGTGGTTAGCGAACCGGGCTAGAAAAAATCCAACTATTCTAACTTAGCTTAATTAGCACAGGTATTAACAATCCGTAGACGCTATACAAAAGAAAAAGTGAAACAAAAATAATGGAATTAAATATCCCAGCAAAATAATACAAAACAATGTTACTCAAACTTATAAGTATTAATAACAATATTAATAATCCCACCAAACCCAAAAATGAATAAATCATTGCAAAAAATATCCCTGCCACCATCGCAATTAAAAGAAAACCATTAACAACAAAAATTAAGAAAATCGGTGATTTTTTTAGAAATCCTGGAGCAAATTGATACCAATTAGAGTTTCGAAAAATAATTATTAATAAACAAGTTAAACCCACAAAACCAGAAAATAATCCAGATGCACAACCAGCAAGCAAAAATAGAAGAGGATCAGAAGACATCATTATTGCATGTCTTCATTGCTACAGCATCTTGTCGATTTGTTGTAAAGACTTCAAAAACACTAGCACCTGCCTGCTTAAAATCAAACATGAGCTCCTCTACTTTTGCATTTTGATGTATCCATAAATATACAGCAGGACCTGATCCACATAGATGCAAAACAGGTGCCCCTTTCGAACGTAATAATGCATAATATTCAATTAATTCTGAATAGTGATTTTTTATAACTGTCTCAAAAACATTAACCATATCGGCAGTCGGTGGGGGCAATTTTCTATCAATACGATGGGCAATACGTTTAGAATGATTGCCATCACTGAAATTATTAGAATGTATTTGAGAGTACAATGTCGCCGTTTTGTTCTGGATTTTCGAAACCTCAGGCAATAAAATCAAAGCTCGCAACTTACTTAAATCTTTCAAAGGATGTATTATTTCACCTCTACCAGTACATCTTGCAGTGCCACCATAAAGAAAAAAAGACACATCCGAACCAATTTTACTGGCAATTTTTTCGAGATCTTTTAATTCCTGATTTAAATTCCAAAATTCATTCAATCCTCTTAAAACTGCAGCAGCATCAGAAGATCCTCCACCTAAACCAGCAGAAGATGGAATTTGTTTTTCGATAGTGATAGTAACATTAGGTTCACGCCCAATAGTTTTTGCTAATTCAATAGCTGCCCTTCCCGCTAAATCATTCGATGGATCAATCCCTTGAGAATAGGGTCCTATAAAATTTATAGATAATTTTTCTGATGACTCTATCGAAATATAGTCGAATAAACTTACTGTCGTCATGACAGTATCAATTTCATGAAAACCATCTCTACGTCGTCCAGTTACTTCAAGTGCCAAATTGATTTTTGCAGGAGCACGAACATGTATCTCATTAATTGACATTATTTTACCTAACCTTCATAGCCATAGGATGACTGTTCTGCAAAACACAAAATAATAAATACCAATCCTCCAGCGATAAATGTTGCGCTCTTAGATCAGGTGCAATGTCAGCATTATTTAAAACTAGTTTGATTTCTTCAGCTGATATACCTAATGCGCCAGGAAGAACATTATGCAATTGTTTACGTGGACTTGAGAATCCTGCGCGTAGTAAATGAAAAAAAGATTCTCGATTTTCACTTAATACTGGAACAGAAGGTTCAGAAAAATTATCAATTTGTATGACGGATGATTGAACTTTAGGTTCTGGCCAAAAAGAAGAAGAATCAACATCAAATAATTTTTGTGGAGATCCAAAAAATTTTGTACACATTGAAAGAAAAGACTCTTTCGATGTACCACCGACTATACGACGACCAACTTCACGTTGAACCAAAATTACAATACGTGAAGGCAGTACGGTACTTTCTTGCATTTTTCGCAATATGGGTTGAGTAATGTAATAAGGTAAGTTTCCTACAACAACAAAAGGTGGTCTAGCTTCTGCTTCCAAAAGTATTTCCAAAAGGTCAACTTGCAATATATCAGCTGCAATTACAGTCAAATTATCGTAATCGCGCAATCGCTCTCTAGTAATAGATGCCAATTCCTCATCTATTTCTACTGCAATTACTGATAAAAAATTTTTTACTAATTCCTGTGTAAGTCCTCCGGGACCAGCACCGATCTCAATTACTGTCCCAATATCTTTTTGAACTACAGCAGCTGCAATATCAAACATTATCATCTGATCAATTAAAAAATGTTGGCCTAAAGTTTTTTGGGGAGATAAATTAAGAGTTCTTAAATAATTTGGAAGGTTATTTTTTTTACTAGCAAATCTATTGGAGGATTTTATATTACGTCGTGGCATTTAATTTACCAATATCCAGCCTAGACATTTCTAAGGTTGTGCCCTACTTTCGAATAATCTCACAGTCTTACGCATAAAAACAAACTCAAACCCAGCTACCTTACGGCACCCAATACTACTGATATACCGCTGCTTCCTTCCGGACCTGACGGAATTAACCAGGTATTGCCGCGCAAGACCAAGTTCTCAACATTTATTATAAATTGCAGTTTCTGATCAATCTATCCTCCAGTAGGAATTCAGCCCCGCTAAAGCGGATTGCGGGTAAAGGGCACCGCTAGTTCCCCGCCTAGCACAACATATAAAGCGTAGCAGTGATAACCTTTGTTGCGAAGTAAATCTAGCTTACAGAGACATTCAGAGCTAAATTAAATTGATAGAAAAATAAAATTTACATTAAAAATATATTTGATAGTGAGGTGTTTTGTGCGGATATTGTCACTCAGTCACCGATTAATGCATCCCAGTATAGATAATCATAATATCTTCAACGCACCTTCAGTGTTTGATTATGAAGCAATAGTCGTAGACATCGGTGGCATTGCCAAAACGATTCAAAATGCAATTTCATCCAATGAAAGTTATCTTACACATTCAGATAGACAGATAGTCAATGGTGAATCCTTAGACGAAGTCGTCGGTATAAAAGATATTTTGTTCCGACGACAAGAAGAATTTACAAAAGCCCTAGAGAATGGATCTGTTGTTGTTGCGTTCATCGATGCCCCTAGTCAAATCACTGGAGTAAAAGGATTTCAAGGACTTGATAGATATTTTTTCTTGCCTGCTCCTACTGGAATAAATTGGGATTATTCAACCATTAGGGGGGGTGAGGGCATTACTTTATCAATAGCGGATGATGAACATCCTCTAGTCAAAGTTCTCGAAGTTTACAGAACTGAACTTTTATATAGATCTTACATAAATGAAAATGTTCCCGGTATTGCAGGAAAAACTAAAATTATCGCACGCTCATCTGGTGATGCTGTTTTAGCAGCAGAATTTAATGTTCTTAATGGGAAAGTTATATTTTTGCCTACCCCTGTTCCATCATTAACCCAAACTACTTCTCAACGTGAGAGTGAAGCATTTGTAATAGCATTCCCAGAATTATTTAAACGAATGGACTCTCCTCCTCCAAGCTGGGTTCAAGAAATTGATGTGCCGGACCTTAATGCACTTGAGTCAGAAGAAAATTTACGAAAAACAGAATTAGAGCGAATAAAAGAATCCTTAGCAGAGGCAACTTCACTAGCAGATAACAAAAGAAATTTAAGAAATATTTTGTGGACAAATGGTGATCATGCTTTGAAATTAGCAGTAATAGAATGTGCAGAAATATTAGGATTCTCAGTATCAGAAACAACGAAAAATGAACTGATCCTAAGTAGCAATGACAAAGATTTATTTACAGTGGTAGACGGTTCAATTGATGCTGTAGATATGAGCCCACATTATAGACTCAGATCACAAATTGATAATGTAATTGAAAAAGAAAGCCAATCTCCACGGGGATTGATTATCGCAAATGGGCAACGCTTGACAAAACCTGAGGAACGGCAAAATGAAATCAGTGTTCCACTTCAGATTGCGGCTGAATCAGTTGGTTATGCAGTGGTTACAGCACAAGAGTTTTTCAATGCAACTATCGCAGCATTAAATGGGACCACACCTGAGCTATTAGAAACGATCCATGAAAAATTATTATCAACCGATGGGATCGTCAATCTAACCGAAATATACTCAAAGTCTGAGTGATGATAGAGAGCTATTAACTCTCAATTTCGATCAACTGTAATCCTCTTTCAACTTCGGTAGGAATTGTATAGTCAACACTCGCAATATTAAATCCAAATAGTTGTTCAAAATCTTCTCTATACCCTTCATAGTCTGTCAGATTATAAAGAGTTTCGTTACTTACACGATTCCATATTTCAGAAACACTTTCCTGCACATCATCTAGCATCTCGAGATCATCAAGTCTTATTAAGTTATTCACATCAGTTTTCGGTGAAACATTACTTCGAAGATGATCGCGAAACAGACGTCCAATTTGATGGATGGTTTTCTCATGAGTATTGCGTTCTTTCATAATCTTAAACAAAATGCTCATATACAAAGGAACAGCAGGAATAGCACTAGAAGCTTGCGTTACAACTGCAGTATTAATACTCACCCAAGCCCCTCCATCATTATTAGAAAATGATTTATGCATTTCTTTAGCAGTGGATTCTAGATGCTTTTTAGCTTGGCCTATAGTACCGTCTCTATAAATGGCCGCAGATACTTCTGGGCCTATATAAGAATATGCAACAGTACGAAAGTGACCAGAAAGTAAATCTTCTTCTTGTAAAAAATCGATCCAATCTCGCCAATCTTCACCACCCATTACTTTAACAGTATGGGCAATTTCATCTTGAGAAGCTGGTTCAAGTTCTGCATCAACAATCGAATGATTACGCAGGTTGAAAGTATATCCTTCATATTTATTACCTATAGGCTTAAGCGTGCTGTTCCATATATTACCATCATGATCTATACGCCTAGGAGCAGCCAAACTATAGATTAGTAAATCAATCTGACCAAACTTTTCTTTTATAAAATGAGCAGCAGTATTTTTTACTTGTTGAGAAAAAGCATCCCCGTTGATGGTATAAAGTTCTCTAGATTCAGCGTCCGCTTGCTTGTGTGCTTCCACTAAATTGTACCAGCCAGCCGTAGCGGTTTTATTTGCAGATGGAGGTTTTTCAAAACAAATACCTAAGGTTTTGTCACCATACCCAAAACATGATGTCAGTAAACTAGATAGACCATAACCTTGACTGGAGCCTATAACGAGGACATTTTTAGGTTTATCGGATAAAGCAAACTCCTTTGCAATTTCAATCTCCTTAACTACACGAGTTGCACAACCATCAGGATGAGCAGTTAGCGAAATAAATCCACGCATTCTAGGTTCAACAATAATTTTTGCCATCATACTCCTTCTCAATCACAGTATAATAGATAAACAAAATCGAGATCCCAATCTAATCTCTCAGTTTCAAAACAGCCATAAATGCCTCTTGAGGGACTTCCACTGCACCGACCATCTTCATTCTCTTTTTACCAGCTTTTTGCTTTTCGAGTAGTTTGCGTTTCCGAGTTACATCACCACCATAACATTTGGCAAGGACATTTTTACGCATAGCGCGCACAGTCTCACGTGCTACTATTTTTCCACCAATTGCTGCTTGAATCGGAACATCAAATAATTGACGAGGAATAAGTTTTTTGAGTGATGTAACTAACAATCGACCATTCTTAGATGCATTTTCAGCAGGAACAATAGTAGATAAAGCATCAACAGCTTCTCCATTAACCAATATTTCTAAGCGCTGAACTTTCGCAGGACGATATTTTTCAACCTGGTAGTCCAGTGCAGCATATCCTTGAGTACGAGATTTCAATTGATCATAAAATTCAACTAAAATTTCTGAGAGAGGCATCGCATAGGTTGCTAAAACACGAGATGAACCTTCATCTTCAGCATGATCCAAGTAATCCAATTTATCAAATTCACCCCTGCGTTCATCTACCAAGTTCATTACAGCACCAATATATCGTGCTGGCATAGTCACTGATAAATTTACCCATGGTTCTCTAATTTCATCAATTTGATTAGGAACAGGAAGTTTTGCAGGAGAATCAATAAGTAATACCGAACCATCTTTACTGACAACTTCATATTCGACAGAAGGTGCAGTTGCTATTAGTTCTAGATCGAATTCTCTTTCAAGTCTTTCTTCAATAATCTCCATGTGCAATAAACCCAAAAATCCACACCTGAATCCAAATCCAAGTGCACCTGAAGTTTCAGGTTGCCATTGTAATGATGCATCATTAAGACTTAATCTTTCTAGAGCTTCGCGTAATTCAGGATATTGCTCAGGATCTGTAGGATATAAACCAGCAAAAACCATAGCTTGTGCAGGTTTATATCCAGCTAAAGGATTCTGTGCGCTGTTTCTGGCGGTTGTTAAAGTGTCACCCACACGACTATCTTGCACACCTTTAAGACCGGTAGCAACATATCCCACCTGTCCAGCTATGAGACTATCTGTAGTCTTAAGATCAGGAGAAAAATATCCAAGTTCTATAGGATCAAAACTTCTACCTTGTTGCAGTAACTTTAATGTTTCTTTTCCAGAAATCATACCTTCAACAACACGTAAATAAATCAACACACCTTTATATGCATCATATTTTGCATCAAATACCAGCGCTCTTAATGCTTGAGCTTGATTGCCTTCAGGTGATGGAATCTTATCGACTATTGTTTGTAATATTTCTTCGACACCCTCTCCTGTTTTACCTGATGCGAAAAGTATTTCATCAGGGTCAAAACCAATGACATCAATAAGCTCTAAAGCTACTCTTTCGGGCTCTGCAGAAGGTAAATCAATTTTATTGACAATTGGAATCAATGTCAGATTCATATTCAAAGCTTGATAAACATTAGCAAGTGTTTGAGCTTGGATCCCTTGTGTCGCATCAACAATTAACAATGCACCTTCACAAGCAGCTAATGCACGGGAAACTTCATATGCAAAATCGACATGCCCAGGAGTATCAATAAGATTCAATTCAAAGGTTCGATCGTTTCGATCATGAAAATGCATGCGCACTGCCTGCGCCTTTATTGTAATCCCTTTTTCTCTCTCCAAATCCATCGAGTCAAGAAATTGTTGTTGCATTTCACGGTGATCAACCACACCAGTTTTTTCAAGAATGCGATCAGCTAAAGTCGACTTACCGTGGTCGATATGGGCAATGATTGAAAAATTACGAATTAGAGAAGCGTCCACTGAACGATCGTAGCTTCTCTATTCGTCTATGTCTAAGTTAATATTAAGATTTTGAACTTATTATCACTTAATACCTAAACGGTCATGCAGCATTCACAATTTGCAACCCAGTGACCAGGACTAACTTCAGCCAAAACAGGAGTTGTCTCAGAACAACCACATCCATCACCTTTAGTACATCGAGTCCTAAAGACACAACCAGCTGGAGGATTAAGCGGGCTAGGAACATCACCTTCAAGAATTATTCTTTCACGTGTTTTTTCAACCACTGGATCAGGGATTGGCACAGCAGACAAAAGCGCCCTCGTGTATGCATGTACAGGATTATTGTAAAGTTCATTAGATTCTGAAAGTTCAACAATATGTCCAAGGTACATAACTGCAATTCGATCACTAATATGCTTCACCACAGATAAATCATGCGCAATGAACAAATAAGTAAGACCGAATTCTGTCTGCAAGTCTTCAAGTAAGTTTACAACTTGAGCCTGAATCGAAACATCAAGTGCCGATACAGGTTCATCACAAACTATGAAGTCTGGTTCAACAGCCAAAGCACGAGCTATACCAATACGTTGACGTTGACCACCTGAAAATTCATGAGGATATCGCTTAGCAAATAGAGGGTTGAGCCCAACCGCATTCATGATAAATTCAATTCGATCCCGTCTTTCTTGCCCTTTGTACAATCCATGAATAGCCATAGGTTCCCCAATTATTTGAGAAACTGTCATTCGTGGATTAAGACTTGAAAATGGGTCTTGAAAAATCATCTGCATCCTACGACGAAATGACCGTAAATCAGAACCTTTTAGATCAGTTAATTCAACTCCATCAAATTCTACAGAACCAGCAGTCGGTCTATGTAGTTGAAGGATCGCACGTCCAGTGGTGGATTTTCCACACCCAGATTCTCCTACAAGTCCTAATGTCTCATTTCGAGCAACATCAAATGTCAATCCATCGACAGCTTTCACATCAGCTGTATGACGCTGGATTAACAAACCTTCAGTTACTGGGAAATACATCTTTAGGTCTTTAACCGATACTAATGTATCGTTAGAACTAGATTCTGCTGTTACCACTATAATCCTCCAATGGAATTGGACTAGTCCAATCTTTTTATATTTACAATCTTAATGATGTTAAGCCGGTACTGTGTCCCTACTCATACAGCATGGGCAATTAGCAACCCAATGTCCTGGAGTGACTTCAGTTAATTCAGGAGTCCCTTCAGAAGAACAAAAACAATCTGCTGTTTTAGGACAACGTGGCTGAAATGCACAACCATGAATTTCATCAATTAACAATGGTGGTTGCCCTTCAATAGTAGCTAACCGAGTATGTTCTGCATCGTCCAGTCTAGGAACAGATGCCATCAAACCCACTGTATAGCCATGTTGCGGATTACCGAAAACATTCTCAGCAGTACTGCTTTCCACAATTCTTCCCGCATACATGACATTGACACGGTCTGCATATCGTGCAACCACACCTAAGTTATGGGTAATAATCAATACAGCAGTCCCCAACTCTTTAGATAAGTTACCCATGATTTCCATTACCTGTGCTTGAATAGTTACATCCAAAGCTGTTGTAGGTTCATCGGCAATTAGTAGTTTGGGATTACACGACAATGCCATAGCTATCATCACACGTTGCCGCATTCCACCAGAAAATTGGTGAGGATAATCAGTTATTCGACTACCAGCATCAGGAATTCCAACTAATTCTAAAAGTTCAATTGATCTTTGAGTCGCTTCCTGCTCATTCAATCCAAGGTGCAAAATAATAGATTCACGTATTTGTTGACCGATAGTTAAAACAGGATTCAATGATGTCATTGGCTCTTGGAAGACCATTGAAATTCGGTTGCCTCTAATAGCGCGCATTTCTTCATCAGATGCTTCAAGAAGGTTTTGTCCTTCAAATACAATCTCACCATCGACAATTCGTCCAGGTGGACTAGGAATTAATCTAAGAATTGACATTGCAGTAACAGATTTACCACAACCTGACTCACCAACTAGTGCGAGTGTTTCACCTTCATCAACATGCCAGGTAACACCATCAACTGCTCTGACAACACCTTCTTCCGTAAAGAAATGTGTCTTAAGGTTTTTTACATCTAGCAATCTAGCCATAGATCCCCCTTACGATCTTGCCTACCTGTTTCATTCTCGACTTCCGCAACCAATATACCAAATATTGGTGGGGAAGAGGAGACTCGAACTCCTACGCCTCGCGGCACGTGATCCTAAATCACGCGCGTCTGCCAATTCCGCCACTTCCCCTATCAAATCGGAGCTCTGCCGAATACTCTAACAGAACTCATCATTTTCGGCTCTTTATATTGTCAACAAAATATTGTTAACAATATTTGACTCTGGTGAGCCCCCGGGGAGTCGAACCCCGAACCGGCTGATTAAGAGTCAGCTGCTCTGCCATTGAGCTAGAGGCCCGGCAGAAAGGTAACTTGCATCAGAGAAAGTGTCAATGCTCTCAGGCAATATATGCCCTAATCACAAGACTTACAATAACGAATATATATATAATGCTTGTTTGTTTGCATTTTGACTATCACAATTCTATATAATTAGTCTTTTATTGATGAAGGGGCGGTTAGCTCAGTTGGCTAGAGCGCTTGCTCGACACGCAAGAGGTCACTGGTTCAAGTCCAGTACCGCCCACCAACTTTAAGTGAAAAAGGGTTGAATATAATTACTATGAGTAGCACTGAAGAAAACAATCAACAATTTTCTACATTAGATGAAGTAGAAAAACTGCGTCGAATGCGACACTCTGCTGCTCATATTTTAGCCGAGGCTGTGTTAGAAGCATTCCCAGATGCAAAGTATGCCATTGGCCCCCCGATAGACAATGGATTCTATTATGATTTTGAATTGCCAAGGTCCTTAACGCCTGAAGATTTAATTACATTAGAAAAGAGAATGCGAAAAACAGTAAAAAGCAATGTTCAAATTACAGGTGAACTTATCTCCAAAGAGAAGGCGCGCAATATTTTTGCTGACCAACCGTATAAGTTAGAACTAATTAATGATCTAGAAGATGACATGGTTGGCTATTTTCAGCATGCACAATTTCAAGACCTCTGCAGAGGGGGACATACAGAGCGAACAGGTCAAATTGGCTCTTTTAAGTTAAGTCATACTGCTGGAGCTTACTGGCGCGGTGATGAAAACAACATCATGTTACAGCGTATCTATGGTTTATTATTTTTCACAGATTCTGAATTGCAATCATACATTGAGGCACGAGAGGAAGCTGAAAGAAGAGACCATCGAAGAATCGGTCGTGAATTAGATCTTTTTTCTACACATGAAGAATATGGTCCTGGTTTAGTTTATTGGCATCCAAAAGGTGCACGAGTACGAGTGGAAATTGAAGATATTTGGAGACAAAAACATTATGAAAATGGATATGAAATTGTTTTTACCCCGCATGCTGGAAAAGCAAGTCTTTGGGAACAAAGTGGTCACCTAGATTTTTACTCTGAAGGCATGTTTTCAGCTATGGATATTGATGGTTCCGACTACTATATGAAACCCATGAACTGTCCATTCCACATTCAAATTTTCCGAAACACAAGAAGGTCATACCGAGAACTCCCTATGCGACTTGCAGAGCTAGGAACGGTCTACAGATACGAAAGATCAGGAGTCTTGCATGGGTTAATGCGAGTAAGAGGTTTCACACAAGATGACGCACACATTATTTGCACTGCTGAACAAATGGAGAATGAAATAGTTGATGTAGTTGAATTCGTTCTCGAGTTATTAAGACTTTTTGGGTTTACAGAATTTGAAGCAAATCTTTCAACTCAACCTGCAAAGTCCGTAGGGGAGAAAACGCAATGGGATGAAGCAGAAAAAGCTTTGGAACGATCATTAAATCGTGCCAATCTTCCTTACGACATTGATGAAGGTGGTGGAGCTTTTTATGGTCCAAAAATTGATATCCATCTTAAGGATACATTAGGTCGTAAATGGCAATGCTCAACTGTTCAATTCGATTTCAACTTGCCGGAAAGATTTGACATGACCTATATCGGCGAGGATGGCAACGAACATCGGCCCTATATGATCCATAGAGCATTACTAGGTTCTATAGAAAGATTTTTTGGCATACTACTTGAGCATCACGGAGGTGCCCTCCCTTTATGGCTTTCTCCAGTACAAGCTGTAGTAATACCAATAGCAGACCGTCACAATGATTTCGCTTTCGAATTAAAAGCAAATTTAGTTAAAAATGGATTGCGGGTAGATGTGGATGATTCGAATGAACGTATGGGAAATAAAATTCGTAAGGCACAACTCCAAAAAACACCATATATGCTAATCGCTGGTGATCGAGAAATTGAATCCAACCAAGTAGCCATAAGGCGTCGAGATGGTGAAGACCTAGGTACGATGAATCTCAATGAAGCAATCGAATTTTTATCTAATGAAAAAATAAATCGCTCATAGCTATTTTCCAGCTAAAATGTTCGACAGTAAAGGTGGCTTAATGTTTAAACGTGTGCTCATAGCAAATCGTGGAGAAATAGCATTACGCATCCAACGTACCTGTAGAGAATTGGGAATCGAAACAGTCGCAGTTTATTCTGAGCCTGATAGAAATTCACTACATGTGCGTAATGCAGACTATGCCATTTGTATCGGCCCTGGACCCGCTTTAGAATCTTATCTTGTTATAGAAAAAATAATCGATGCGGCAATCCAATCAGATGCTGAAGCAATTCATCCAGGCTACGGTTTTTTATCTGAAAACTCAGATTTTGCTGATGCATGTAATGCAGCAAATATTACTTTCATAGGTCCTCCAAGTTCTGCAATGAAAGATATGGGAGATAAAGTTTCAGCACGGCAATTAATGGAAAAAGCAGGGGTGCCTGTAGTGCCTGGAGCTGAAGACATCAAGATCGAAGATATGGAATCCGCCAAAGATGCAGCCACAAAAATTGGTTTTCCTTTAATGGTTAAAGCATCTGCAGGTGGTGGTGGCCGTGGAATACGACTCGTCCATAAAATAGAAGACCTTGAGAATGCCATGCGACAATCGGCCTCTGAGGCACAATCTTCTTTCGGCAACCCAACAATTTTTCTAGAAAAATATGTCTCCCCTGCAAGGCATATTGAAGTCCAAATCATGGCAGATAGTGAAGGAAATGTTAGAGCTTTCGGTGAAAGAGAGTGTTCGATACAACGCAGACATCAAAAAGTAATAGAGGAAGCGCCTTCAATAGCAGTTACCCCTGAGATAAGAAGGAAATTATGTCAAGCAGCTGAGCTAGCAGCATTAAGCTGTGGTTATCAAAATGCTGGCACAGTTGAATTTTTAATGGGGCCTGATAATGAATTTTACTTTTTAGAAATGAATGCCCGGCTACAGGTTGAACACCCAGTAACCGAACTAGTCTACGGTGTTGATCTTGTAGCTTTACAACTTTCAATTGCTTTTGGAGGAACTTTACCCCCAATAGATTCTGAAGAATTACATCCAAATGGTTGGGCAATCGAAGCGAGAATCAATGGCGAAAATGCATATAAAAATTTCGTTCCTTCTATCGGGTTAATTAATCACGTGACACAACCATCTGGTCCAGGAGTAAGGTTCGACAGCATGCTTTATGATGGTCTCGATGTGCCTCCGTTTTATGATTCTATGTTAGGAAAATTAATAGTTTGGGCTGAGAACAGAGATCTAGCTATTCAGAAATTGATGAGAGCATTAAATGATCTCTTAATTGTTGGCATCGAAACAAATATCCCTTTCCATAAAGCTTTGTTGAAGAATCTAGATTTTCAAACGGGAAATTTTCATACCGGGTGGTTAGAAGAAAAATTCATTATGCCTGCTTTAGAAGAAAACGATCCTCGCACTACAACTGCACTAGTAGCTGCAGCAATAGCTCAACATCTTCAGAAATCGGTAAATAATTCTGGTACAAAAAAATCCTCTTCGAAATGGGTACAAGCATCTCGGCATTCAGCTGTCAATATTTCTACAGGTCAAAGGGGGAGCGCATGGCGTCGCGGTACCGCCTTGAATTAGATGGTAAAATCTACAACGTAATCTTAGATGAAACTGACCAAGGCTTCAGCATTGTTTTGGATGATATAAATCTTGGAACTTATGACATCACGATAGAAGGATTGCCTGGATTATTTTCAATGTTATTAGATGAAGAACCTACCAAGGCTTATGTCGATCGTGATGGGCGAAATTACAACGTAACTATTGGTGACCGAACTTTTACAATTCAAGAAACTTTAGGAAATCAGCGTTCAAGAAGTAGTGTAGGTAGTAGACAAGATCCTATAGGGATAATTTCTGCACCATTAGCTGGTGTGCTTGTGGAAATTAAATTTGCTGAAGGCGATACCTTTGCTGAAGGACAAGCAATTCTTATTATTGAAGCAATGAAAATGCAAAATGAAATTCAAGCACCAATAGCAGGAAAAATTACATCAATCCGCTATAAACCCGGTGATAGAGTCGAATCAGGTGATGTTGTGGTTGAATATGATGAAGTTAATGACTAACTAAAATTATTAATTTCTTTATATATTTTTCTAAAATTTGCTAAATCGCATTGTTGAGAACACTCCGTAATGGTAATATACCGCCCTCAGCTTTCATGATAATGAGTAAGCTGAAAGAGTGTACTCACATAAGAAAGGTTAAAACTTATCGCTAAAGAATTGCGGATGAATGAAGAAATTCAAGCTAAAACTGTCAGACTTGTTCGAGATGGAGAGCAGGTAGGAATAGTATCAATCGACGAGGCTTTTGACATAGCTGATGAAGCCAATTTAGATCTCGTTGAAATAGCACCGAATGCCGACCCACCTGTTGTGCGTGTGATGGATTATGGAAAATTCAAATACCAACAATCCAAAAGAGAACGTGAAGCAAGACGCGGATCGAAACAAGTTGAATTACGTGAAGTCCGTATGCGTGTTAAAATAGGGAAACACGATCGAGATTTCAAAGTGCGTACAGCAAGAAAACTACTAAATGATGGCAACAAAGTAAAAGTATCGGTAATGTTTAGAGCAAGAGAAATTACCCACCCCGAAGTGGCAAAAGATTTATTAGATAAATTTGCATTAGAGCTAGAAGATGCTTCAGGAATTGAACGTGATCCAGCTTTAGAAGGTCGATTTATGAGTATGACACTTGACCCAAGTCGTAAAGGTCAGAGATCATCTACTACTGAGGAAAACATCACTGAGAAAATTGGTATTGATGTAGCAAGCATGAATACCTTAGAAAGTGAAAATGAAATTGCCTAAGATGAAAACACACAAAGGCACTCAAAAAAGAGTAAAAGTCACAGCATCGGGGAAGCTAATGCTTCGCAAAGCAGTGCCGAAAAAAATGCGGAAGTCTAAGCGAACTTTATATGCGACTCGTGGAGATATCCAAGCACATAAAACAGTTGAAAAAGCCATACGTAAAAACTTACCTTACTCTTAGAAAATTTTTCGATACTTATATAATAAAAAGTCAGGGATAAAAAATGCCACGAACACGTAATAGAGTACAAACGCACAGAAGGCACAAAAAGATATTTAATCTTACTAAAGGCCATCGTGGCAAACGTCGTACCAATATAAAAGTAGCGCATGAATCTATGATCCATGCATTACGTTATTCTACTGAACATCGACGCGATCGTAAGGGTGATTTTAGAAAATTATGGATTATCCGAATAAATGCAGCTGCACGCCAAAATGGATTAAAGTATGGAGAATTAATAAACGGCCTAAACAAGGCAGGTGTCGAAATAAATCGTAAAATGTTAGCTGATTTAGCGATAAAAAATCCTGCTGCATTTTCTGATATTGCTGACCAAGCAAAATCTGCCTTAAAAATCTAATTACTACACTTAAAAATATTTTTGCCATTAAATATTTCTCAATCTATTGACTTTTTTAAGATAAATGCGCAAAATCTCAGATCTCATGCCGTGCGGTGGGGACTGCTGGCAAAATATGTATTCAAAGACCTTCGCTATGTTTAGCAAATGAAGGCAGGATGAATAATGGCTATCCGTGGGTATGTTTTGGTGGAGACTGAAGTTGGACGTACTCAAGCGGTTGGTGATGCAATACGTGCATTAGAACCCCATTCGGCAAAGGTGACATCAGTCGACACTGTAACTGGTCCTTTTGATGTGATAGTGCAACTTTCTGCAGAAGATTTAGATTCACTCGCAAAAATAATCACTGACGATCTTCAATTACTAGAAGGTGTTCAACGAACAACTACATGCCTATCCCTCAACCTTTGATTTTCATATCATTGTTCTATGAATACATCTACGAATATACAAAATGAGTTAGTTAATCTTGAAAAAAATGCCTTGGATCAATTAACTTCCGTTAAGAATGTCCAAGAATTATCAGACCTCCGAACTCAACTACTAGGTCGAAATGGTGAACTAACTCGTATTCTTCGATCTATAGGAGAGTTAGATGTTAATGAACGGAAAATAACTGGACAAGCAAGTAATGCATTAAAAAGCAAACTGGAACATGCACTCGATCGAAAAAACACAGACCTAATTTCTGAACAATCATCTAATCTTGAATCTATTGATGTGTCGCTACCTGGAAAATATAAACCAATTGGGCGCTTGCACCCGATCACACAAACTCTTAGACAAATATTAGATGTTCTTCGAAGACTTGGATTTACAGTGGTCGAAGGGCCAGAGGTAGAATTAAGCTCTTATAATTTCGATAAATTAAGAATCCCTGAAAATCACCCTGCGCGAGACATGTGGGACACTTTTTGGATAGATGGAAAAGATGAACCCATGTTACTGCGAACACATACAAGCCCTATGCAAATTCGATATATGGAAACACATGAACCACCTATTCGTGTAGCAGTTCCAGGACGCTGTTATCGATACGAAGCTACTGATATGACACATGAATGGATGCTACAACAAGTTGAATTATTGGCTATTGATAAAGGTATCTCTTTGGCAGATTTAAAAGGAACACTACATGAATTTGCCAGGCAAATCTTTGGCCCAGATTCTGAAGTAATGCTACGAAATAGCTATTTCCCTTTTGTTGAACCTGGAGTTGAACTAGCAGTAAAGTTCAGAGGAAAATGGTTAGAAATAATGGGGGCAGGAATGGTTCATCCGGAAATTATTGAAAATGCTGGCTATGATTCTTCTGTCTACACTGGATTCGCTGCAGGGATGGGAATTGAACGCATTGCAATGGCTGTATACGAAGTCGATGACATACGCCATTTTTATACCAATGACTTACGTTTTTTATCACAATTTTAGGTAACGATGGCAAAAAATTCTTCATTCGACATTACAACTGGTTGTGATTATCAAGAAATTGACAATGCACTTAATCAGGCTCGTAAAGAAATTATTAACCGATATGATTTTAAGAATGTTGTTGCAGAAATCAATTTTGAACAATCCAATAATTCAATTGAAATACGAACCGAAGATAACTTTAAACTAGATGCAATTTGGGCAATTTTAGTCAGTAAATTTATTGCCAGAAAAGTGCCACTTGAGAATATAAAACGTAATCCTTTAGAAACTGCCAGTGGAGGCTCTGTTAGACAATCACTTTCTTTAATTCAAAACATTGAATCGGATATAGCCCGAGCTATCACAAATCATGTTAAAGACATGAAACTAAAACGTACGCAGGCACAAAATCAAACTGACTCGATCAGAGTTTCTAGCCCTAATCGAGATGATCTACAAAAGGTAATGCGGAATCTGGAAAATAAAGACTGGGGAATTAAGTTACTATTCGGAAATTATCGATAATAATTTTTTTGTATTAAACGTACTTAATTACAAAGAAATTAATACTAAAAATAACGAGAGGTGAATGTGCTTGTTTCATTAAAATGGCTTAATACATACGTTAATTTGCCTACAAATATTGATGTAGATCAATTTGCAGAAACTCTTACAATGGCCTCTGCTGAGGTTGATGCTGTGATCAAAATTGGCAAGGAATGGGATCCTTCTCTTGTAATAACTGCTGAGATAGTCTCAATAGACAAACATCCAAATGCTGACAGACTACGTTTAGCTACTGTTAACTACGGGGCTGAAGATAACCAGCAAGTCGTATGTGGTGCACCAAATTTAAGTATTGGGCAAAAAGTTGCTTTTGGTCGTGAAGGTTCGGAACTGACTAATCCACAAACAGGGAAAAAACAAAAACTTAAAGCGAATAAAATTAGAGGAATTACATCTGCAGGAATGATTCTTTCAGAAGCTGAACTGGGGATATCGGATAGCCATGATGGGATAATCGAACTCGCTGCTAATACTCCTATAGGCTTGCCTCTTCAAGATCATCTTGGTGACACAATTCTTGATATACATATCTGGCCTAACAGACCAGATATGATGTCGATGATTGGTATTGCAAGAGAAGTTTCTGCAATCCTTAACAATACAATCCAACATCCATTAAAATATGACTTAGAAACTTCAGCTAATAATAACCAAAAAATAAAAGTTGTTATTGAAAATGAAGATTTGTGCAGCAGATATATAGCTACCATTATCAAAAACGTTTCCGTTGGACCTTCTCCAGAATGGCTACAAGAAAGACTAAAATCTATTGGGCAAAGACCTATCAACAATGTTGTTGATATAACAAATTATGTAATGTTTGAATTAGGACAGCCATTACATGCATTCGATCTAGATAAAATCAATGGAAATATTACTGTGCGTCCTGCACATCAAAATGAGCCACTCCAAACTCTGGATGACTTAGACAGAACTCTAACTCCTGAAATGTTGGTGATCGCTGATGATTCACAACCTATCGCTTTAGCTGGTGTGATGGGAGGCAAAAATACAGAAGTGACTGAATCCACGACCAATATACTTTTAGAAGCTGCACGATTTGATCCAGTTAGCGTAAGACGTACCTCTAATAAATTAACGCTTAGATCTGAGGCATCTTCTCGTTTCGAACGTGGCCTATCATCACATTTAGCATTAGATGCAACCAAGAGAGCGATTCAACTTTTCGTAGAAATAACAGGGGCAACACCTCCAGACAGCTATGTTGACATGCACCCTGCACCAAATGAAAACCATGAAATTCAACTAACCAGAGCTCGAGTTGATACTCTAATAGGATTCCATATATCGACTACAGAAATAACATCTATCTTAGAAAATTTAGGATTCGCCGTTAAATCAACACTAATTAATGACACTGATGAATTATTCATAGTTAGAGCTCCATGGTGGAGAACTGACATCACAATACCTGATGATGTAATAGAAGAAATAGTAAGGTTAGCAGGTTACGATAGGCTCCCTGAGTCAACAATTAGTGGACAAATTCCTACATGGGAACCAAATAATAAGCTTGTATTACGTGAAGAATTACGTGATTCTTTGGTTAAAATGGGTTGGCAAGAAATCATCACATATTCACTTACAACAGAAGAAGTCCTTGAAAAAATATTGCCGCCTGACGAATTAGCAAGTATCGATTTCTTTCGCCTAAAAAATACACTCTCATCTGATCGTGAAATCTTAAGACCAACCTTGCGGCATTCTATTTTGGAAACAATTGAACGAAACATCCGTTTAGGAGCAAGTAATATTGCCATATTTGAAATTGCTTCGGTGTATTTGTCGCAAAAAGATGATCCACTGCCCGATGAAAAGGCATTAGCAACTGGTGCAATCAGCGGCTTCGAAATAAATCGATGGAGCCAACCTACTACTAAACCTCTAGATTTTTTTGATGCAAAAGGTACTGTAGAAAACTTGCTAGAAAATCTTGATATAGAAGCAAATTATGAACATTCAGAAATATTTGGATTCGTTACTGGTCGCACAGCAAAAATTGTAATCAATGACACAATTATAGGATTCATAGGTGAAGTATCTTCTGAAACTTTATCACAATTTGGAATCTCTCAACCCACAATTCTATTTGAATTAGAATTAGAAAATCTTTTAAACCAACTAACATTACAGAAGGAATTTTTACCAATCTCAAAATTCCCATCTGTCCAACAAGATTTATCATTATTAGTTCCACATTCAATATCAGTTGGTCAAGTGCAAACTATATTTAAAAATTCTAGATTAGTAAGCAGCGCAGAACCTTTTGATGTTTATACAGGAGATGGTATTGAAAAAGAGTATCGTGCTATAGCGCTTAACATAAATTACCAATCAATGGAAAGAACACTTAGCAAAGAGGATGTCGAAAAAGAGCAAACAAAAATTCTTGCACAACTGAAAAAACTCTATGACATTCGTCCAAGGTTTTAAGAAGTATTTTTGCTTTTTAAGTTTATTACTGAGTTTTTGAATCGAAATATAAGGAAACTAATCTGTGGAGAATACGTCGAATACATACAGTAGTACAACGACAGGCAATCGCAGCATCTTACCTGCTGATATGATTTCAGTACAAAAAGCGAGAAACTTGATTCTTGAAAAATTTACGCAATTGGAATCAGTTTCTATCCCTATCATAGAAGCAATTAATCAAGTAACTACTGAAGATCTCATAGCACAATTTGATATTCCACCTCATGCGAACACTGGTATGGATGGGTATGCCGTTAGAGCTGAAGACACTGAAGATGCATCCTATTCTCAACCAAAAAAATTATCTGTGATTGGTTACTTACCTGCTGGAAAAATTTTCAATGGCACTGTGATGTCTGGCCAAGCAGTACGTATTATGACAGGAGCACCTATACCTAATGGCGCTAACGCAATTGTTCCTTTTGAAGAAACTGATGAGTATCGAGAGGAAATCAGCGCAAACGATACAGAAAAAACTGAAGTGTTAATTGATGTTGAAGCTATGACAGGAGCAAATATTCGTCCTGCAGGTGAAGATATCAAAAAAGGTACCATCGTTTTTAGAAAAGGGACTATCCTTGGTCCAGCACAAATCGCTGTACTGGCTTCATTAGGGCTGAATAGTATTAGTGTACATCGCCGCCCTATTGTGGCAGTTTTATCTACAGGTGATGAGCTGCTCAGTCCAGGAGAATCTTATATAGATGGGAAGATCTATGATTCGAACAGTTTTGGATTAGCGGCACAAATCAAAAATTTTGGAGGAATTCCAAAAATTTTAAATATTGCAAAAGATAATGTTGAAAGCCTCACTCATCTCATTAGAGAAGGAGTAGAAAATGCTGATTTTCTGATTACGTCAGCTGGAGTTTCAAGAGGAGACTTTGATCTTGTAAAGACGGTCTTAGCAGAAGAAGGGCAAGTAGGATTCTGGACTGTCAAAATGAAACCAGGAAAACCTCTAGCGTTTGGTATCTTCACAAAAAAATCAGGAGCACAAGTACCTCATTTGGGACTTCCAGGAAACCCCGTAAGTGCAATGCTTACATTTGAACTTTTTGGCCGACCAGCCATCTTTAAAATGCTAGGCAAAATTAATGCTTGGCCCCGACCATTAGTAAGTGCTATTTCTAAAGACAAAATTATCAATACAGATGGTCGTAGATTCTATGCACGTGTTGTAATAGATGAAACAAATGAAGTACCCACAATCCGTCTTACAGGAAAGCAAAGCTCTGGCATACTAACTTCGATGTCTAAGGCAACTGCTTTTGCGATTTGTCCTGCCGACACTTCCACAATTGAAGTTAATCAGTCATGTGAGGTAATACTGATAGATCGTGAAAATAACTACTATGGTGAATCAATAGACACTCTAACTAATGAATATTAGAGAATCATGGATGTCCCCTATTCATAGAATAATTGGACTTAAAAAATCGACAGAAACAATACAGAATATTTATTTCCAAAAAACAGAAAACAGTCGTGAAATTTGCTATTAGGTGGTTACATATTGACTGAATTGATTCACAAATCGCCAATTAATAACAATTCAAGTTATAAATGGAAAGCTTTTGCTGCTATAGCTATTTCAGCATCCACTCAAGTTCTAATGATGTCTATGGTATTTGTTGCTCTCTCTGCCATTGCAGAATATTACGCGATTACATTACGAGCAGTAGCATGGGTAGTAATAGCGCAAAACCTAGCAATAAGTGCACTTATGATGCCAATGGGCAGAATGGCAGATATCATTGGCTGGAAAAAAGTTCATCTAATTGGATTAACAATTTCAGCAGTTGGATGTGTCATTACTGCAATGGCACCTTCGTTTGAAATAATGCTTTTCGCAAGAGTCTTTATGGCTATAGGGATTTCCATGTCAACTGCAGTGGGATCCGCAATGGTTGTAGCAGTCTTCCCTTCTGAGGAGCGAGGAAAAGCAATCGGTTCTCATTCAACTGCTGTAGCAATAGGAGGTGCATCAGGTCCAATATTCGCAGGTATAGTTCTTAATATATTCTCATGGCAAGCTTTGTTTTGGATCATAATAATACCCATAGTTATAGCTTTTATTGCTGGTTATTTTATTCTAGACGATCGAAAGTTAAATCAATTCCGTACAGATGAAAAAATACCGTTTGATTTTATAGGAGCCTTGCTATCTGGTACTACAATAGTTATTTTGGCCCTCACCATAAATAACCCTTTGAACGTAAGCTGGTTCTCTCCATTAATTATTGGAGGCAGTGCACTAGTATTTCTTCTATTCTATTGCTTTGTTGTTTGGGAATTAAAAACCTCTCACCCTATGTTCAATTTGCGAATGTTTAATAGTGGCACATTTAGCAAAGCAACATTAGCGCGTTTCTCTGGATTTATGTCTACAACAACTTTTCGACTCTTGGTACCAATATACTTAATTAGTCTAAGAGGTCTTAATGAAGGCACTGCAGGAAGCTTAATCTTCCTCACTTCTATTGGTATGGCAATATCTGCACAAACCTCGGGAAGATTAACTGACCGGTTTGGATCAAGACCTTTTACGATATTGGGGTTTTCAATCTTAATAATATCTTCTATCGGTATGTTGTTTATTAATGAATCAACATCTTTGCTCACTATAGCGATATTACTATTAATCCAAGGACTATCTCATGGCACATGGGGAGTCCCAAACAATAGTCAAATTATGGGTTCTGTACCTACGTCAGTTCTAGGAAGCGTAGGAGCTTTCAGTAACTTAACACGTAACGTGGGAAATGTAACAGGACAAGCACTTGCATCAGCATTGGTAGTAGCTGTTATGGCTACACAAGGATTTGATATTCCTCTTAGTGAACTTCAATCAACCTTAGGAGCATCTAAAGCTTTTCTGGATGGTTGGCGACTGGCATGTATTGCGGCGATATTACTGAGTATAGTGAGTCTCATAGTATCGACAGTCACTCAACCGAATTTTGAAAAAACAAATAATAGAGAACCACAACCATCTGCTAAAACTTAATTTCAAAACCTTCTATTTCAGTTTCAACTTCTTCCCATCGGAAAATAACATCCTTAACATGAGCAAAGGCAGGTCCTGTCCTCATAATTTCGACCATTTGTCTTAATGTAGCCTCATCCGCTATTCCTACTATTTGTACACGACCATCCGGCAGATTTTTTACATATCCACTAACGCCTAAACGTAAAGCATGGTCTGCACAAAAAGCTCTATATCCTACAGATTGAACCTTACCATCTGCAATAGCTACTATACGTTTTCTATTAGAATTGTTAGAAAACATTCAACTTCTAGAAATTTCTTTTAATACTCTTATGACAACTGATTCGGGTACATCATTCCGTACCACAGGTTTAGCAATATCTTCCAACAACACAAAACGTAATTTACCAGATTCCACTTTTTTATCTCGTTTCATAGCCTGTAGAATAGAGTTAATATTCATATCAGACATTTCAGTTGGCAAGGAAAATAAACGCAATAAGTCACTATGCATCGCAAGTAATTCGTCATCAATCATTTCTAAATGTCGCGCTATACGAGCAGCACCCATCATACCTATTGCAACTGCTTCACCATGAAGATATTCGGTATAATTGCTTACAGTTTCGATTGCATGACCAATCGTATGACCATAGTTCAATATCATACGTAAATTTTCTTCTCGAGGATCACTAGAAACAACAAGTGCTTTAAGACGAGCGGACCGTGCAGTCAGTTCAGACAATCGAGTAACATCATGTTGCAAAGTATGAACATTACCCAAATTCTTCATTTCAAAAAGCAAATCAGGATCTAAGATAAATCCATGTTTAATTAACTCTGCAAAACCTTCATTAAAGGAACGAGAGGGAAGCGTTGTTAGAGTAGATACATCAGAAATTACAGCTTTTGGTTGATAAAACGAACCAACAAGATTTTTTCCATCCGGTAAATCAACTGCGACTTTTCCTCCAATAGCTGCATCATTCATTGCTAAAACAGTTGTTGGAATTTGTATAAAAGGAATCCCCCGTAAGTAGGTTGAGGCAACATATCCTGCTAAATCACCAACTACACCTCCTCCAACTGCCAATATTAGATCGCGGCGTTCAGCATTTTGAGTACCAAGCCAAGTATAAATTTCCTTGGCAATCTCGAGTTTTTTAGATTCTTCGCCTGCTGGCAGTATATAGGATGCTCCGGCTATCCCATCTCTATCTAATATTTCTGCTATCGAAGTTCCATGTAGATCAATAACATTACTATCACAGATCATAAAAACTCGACGATTCGTCAAATCTAATTGGCGTAACCGATCTGGTAAAAAGTTCAATTCTTCAGGCCCAATCCAAATAGGATATTTATCGATACCTGTATCTACAATCGCTGATGGAGGAGCTGGAAGATCAATCTCAGCCAACCGTTCCAAGCGACGTGATGATTCAAGAAGTTGTCTTGATTCTGAAGACCAAGCGCGTAAAATACGAGTAACTACTTCAGAAATTGCATCAGATCTATTTTCAAAATCATTAAACATATTTTGCACAGGAACCCAAAGATCTGCATGTTGGTAGGTATCACGTCTTTCTTTATCAAGCTGATAAAGACGAGACTCTAAAGCCTCCGGTGAATCTCCAAGTAATGGACGAGGAACTATTCGGGGGTAATTTTTTAAGTGTTCAGAAATAACTTTAGGAGTAGCATCAAGGAAGCAAATATATCCATTGGCACCAAGATTACGACGATTTTGTGGAGAAAGAAATGCTCCACCACCTGTAGAAATTACAACAAATTCATTTTGTGTTGCCTCAATAATTACACGTTCTTCTATTTCTCTGAAAAAGAGTTCACCTTTTGAAGTAATTAATTCTGCGGGGTTGGAGCCAGTTTCTTCTTCAATAAGAATATCTGTATCCAGGAAGGACCATCCAAGATTAGCAGCGATCATCTCACCAATAGTACTTTTACCAACGCCTGATAGTCCTATTAAAGAAATTTGCGGAATAGCGCCCATATATTTATCCTCGTGGCCCTACAGTTTTCTGGAAATTTTCAAAATTTTGAGTTAGTTCTTTAATGCTATCGCCACCGAATTTTTCCAAAACTGAATTGGCAAGAACGATCGCAACCATTGCCTCACCAACAACGCCACCTGCAGGTACGACACAAACATCAGAACGTTCATAGAATGATTCTGTCTCTTTACCAGAAATCAAATCAGCAGTAGGCATTTTTTTAGGCACAGTTGAGATTGGCTTTAAGAACCCGCGAACAACTAAATCTTGTCCATTTGTAATGCCCGCCTCGAGTCCACCAGCACGATTTGACATGCGTTCCCATTTCCTTAATTCCCAAGCAGATTCAGGAAGTATCACATCCATCACTTCCGATCCTTTCCCAAAAGAATTATCAATACCTTCACCTATTTCAACTGCTTTGACAGCATTAATTGACATTACAGCTTGGGCAATTAATCCATCGAGTTTGAGATCCCAATGGACATGGCTACCTAAACCCATAGGTAGACCACTGGCACGTACTTCAAAAACACCGCCAAGTGTATCTAATTCTGTTCGTGCAGCATCGATTTCTTGAATCATTGCCTGCTCCGAAGATTTATCAGCAACTCTGACAGGGGATTTTTCAACAATACTCCAATTAATAGATGCGCCTGTTTTAGCAGAAATATTACCAATTGAAAGAGTATGTGATCGTATTTCGATACCAAGAACACGAAGAAGAGTACGTGCAACAGCGCCAACTGCAACTCGCGCAGCTGTTTCGCGTGCGCTCGAGCGTTCAAGAATTGGACGAACATCATCAAAACCGTATTTTTGAGTTCCAACTAAATCTGCATGCCCAGGACGAAGTAACGTTGTTTTTTCTACTTCATCATCAACTGGCTCAATCGACATTCTAGTTTGCCAATTTGCGTTTTGGTGATCTTTATTAATCATGGTAAGTGCAATCGGTGATCCGATTGATTTTCCATGTCTAACTCCTGAAATAATTTCAGCTCTATCTTGCTCTATTTGCTGTCGTTTCCCACGCCCATAACCACCCTGTCTGCGCAATAAATCACTAGCGATTAATTCTTCGGAGATCTCTAAACCAGCAGGGATCCCTTCGATAATAGCCGAAAGACCCTTACCATGGGATTCACCTGCTGTTAACCAACGAAATTTCACCATGTATCTGTCCTCCATAGAATAGGTTATCTATATTCTGTCGATATAGGCTAATCAATGAGTGCGTCTCTATCAGGATTAATATTTAAATCCCTTTCGCCATCCTGAGTTTCCCATTCTAAAAGCATATCTTCTGGGCTTCCGTAATCCCAATCACTAAGTGCTGCAACTGAACGATTAACGTGAGTGGTTAATAAATTTTGCTGTTTTGTTTCACCAGAAGCAGTTCTATATTCACTACAAATGTCAACTTGTACAGCATCAAATTTCACATGGGGAACTTCGTACAATAATCTTTCCACCATTCGAACTGCAGCGCGTCGAGCGACTACATATTGGTTCGATATCTCCCTACGAGTACCGTCAACTACTTGAACATCAGCATCAGCAAGCAAGGATACTCGGATATATTTGTGATTAGCTGCAACTAATGTTACTGAATGTAGTGCACGCCAATCACTAGGAGGTGTTCTTCTCGGAGGTCTACTATTCCGCCATTCGTCAAATGTCATATCCAACAGTTGTAATAATGCTTGATAATCGCCAGCGGCAATTACGGAACGCCATTTTTTGGCAGCAAACATCGCCTGCACCACTGCAAAACCAACAATCGCAGTCATCAGTAAAATTATGATAAACGCAAGTCCAAGTCCCATTGTATGTTCCTGAGCCCTAAATATAGTTATATTTCTATCGTATCAGCAATTAAGTTAGTTTTAACAGAGAACTAATAATCAAGCTCTTTTTTAGCTGCACGAAACATTACTTCAAGAGGAGGATTCTTATCGGTCCACAATCGAAAAGCAGCTGCACCTTGAAAAATTAGCATAGCTAGGCCTCCAATACATTGTGCACCTGCTGATTCTGCCATTTTAAGTAATGGGGTCCGTTCAGGAGTATAAACAAGATCAAATACCACTTGTGAGCTATACAAAAGTTCTTGTGGAATTGGTGAAAGTAATTCATTTCCTCCCTTGGACATCCCTAAAGAGGTAGCATTAATAATGATGTCAGCATTTCTAAAAAGTGCACTACGATCACTAGTCACTAAGTCAGCACTTAGTATCGAAACGTTAAAGTTACTGTCCGCAAATGATTCAAAATGCTTTACTTTATTTTCTGTACGATTGATAACAGTAATGTCTTTGACTCCTGCATTTTTCATAGCAACGATGACAGCACGAGCTGCTCCACCACCGCCAAAAAGAATGACAGTCTTATTTTTTAAATTTACATTAGTCAATTTAAAAGAATTCTGAATGCCTTCAACATCAGTATTCGTACCGACAAGAGTTCCATTACGCGAAATGATAGTATTGATAGCACCTACTTGTTCGGCAATGT
>CEQQ01121058.1_pt1 | contig 42517 bp, 38 predicted proteins | sample 531041 | NCBI WGS metagenome assembly CEQQ01 (sample SAMEA2621222, study PRJEB7988) | marine metagenome | biome: marine biome (ENVO:00000447); feature: deep chlorophyll maximum layer (ENVO:xxxxxxxx); material: "saline water (ENVO:00002010), including plankton (ENVO:xxxxxxxx)" | depth 150 m | reverse complement strand
AGAGGGTGGATTGGGTCATCTTGGCAATGGAATTGGCAAAGACATCGAATGGGAACATTGGGTGCATTGTATTTTATGATGTTGGTTTTAACTCATTTCTTTATTAGCACAGAATTCCTTATGGTTCATGTACCAGGATGGATTGACTCCTTGTACCCTATTACTCACGCTCACAATGCATTACAAGGTGGAGTAGCAACAGTGATGCTTACAATGTTTGTAGTTAGCAGAATTGGACCATATAGGCATTATATTTCTCTTGATCAATTCCATGGATTAGGTAAATTACTTTTGGCATTATCCCTTCTTTGGTTTTGGTTTTGGTTTTGTAGTTTCATGATTTTTTGGTACGGTAAAAAACCTTCTGAACAAGCTATTTTAAAATTGTTTGTACATGGTCCTTATTTCCCTGTTTTCCTAGCGGAGTTTTTCTTTGTATTTTTTATTCCTTGGTGGACAATGGTTTGGAACCCAGTCAGGAGAAGTGTTTGGGGTCCTGCAATCATAGCTATATCAGTTTTAATTGGTACATTTTTAGATAGAGTAAGAATGTATGTGAGCACTTGGGATGTTGCTGGAATTTCAGCTGATAAATTAGCTGCGAATGGTGGCCAATTTTCTGATGAATACCCTAGAAATATGATGTTAAATATGACAATTTTAGATGATCCTGCTTTTGACAGAATTATGATCATTAAAAATTTTGAAGGCCTTCCAGTGCCTACGAGTGCTGTACTGCCCACTGCGATTGATGGGGTTATTATTCTAGGATTTGTTTCTGGAGCTGTGTTTTTATATATGATGGCTTCTAGATTGATTCCTGTAATCAATATTTGGGAGCAAAAAGAATTATTGCTTTACAATGCTGAAGTTCAATTTCATAGAGCTAAAGTTAAAGTTATGGGTAAGCCAAGGTAGATTATCAATAGGATTTAGAGATGTTAGAACATACTCAACTGACAGATAAAGAATTAAACGATGAACTTCTTAGAGACATTTTAACAATGCCTAAGTGGTGGCTTCCAGCTGTGTTGTTTTTAGCTGCAATTGTAATTACTGGATATTCTGCTTTTGGTTATATGGTGTTTAACGGATTGGGGGTTACAGGTTTAAATCGTCCTGTGTTTTGGGGATTTTTTATAGCAAATTTTGTTTTTTGGATAGGGATTAGTCACGCGGGAATTATGATTTCTGCTATTTTACGATTGACTCAAGCTGAATGGCGTCGCCCTATTACTAGAGCAGCCGAAGTAATGACTCTATTTTCTTTGGCTGCAGCTTTACATACTCCATTGTTTCACGTCGGTAGACCTTGGAGAGTTTTTTATTGGATTTTCCCATATGATTTTAGTAGAGGAATTTGGCCAAATGTGAAATCTCCTTTTGTTTGGGATCCTAGCGCTGTTGGTACTTATTTAATAGCTAGTACATTATTTGTAATAGTCTGTTTAATTCCGGATTTAGCTATTTTGAGAGATAGAGCAAAGAATAAGATTACTAAGTTTATTTACGCACAATTGTGCCTCGGTTTTAGAGGTACAACAAGGCAATGGAAACTCCAAATAGTTGCTGGAATACTACTTTCTGCTTTAGTTTTGCCAATTTTCGTTTCAGTACATACAGTTGTTTCGTGGGACTTTGCTGTTTTGATTGGTACTGAGGGTTGGAGATCAACTATCTTTGGACCATATTTTATAATTGGTGCTGTTCATTCAGGAGTATCTGCTGTTGCTATGCTTATGGCTCTTTCAGTATGGATTTATGGTCTTCAAAACTATATTAAACCTGATCATTTTGATGCTATAGCAAGACTTTTGATTGTTGTTGCCACAACTTGGTTTTTCTTTTTCTTTTTAGAATGGGTATGGGCAATGTTTACCCTTGAAAGTCCTGAAATAGCTTTGAGAGAACTACAAGTTGGTCCCTGGCCTTGGGGTCCATTATTTTTGATTTTTGTTATAACGTCTTTTGTTATCCCAGTTCCACTGTGGATGTTTAGACGTTTTAGAAGAAATGCGGCGATAATGTTTTTTACTACAATTCTTGTAAACATAGGTATGTGGTTGGAGCGTTTCTTGATAGTTATCCCCAGTCTTATGAGGAGATCTCATTTAACTTTTGATTGGGGATCATATTCTCCCTCGCTTATAGAAATTTTGATTGTTACTGAAACATTTGCTTTTGTGGCTTTGGGAATGCTCTTGTTTGCTAAAGCTTTCCCACTAGTGCCAATTTTTGATATGAAAGAAGGAATGCGAAATAGACATTTGATTAAAGTTGGTCGTAGAGTAATCCCAGCTACTATTAGAGAAGGTCTTCCGCATCATTATTACAATAAAGAACATCATTAAAGAAGAGAGAAAAAAATGGCTAAAAGAAGTGTTCTAGGTTTATATATAGAAGAAGATTCAGCTGCTGATGCACTTGATCATTTGAGAGATGCTGGCTTTGAGGATCATGAGTATGAGATTTTAACTGGCACCCCATATCCTGAAGGGACTTTTGGGGAAGCTGAACCTCAACATCATTTATATCGCTGGCCGATTTTCGGAGCTCTTACTGGGTTTACCATTTCGTTATTTTATACATCTATAACTCAAGCTGCATATCCAATTTTGACAGGTGGTAAACCTGTATTGGCTATTCCGGCCATGTTAGTAATTTTGTATGAGCTCACTATGCTTGGAGCGGTAATTTTTACAATTATAGGAATTATTTTCGAATCTCGTCTTCCTAGATTTTTTATGGGAGCATACAGTGAAAAAATTACTGAAGGCTATATTGGAGTAACTGTAACTACGGATGAAGATAAAACTGATAAAGCCGAAGAGGCTCTTAAAAAGGCTGGCATTGATGGTGAAATTATAAGAGGTTGGGAATAATTTAATGAAAATGGTTTTTAATCATATTCAAAAATCAATATTAAGAATTTGTTTAACAGTTTCGTTATTGCTTTTGTTTGTTGGATGCTACAATACTGCTACTGGTGAGGTGACGTGGGGGCCTGCAATTAACTTCAAACTTCCCGCATTTCCTGAAACTGGTTCTCACCAGGTGATGGTTTTTTCTGAAATGCATTATTCTCCCTCTTATAGATCTCAAGAGGTTCCTAGGATTTTACCCCCTGAAGGATCTGTGCCCATTACGGGAGCAGAATTAGTGTCTTTTGAAATTGAAGAAATTAAGGAATGGAAAATTCCTGAGAATGTTAAATCTAATTTTGATTTTGATAATGCTGCTAAAATTTATAATTACAACTGTGCTGTATGTCATGGAACAGATTTACAAGGGCAAGGCCCTATTACCTCTATTCTTAGCGGTAGGAATGATGGTTCTTTAGCTTACGGGCCTGATGATGGAGCAGCACCAGTGAATTTGAATTCTGAAAGAGTTTGGGAATTGAGTGATGGAGAGATTTTTTCATATATTACTTGGGGTGGAAGGCCGGGTTATTCTTCGGCAAAGCGTGGTAAAGATTCCCCGGCTATTATGCCAATGTTTAAATACCTTTTGAATGAAGAAGATCGATGGGAATTAGTGGAATACTTAAGAGTGTGGCACGGAGAAAATCGTTAAATTAGGTTTCCTTTATTTGATTTTCCTACTATAGAGGCTACAGCGAAGTCTTTTGAATGAGATAGTGAGAGATTCAGTTCTATTAACTCCATTTGATCAGCCCTAATTTTTGCTCTTCCATTTAATGTAACGTAAGGAGCTTTTCCTCTGTTACGAGTAATTTCTATATCTTTCCAACTAACCCCTCTAATACCTGTGCCCAATGCCTTCATGACTGCTTCTTTGGCTGCAAATCTACTAGCTAATTGAGCACTTCGTCCCCGGCAATATTTTAATTCGTTATGGGTATAAATTCTTTTTAAAAATCTATCTCCATATAGTGTAGCTAATCTGCCGACACGCTTAATCTCTATAATATCTATACCTGTAATTAACATTAAACTATTTTATATCAAACTGAATTTACTTATGGTATCTTTTTTTAGTGAGGGATTATTTGAAAACTACTATTATAGATGGTCAAAAAATTTCACAAGAAATTAAACTTGAGGTAGCTAATGAAACTAAATCTTTTCAGGATAGTTATTTAGTTACTCCTAGTTTAGCTGTAATTTTAGTTGGAGATAATCCTGCTTCATCGATATATGTAAAGAATAAAGAAAAAGCTGCTATAGCGAGTGGTATGGCAGGGCAAACAATTAATTTACCTTCCACAGTATCTGAAAAAGATTTATTGCAAATTATTGAAAATCTAAATTTATCTAAAGAAATTCATGGAATATTAGTTCAACTTCCACTCCCTATTCATATTTCAGAAGAAAAAATTGTTCAAAAAATTGATCCTATTAAAGATGTTGATGGATTACACCCATTTAATTCGGGATTATTATCTGCTGGAACGCCGCGTTTTATTCCTGCTACTCCAGCAGGAATAAGAGAATTATTACTTAGAAATGATTCCAATCCAGATGGAAAGCATGTTGCGATATTGGGTAGAAGTAATATTGTTGGAAGGCCTTTAGCAAATTTATTATCTATGAAATCTATCGGTGGAAATGCCACAGTTTCACTTTGTCATAGTCGTACTACAAATTTAAAAAAAATTACTACTAATGCTGACATTGTAATTGCAGCAATTGGAATTCCCAATTTTGTAACTGAAGACATGGTTAAAGAAAATGTAGTAGTAATCGATGTGGGAATTAATAGAGTAAAGTCTTCAATGACTAAGAGAGGTTATAGATTGGTTGGAGATGTTGAATTTGAATCAGTTAAATTGAAATCTAAAGCTATTACCCCTGTACCGGGTGGAGTAGGGCCGATGACAATAGCTATGTTACTTAGAAACACATTACAGGCTGCAAAACTACAATGTGGTTAAATAGTACTCTTGCTACTATATAATGGATTTAAATTTTAAGCTTGGAATTATATGACTACTCAAAAAAGAGATTATTACGAAGTATTGGGCGTTTCTAGAAACGCTAATGACGAAGAATTAAAAAAAGCATTTAGAAAACTTGCCCTTCAGTATCATCCTGATAGAAATAAAGAGGAAGGAGCTGAGGAAAAATTTAAAGAAGTTAATGAAGCTTATCAAGTTCTTTCAGATAAAGATAAAAGAGCACAGTATGATAGGTTTGGACATTCTGGATTGAATAATTCAGGGATGGGCGGAGGATTTGGTGATGTTTCAGGATTTGGCGATATTTTTGATTCCTTTTTTGGGGGTTCGGGGTTTGGTGGAGGTGCTAGAAGTAAAAATTCTGCAAGAAGAGGTTCTGATCTTCAATATACTATGCCCATAACTTTTGAAGATGCAGTATTTGGAACTGAAAAAGAATTTGACATAAACAGAACAGAATCTTGTTCTAAATGTAGAGGAGCTAAAAATGAACCAGGGACTCCTATTATCCCTTGCTCATCATGTAATGGGACTGGACAGGTTAGGAGAGCTCAACAAAGCTTATTTGGACAAGTTGTTCAGGTTGGAGATTGTTCTACTTGTAAAGGAGAAGGTAAATTAATTACTACACCATGTACCCAATGTAGAGGTCAAGGAAAAGAACGCAATAAACGTAAATTAGCTGTAACCATTCCTCCGGGTATTGAGGAAGATACTCAGATCAGATTGACTGGTGAAGGTGAACACGGATCTAATGGAGGGCCTCCAGGTGATTTATATGTAGCCTTTAAGATTAAGGATCATGATTACTTTGTTCGTGATGGGATTAATATTCTCTATAAGCTGCCAATCAATATTGCCCAAGCTACTTTGGGGGCTAATGTGTTTGTTCCCACCTTAGATGGTAAAGAAGAATTGCAAATTCCATCTGGTACTCAAAGTCTGCAAATGTTTAGGCTAAAAGGAAAAGGAGTTGCACAATTAAGAGGAACTAGGAGAGGGGATCAATTAGTTACAGTTGAAGTGCAGACTCCAAGAAAATTATCTGATGAACAAAAGAAATTGTTTAAAAAATTACTGGATTCTCTTCCAGAAGCTGAGAGTGAAAATAAAGATGACAAAAGCTTTTTTAGAAGATTTAAACAACGTTAAGGCATAAAAATATTTGTAAAAAATGGCTTGAAATTAGTTTAGAATGCCCTCCTGAATTTGTAGAACCTCTTTCTCATGTTTTTTATAAATACGGAGAAGGGGGAACTGCGGTAGATTCCATTGCAGGATACAACCCCGATGAAGGTGAAAAACCACCTATACCAGATTTTTTAACTATTCGAACTTATCTTCCCTTTGATCACACTACTCAACAAAGATTAGCTAATATTGAAGTTGGACTAAAATTAGTTTCAATTTTATGCCCTATGGGAGAATTGCGAACTAGAGAAATTACTGATGATGATTGGCAAAATAAATGGAAAGATTATTTTTTCCCAATACCAGTTGGTCAAAAAATACTAATTTGTCCCTCTTGGAGAGTAGTAGAAAATAATCAATCTAGAAAGTTGATTTATTTAGATCCGGGAATGGCCTTCGGTACAGGCCACCATCCTACTACTAGAATGTGCTTAGAGCTGTTAGAGGAGGTAATCCAAAATAATAGTGCTGTTTTGGATTTTGGAAGCGGTTCAGGGATACTTTCTATTGCAGCCACCAAATTAGGGGCTAAAAAATGTGTGGGCATCGAAATTGAACCCAATGCAATTAAATCTGCAAATGAAAATTTAGTAAAAAATAATGTTCAAGAAAATGTGATGCTAATTAATGATGAATTCAATCAATCTCTTATTCCTAATATTAAATTTAATTTGGTAATAGCTAATATATCTACAAAAATTATTCTAGAAACTTTTGAAAAATTGGATTTTAACTTACACGAAACAGGTAACATGATCCTTTCAGGGATTTTAAAAGAGTCATTACATAAAGTTGAGAATTTAATCGAAATATTTAACTATAAAATAGATGAACTTTTGACAGATAATGACTGGATCGCTTTGCAGATAAGTAGAAAATAACGAGGAATGATGCATAGATTTTTTATTGATTCAAATTTTGATGATAGGTTTCAGATTGAATTTTCAGAAGAAATCTCAAATCAGATTACCCGTGTTTTTCGTATGCGAGAAGGGGATCAGGTGATTGGTTTTAACGGTAAAGGTAAAGAAGCTGTTATTCAGTTAGATCAGATCAACAAAAATGTTTCAAATGGTTCTGTTATCAATTCATATTTGCTAGACAATGAACCAAAAGTGAAAATTCATTTGTTTCAATCTTTAATCAAAGCAGAAAGATTTGAGTATGCTTTACAGAAGTGTGTTGAAGTTGGAGTGACAACATTTACCCCCATAATTTCTGAGAGAACTGAAGTACAGCCTCCTAGTACTAATAGGATAATTCGTTGGAAAAAAATTATTCAAGAGTCAGCTGAACAGAATGGCAGGTCTTATTTGCCCCATTTAAATGAAACGCAAAACTTTCGTTGCTCTATTCAAAATATACTTAAAGGATCAATTTTGATTCCTTGGGAGAAGGAAATGAAATTGAATCTAAAGCCACTAATAAATAATGGTTTGACTTCCCCGATTAATATATTTATCGGCCCAGTGGGAGGGTTTAGTGCTGATGAGATAGATTACGCTAAATTAAATGGAGCGATTTCATTATCTCTTGGAAAGCGAATTTTTAGATCTGAGACTGCTGGATCTGTGATTTCAAGTATTTTGTTATATGAATCAGGAGATTTTGACGTCTAAATTTCTAGTTTGGTAGTTCTATTCATTAGAGATTTGTATGCGTCTAGAGGTTTAATGTTTTCGAATAATACCTTAAATACTGCTTCTGCTAATGGCATATTTATTTTCATAGATTTTGATATGTTTATTACAGCTTTAGTAGTTGAAACACCTTCGGCAACATTTACCATAGATGATTGAATGTTTTTTAAGGTTTCTCCTTGTCCTAGTCTCATTCCTAGCTGAGTGTTTCTACTTTGAGGTGAGGAGCAAGTAGCTATCAAATCTCCCATTCCGGCTAGTCCAGAAAATGTTGATTGTTTTGCTCCCATTGCTACCCCTAAACGAGTCATCTCTGCTAATCCTCTAGTAATTAAAGATGATTTAGCATTGTCTCCAAAATTTAACCCATCCGAAATTCCAGATGCTATAGCAGTTATGTTTTTCATTGCGCCAGCAATTTCTACTCCTATGATGTCAGTATTCCCGTACAGTCTGAAAAGTTCTGAGTTTAAAATCTCTTGAACTGTATTTATTGTGTTTTCATCAGAACTAGCAACTACACTAGAACAAGGTTTGCCTTGAATTATTTCTTTTGCCAAATTAGGTCCTGATAACACGCAAATATTTTGATCTGAAACATTTGATATTTCGTTTTTTATTATTTGCGTCATTCTTAATCCGGATGAAATTTCAATTCCTTTGGTAGCACTTAGTAAAATTGAGTTTGATGAAATAAAATCCTTAATATTTGTTAAGTTTTCTCTAAACGTTATACTTGGAACGGCTAAGATTACTAAATCTGTGTTTTCTAATGCTTCAGATTTCGAATTTGTAATGTTTATATTATTCGGAAATGAATATCCAGGGAGAAATTTGGAATTTTGATTCTCATTCTCTAGTTTTGTAGTTTCATCTTGTGAACGAGTTAGAAGAAATATTTCATTTTCTTGATTTCCGATAGCATTAACTATCGCAAGTGTAGTTCCCCAAGTTGTTGCACCTACTATTGAAATTTTAGTCATTAAATTCCTGCGACTTGATTTTTTTAGCGGGTTCTCCAAGTTTCATTTCCTGTCCTTTTAAAAGTCTCTGTACATTGTCTTTATGTTTGTATAGCGTTAATGCTGTGCCACCAATTGCAAAAATTGCATATGAGAAATCCCTAGATTGAATGATTTCTACAGGAAAATTTTCCATTGTAATTTGTAAAAACAAGCCAATCCCACCTACTGTAGACCCAATCATTGAACCTACAGAAACATATTTAGTTAATAACATTATTGGTATAGCAACTGAAAATGCTAGAATTCCTGAGAATGGTGACATTATAAACAATGTTGCTAACCCAACTGCGACACCTTTTCCGCCGTGAAAATTTGCAAAAATAGGCCAATTATGTCCAATCATTATGCTCATTCCAATCAATGGGGGAGTCCATATAGGAACTATTTCATTATTACTGGCAACAACAGTGAGAAATGTAGGAATGATAGATTTTAGAATATCTATTAAAAAAACCAGAACTCCCCATTTGAATCCACATGTTCTAATAACATTTGTTGCTCCCGTGGTACCGCTACCGTAATTCCTGATGTCTGCTTTTATGACTAGTTTTCCAATCCAAAGTCCGACAGGAATAGAGCCGCATAGGTATCCGAAAACAATTGCTAATATTCCAAATATAATAGTTGTTGGCATTTTATGTTTTCCAACCCTTAAACCTGACTCTTAGTGGGCTTCCTTCAAATCCAAAATTATTACGAAGTATATTTTCTAGATATCTTTGGTAAGAGAAATGAATCATGTCAGAATGGTTCACAAAAAAAGTGAAACTTGGGGGTTTTGATCCATCTTGTACAGCGCTATAAATTTTTAATTCTCTTTTGCCTTTAGTTGCTGGAGGATGTTCAGCTACTGCAGACATTATAGTTTTCCTAACGTCAGGTCTTGGGATTTCTTTAGACCATTCTGATTTAACTCTCATTGCAGTGGTAAGGATATCAGGTATCCCAGAACCGGTTAATGCAGATGTAAATATTATTGGTGCGTAACTAGCAAATTTAAATGCTTCTCTAATTTCTGCAGTTATCCTTTGTTTATTCATGCCTAATTCTTTAGACATATCCCATTTGTTTACAATAATAAAAAATCCTTTAAGAGCTTCAATTACGTAACTAGCTATGTGAGTATCTTGAGATGTTGCTGATTCAGTTGCATCAATTACAATTCCTGCAACGTGGCTACGGTTTATTGCTCTCACTGCACGTAGAATACTGTATTTTTCAATTCCCTGTTCTATCTTACCCCTTCTTCTAATTCCGGCTGTATCTATTAACTTGATGTCTTGGCTTTGAAAATTAATTAGAGTGTCCAATGCATCACGAGTAGTACCTGCTTCTTCACTTACTATGGATCTTTTTTCACCTGTTAAAGAGTTTATTAAAGATGATTTGCCAACATTGGTTCTTCCGATAATTGATAAGTTCAGATCACTATCTGGTTCTGAAAATTTGGATTTTGAAGGAAATTTTTGAATGACATTTGCCATTAAATCATCTATACCTTTGTTGTGGTAGGCACTTATGGGAATTGGGTTTCCTAATCCAAGTTCATATAAATCGAAAATCAGATTTTCTCTGTTGTCATTGTCTGATTTATTAGCAGCTAATATTGTTGGTTTCCCAGTTTTCCTAACCAAATCACAGATTTCCCTGTCAGAAACAGTAATTTCTACAGAAATATCTACTAAGATAATGATTACATCACTTTCTTCAATAGCAAATAGTATTTGTTCTTCTACTTGTTTTAGGATTACGGATTCGGGAAATAATTCTAATCCTCCTGTGTCAACTAAAGTGAAATGAGAACCACCCCATTCAGTTTCTTGTAAAACCCTATCTCTAGTGGTGCCTGAAATATCAGATACAATCGCAGATCTTTGGCCAGTAATTCTATTGAATAATGTAGATTTTCCTACATTTGGTCTACCAACTATGGATACTAATGGCTTACTTTGAAGAGACATTTTAATGATTTGATTCGAATATATTTCTGATTACTGCTTTTTGAGCATGAAGTCTGTTTTCAGCTTGTTGATATACAACAGAATTGGGGTGATTAAGCATGTTTTCAGAAATTTCTTCACCTCTATGTGCGGGCATATCATGCATAAATAGGCAATCACTTTTTGCATAGGAAATAACCTTTTCGTTCACTTGATATGAAGAGAATGTACTAAGTCTTTCTTCTTTTTCTTCTTCGTCTCCCATGCTGATCCACACATCCGTGTAGACAATATCGGCATCACATACAATCTCCTGTATATTTGATGACCATTTCATTTTTGTATTATTAGAATTAGCTAATTTGTTGGCCTCATTCCAGATTTCCGGTTTTAATTGGTATTTTTCGGGCGATGCAATTCTAAAATCCATTCCAGAATACGCACATGCTAAAGCAAGGCTACCTGCAATATTATTGCCATCCCCAACGAATGCTAACGATAGTCCTTCTAATGTTCCCTTTTGTTCAAAGATAGTTAAGCAATCACCTAAGGCTTGACATGGATGTGCAGTATTTGAAAGAGCATTAATTACTGGAACTGTAGTGTTTTTTGATAGCGCAGTTAGACTTTCGTGCGAATAAACTCTAGCGACCACTAAGTCTACTAGTCTATCTAGAACCATTGCTACATCAGAGACTGGTTCTCGAATTCCTAATCCGATTTCATTATTACTCAAAAAAATGGATGTACCTCCCATTTGTTTTATTCCTACTTCAAAACTTACCCTAGTTCTCAATGATGGTTTTTCAAATATTAAAGCAGCAGTTTTACCTTCAAGTATTTGAGGTGTTTTATGATCTTTCATATCTTTTGCCGTTTGAATTAATTGAATAAATTCTTCTGGAATAATATCTTTGATACTTAAAAAGTCTTTACCTTTCATTCTTTTTCCTTTGAATTTTCGTCTAAAATTTGATAGTAAATTTCTTTTTCTTCTTGATTGAGTTTGTTAAAGCTTATAAGATCTGGGCGTCTTTTGAGAGTTTTCCTGATTGATTCTGTTTTTCGCCATTTTTCTATATCTTGATGATTACCTGACAACAATATTTTAGGAACTTTCATGCCTTGGAAATTTGCAGGTCGAGTGTATTGAGGAAATTGCAAAAAGTTTTCATAAAAGGAATCATTTCTTGCAGATTCATCACTTCCTAATACGTTAGGTATTAATCTAGAAATTGAATCAACTATTGCCATTGCTGGAATTTCACCTCCGCTTAGGACAAAATCTCCTAAACTAATCTCATGTGTTGCTAAATTTTGTCTTATCCTTTCATCGAATCCTTCATATCTTCCACAAATTATAATCATTTCATCGAATTCAGAAAAATTAAGAGCAATATTATGAGTCAATTTATCACCCTGGGGCGAGGTTAAAATGATTGGAGAAGTATTGCCTATTTGATAATCATTTTTAATTTTGTTCACAGCATTAAATACTGGTTCAGGTTTCATTAACATTCCTGGTCCACCTCCATAAGGAAAATCATCTACTGAAAGGTGTTTATCGTTACTAAAATCACGAATATTATGTATATGAATATCAATGAGATTTTCGTTTATGGCCCGACCTATTATTCCATCGGAAAATATTTCCGAAAACATTTTTGGAAATAATGTAAAAATATGGAATTTCATAATTAATGTGTTTTCCACCCCCGAATCATCTCTAATGCATGATTGATGGAAGGTAAGATGATATTCATACATTGCTCAACTCCTGAAGGGCTACCTGGTAAATTAACTATTAAGCAACCAGACCTGACTCCTGAAACTGATCTGCTGAGCACAGCAAAGGGAGTTTGTGAAAAAGTTTGTATTCTCATGATTTCTGATATTCCTGGAACTTCTATATCTAGGATTAGTTTTGTAGCTTCTGGTGTTCGGTCTCTTGGTCCTAAGCCTGTACCTCCTGTAGATAGAATTAAATCCACTTCCCCATTATCACTCCATTCAATTAATGTTTCTTGAATTTTGTCAAAATCATCAGGGATAATTTCTTGTAATTGAATTTTTAAATTATTGCTAACAGCAATTTTTTCTAAAATTTGACCACTAACATCTTTTCTTGTCCCACTTGATCCGGAATCACTAATGGTTAAAATGCCTACTTTAAATTGTTGATTCATTGAGATAACTCCTGAAAATGCTTATAAAAACGAAAAATCCTATGAAAATGAAACAAAAATCGCTTGCCCTGCAAGCATTACAGTTGTGAAATTATACCCGTATTAGGTGGAGAAGAGGGAATTGGTTAAATTTAATAGTTATGGGAAAAGTTCAGGTGCATATACCTGTTTTGTTGACAGAGGTAGTTACTTCATTTGAGGAATTAAATAATGGAGTATTTGTCGATGCCACATTGGGTATGGGTGGTCATACTAGAGAAATATTAGAAAAAATACCAAATTCTTCAATTATAGGAATTGATTTAGATTCAGAGGCAGTGATGTTGGCTCGACAAAATCTTTTAGATTTTGGGAATAGAGTAAATATTGCGCAAGGGAATTATGTAGATATGATTCAAATAGCTCGAAATTTTAATGAATTGAATGTTGACGGAGTTTTGTTAGATTTAGGCTTGTCTTCTGTACAAATTGATGACACTAAAAGAGGTTTTAGTTTTAGGTACGATTCCGAATTAGACATGAGATTTGATAAAACAAAAGGTATATCTGCAAGTGATGTTTTAAATTCACTAGATGAAGCTGAATTGGCAGACATGTTTTATACATATGGTGAAGAACGACAGTCAAGAATAATCGCTAAATCTATAGTTAAATCTCGTCCGATTAAAACTACTTATGAGTTGACTGAGATTATTTCAAATATTAAAAGAAAATCTAAATCAAAAATCAATCCATCCACTAAAGTTTTTCAAGCACTTCGCATATATGTTAATCAAGAATTAAAAAATGTAGAGAAAGGATTAGAAGAAGCGATGAAATTATTGAAATTTGGTGGAAAAGTTTCGGTGATTTCCTATCATTCGTTAGAAGATAGAATTGTGAAGAACTTTTTAAGAAAAAATTCTATTGATTGTATTTGTCCTGTATCGATGATTGAGTGTCAATGTAATCATACTGCCACGATTAAAATAGTTAATAAAAAAGTTATTAAACCAACTGAAGAAGAGATTAAAAATAATCCAAGAAGCCGTAGTGCTAAATTACGTATCGCTCAAAGAATTCCACTAGCTGAGATTGTGTAGGTGCATATGAATAATCAAAATTTAATTACAGCAGTAGATTTAGGAACTTCTAAAGTTTCTACATTAATAGCTACAAGATCTAAAAAGAAATCTTTAGAAGTTGTAGGATTTGGTATTTCTAAATCCAATGGAATTAAAAAAGGCTGCATAGAAAATGTTTCTCTTGCCGTAGATTCAATTAAAGACAGTTTTGCCCAAGCAGTTGAAATGTCTAAAGATTATTCTGATTCGGTTTATCTTTCTATTAGTGGAGCTCAAATGGGATTTGAAAATCGTGAAGATTATTTTTCTCAAATAGGTTCTCAAGGGGTCATAACTTATGAAGAGATAATGTCTATCCCTAAACAGGTTAATTTAAAAGCTAGAAATGAATTTAGAGAAATAATTCATTCATTTCCATTTAGGTATAAAATTGATGGTCACGGTGGAATAGTTGATCCAGTCGGAATGCATGCTCAAGGATTAGATGTGTCTACTCATATAGTTACTTCTAATTTGGAACAAACAAACCTGATGAAGCAGGCTTTGAATGGCGCAGGTTTGACTGTTGAGAAATTTGTTTTTCAGCCATTGGCTGACTATTATTCGTCATCGAATATTAAGCAGCAAAAAGTTAATTCTGTCATGATAAATATTGGTGAGGGTACTACTGATATTGCTGTATTTCATCGAGGAAGTATGGTTTATTTATCTGTGATACCTGTAGGCGGTTTTCAGTTCACAAATGATATTGCATTAACTTATAACATGTCTTATGAAGATGCTGAAAATTTAAAATTAAGGTATGGACACACATCTCCTGGATCCATTGATATTCACGAAGAAATCACTATAAATGTTATAGGGTCGACAACACCTATAAATATTCGACGACGAGATTTAGCCCAGTTGATGAGAGAGAGAGCATTAGAGCTGATTCGTTTAATAGATATCAAATTGAGGCATGCTGGGATTAAAGAAGATCCCAATACAGTAGTTAACATTACTGGGAGTGCCTCATATTTGTCAGGATTTTTTGAAATGATTGATCAATATATTCCTAATTCCATCATTCAGAAAAATCATGTTAATTCAAAAATATTTTTCCCTGAAACTGTTCAAATTGATCAATTTACAACTGCTTTGGGGTTATTAATTTTTGGTAACAATGATTTGAATCAAAATCTACATTTTGCTGATATCAAAAATAGGCAATTTAGGAGTGACAGTTCTAAAAATAAAATTTTTGACAAAATTAAAACTACTTTGAAAATTTAATCTTTCGCGGAGGAATTATGACTATATATACAGCTTCAGGAGCTATATCAGGTAGAGAATTGGAAGGTGTGGCTAAAATTAAAGTGATTGGTGTCGGTGGAGGAGGTTCAAATGCTGTTTCTAGGATGTTTAAAGATCGTGTATCAGGTGTTGAATATATTGTAATGAATACAGATGTTCAGGCTTTATTGCGAAGTGATGTTCCTGTGAGAGTTAGAATTGGTGAGCAATTAACTCAAGGGATGGGTGTGGGAGGAGATCCAGGTAAGGGTGCAGCTTCTGCAGAGGAAAGTCGTGAAGAAATTTATGATATTTTACGCGATGCAAATATGGTTTTTGTAGCCGCAGGGATGGGAGGCGGAACAGGTACAGGTGCTGCCCCAGTAATTGCTGAAATAGCAAAAGAAACTGGCGCATTAACTGTAGGTGTTGTTACTAAACCGTTTGCTTTTGAAGGTATTCGTCGTTCTAGACAAGCTCAAGCTGGAATAGATCGATTGCATGAGAAAGTAGATACCTGTTTAGTAATTCCTAACCAAAGACTTAGTGTGATTTCTCAAGAAGAAGTTACTGCTGAAAATGCATTCAAATTAGCCGATGATGTACTTAGATTAGGTGTACAGTCAATTACCGAATTAATTACTAATCCAGGAGATATCAACTTAGATTTTGCTGATGTTTCTAGCATAATGAAAGATGCAGGACCATCATGGATGTCTATAGGTTGGGGTGATGGTGAAACTAGAGCTAGAGATGCTGCTCAACAAGCCATTACAAACCCTCTTATGGACGTTTCAATTGAAGGTGCCACTGGTGTCCTATTTAATATAACCGGGGGAACTGATTTGAAATTGAATGAATTGCATGAGGCTGCTGAAGTAATTCAACGGGTAGTTGATCCTGAAGCGAATATCATCTTTGGAATGAGTACTGATCATCGTATGGATGGGGAAATTAAAATTACAATTATAGCCACAGGTTTTCCTACTACAGAGAGTTTATTGGAAAGAGATGTCGAAAACACAATGTCTTCTATCAATCGAGTTCAGTTTGATCAAGATTCGTTAGATTTACCTCCATTTTTACGACGCGGATCCGGTAATATTTCTGGTACTCCTCCTGCTGAATAAAATATATGGGACCATGAAAAAATTGTGGTCCCATATACGCTTTCTTTTTTCTGCATTTTTTTTTGTTATTCCTAGAACCTTTAATTCAAATATTTTTTTGTTTAAAAATTTTAATAATTGGCTTCAATACTTATTGCTAATACCCCAATATATAGTGTAGTGTACAAAGCTCAAGCTACGAGTTATTGTGGTTTGTAAATTTAATGTAATTTTGGTTATACGTATGTTTTGCCCTTATTGTAGTAGTGAAAATTCTAAAGTTATTGATTCAAGAGATTCTGCTGACAGTATTAGAAGGCGCAGGGAATGTTTGGCTCCTTCTTGTTCACTTCGATTTACTACTTATGAAAGAATTCAAACAAGAACTCTTTCTGTAGTTAAGCGTGATGGGAATCGTGAAGATTTTGATACTGAAAAATTATGGATTAGTGTTAAAAATGCATGTGCTAAGAGGCCTTTGCCGATTGGCAGTATAGATAAAGTAATTAGTGATATTGAATCGGATTTAGCAAAACTTTCTAGAGTGGAAATTTCATCTCGGGCTATTGGTGAAATGGTTATGAACAGTTTAAGGAATTTAGACAGGGTTGCTTATATACGATTTGCAAGTGTCTATAGAGATTTTCGTGATATTGAGAACTTTAAAGATGAAGTTGATGCTTTACTTGAGCCAAAAACCAACGATATTGATAATAGCCAGCTTTCATTTTTGGATGATGAAATTCCAGTTAAAAAGAATAAAAAGAGAGGGCGTAAGCCAAATACAACTATTTCTACAGTTAAATAATAGTACAAATGTTCTTATTTTGTGCTAATCTAGTATCTGATTTATATGAAAAAGAGTTTTATAGGAGAATTGAATGACTCAAGAGGCAGAAAAATCTAAAGTTTTAAAAGATGTAATAGAAGCTTTGTCAAGTGCTGGAATTTCTAGTGAAATTACCGATGTGGTGGCATCTAATTTATTGAATGAGAATCAGCATTTAGATCTTCCAATTGATGATTTGCCTCTTAGTGACAATGCTCGTTTTATTATTGAAAAACGATATTTACAACGAGATGAATCTGGTGAACCTACCGAAGATGCTGATGGATTATTTCATAGAGTTGCTAATGCTGTATCTCTTGGCGCTGATACTCCTAAACAACAGGAGTATGCAAAACTTTATTATGATTTAATGTCTTCATTGAAATTTCTTCCTAATTCTCCAACTTTAGTTAATGCTGGCACAGATAGAGGATGCTTGTCGGCATGTTTTGTAGTTTCCCCAGAAGATAATATTCAATCTATTATGAAAATAGCTAATGATGCTGCAATGATTGAGAAATGGGGGGGCGGGATAGGTTTTGGGTTATCTGATTTGAGACCAAAGCAAGATAAGATTGCCACTACACATGGTCAAGCCTGTGGTCCTATTGCTGTAATGAAATTATATTCAGCTGTTGGTGCTACATTGACTCAAGGAGCATTTAGGCTAGGTGCTCATATGGGCCAATTGATTATTACCCATCCTGACATTAGAGAATTTATTCATTGTAAAGATGATGATGATACCTTACAAAATTTTAATATATCTGTTCAAATTACAGATGAATTTATGAAAGCTGTTAAAGATGATTTGGATATTCATCTAGTTAACCCACGAGATACTGGCAATGGCCCTTCTAATGATGTGGTTAGTACTGTAAATGCTCGTGAATTATGGAATGAGATTACTGAATCTGCATGGAAAACAGGTGATCCTGGTGTGGTTTTTATTGATAGAGTTTGGGAAACTGCCCCAAATCCTCAAATGGGTAAAATAAAAACAAGCAATCCTTGCGGAGAAGAATTTTTAGAAAATTATGGGAATTGTTGTTTAGGTTCTATTAATTTAGATCTCCATATTAAAGATGGTGATTTTGATTGGGAATCTTTAGAGCACACTACTCGTACAGCAGTTAGATTTTTAAATGATGTAATCGAGGTTAATTCTTTTCCTTTACCTCAGTTGAGAGAAACTAATTTAAATACTCGTAGAATCGGTTTAGGAGTAATGGGATGGGCAGATGCTTTAGTAAGAATGGGCCTACCTTATGATTCTGAGAAAGCCTTGGATTTGGCCGATAAGTTAGGAGAATTCTTGAATTCTACTGCTTGGGATGAATCTGCTAATGTAGCTTCAGAAAGAGGACCATTTCCTGAGTATGAGAATTCTGCTTTAAAAGAAAAAGGAATGCCGCCAGTTAGAAATTCAAGTGTAATTACTATTGCTCCTACAGGTACTATAAGTCGAATTGCAGGATGTTCAAGCGGTATAGAACCACACTTTGCTATGGCTTGGTGGTCAAATGTATTATGGCAAGATCATGAAGGTGCAAGTTCTAGATTGTTAGATGCACCAATTTCAATTACTCAAAGCTTGGAACAAGAGCTTGGTTCTGAACAAGCCGTTCGACAAGTGTTAGAAAAAATTGTAGAAGATCCAGAAAATGCCGAAAAAATTATGGGAGATCATGGTATTAATGCAGATGTTTTTAGAACTTCAATGCGAGTATCTGCTGAAGCTCATATTAAAATGCAGTCAATTTGGCAAAAACACGTTACAAATTCAGTTTCTAAAACAATTAACTTGCCAAATTCCGCAACTGTACAAGACGTCAAAGATGCATATATGTTAGCTTGGGAAACTGGTTGTAAAGCTGTTACCGTTTATAGAGATGGTTCAAAATCAATGCAGGTTCTAGAAACTGGCTCAACTAAGTCTTCTGATCAATCAGATGAAATTGATTTAGTTAAAACTCCTCGTAAGAGACCTTCTTCATTAACAGGTATTACTGATCGAATTAGGACTGGTCATGGAACAATGTTTGTTACTATAAATTTTGACGAAGAAGGTAATCCATTTGAAGTTTTTGCAAATTTAGGTAAATCAGGTGGTAGTGATTCCGCTTATTTACAAGCTATTGCTAGGTTAGCATCTATGTCTTTAAGGGCAGGAGTTGAACCTGATCAAATTGTAGATCAATTGAGGGGTATAACTGATGAACCAGCTTGGGATGGAGGCACATTGGTTAGATCTGCACCAGATGCTATAGCTATAGCATTGAATAGGCATATTTCTGATAACGTTGATAGTGATGATATATCTGTAGATGCTGCAAGTGTTGCTACTCAAATTGAACTAATTTCTTCAACAAAAAAGGAAGTTAATGAGAGCTTTCAGAATGAAACAAATTCGATAATTTGTCCTGATTGTCCAAGTGTTTTAATTAATCAAGAAGGGTGTTTGAGTTGTGTTGATTGTGGCTACAGTAAGTGTGAATAAGTTTTTATAATCAGCTCAGGAATATTTTATGGATTTAAAAATATCTTTTGTGGGCGGAGGAAAAATGGCTGAAGCAATTGTCTCAGGAATTGTGCAGTCAAAACTGGTTTCTCCATCTCAAATTTTAGTAAGTGAGCCTGTTGAAGCAAGAAGGTTAGAACTTCGTTCGAATTATTCAATTGAGGTAACAGACAATAATTTAGAAGTTGCTAAACAGCAAGGCTTATTATTTTTAGCGGTAAAACCACAGAATTTAAAAGAAGTATGTGACGAAATACAAGGGAATATTCATAGAGAAACATCTTTAATTTCAATAGTTGCTGGCGCAAATTTAGATTCTATTAAGGCTTATACAAATCATTCAAATATTGTTCGTGTTATGCCAAATACTCCAGCACAAATTAGTGAAGGAATGGCAGTTTGGACTGCTTTCCCTGAAGTTTCTAGTAGCACTCTAAGTGTAATTGAGAAAATTTTAAACACACTAGGTAAACAATTTTTTGTAAAAGAAGAAAAATATTTGGACATGTCTACGGCCTTGAGTGCAAGTGGGCCTGCATATGTATTTATGTTCATAGAATCATTAATAGATGCAGGGGTTTACTTAGGAATGCCTAGAGAAATGGCACGAAAATTAACATTACAAACACTTTTGGGAAGTACAAAATTCGTTGAGAATACAGGGAAACATCCCGCAGAATTAAAAGATATGGTTACATCGCCTGCGGGAACAACAATTGAAGCAATCCTTTCTCTAGAAAATGATAATTTTAGAGCATCTGTTATTAATGGAGTTGTTGCAGCTTATGAAAGGTCATTGGAGTTAGGTTAATTTTACTTTTATATAATTTTATTTACATATTAAGTTGGATTCTTTACATAGCTATTTTGCTAAGAGTCCTTTCTTCTTGGTTTACTGTGGTTCCTGGCAGTTTATTTTTCCCAGTATTGAAAATTTTATATTCAATTACAGAACCTCTTTTATCTCCAATTAGAAATTTACTGCCAAAAACTGGAATGTTTGATTTTTCACCTCTAGTAGCAATTTTATTAATTAATTTAATTCAATGGTTTGCACGGTTTTTGATATAGCCTCAATCAATTTTATTTATAGTAATTTCTCCTGCAGAAACTGTTAATAAAGAATTGTCATCTAGTTGTAGATTTAATGATCCATCTTCATTAACTGAGTGAGCTAATCCTGAAATCGTTTGTTCTCCCGGCTTATCTGTGAATGAAATTTCTACATTTCGACCTACTGTAGTTAAGTAATCACACCATTTTTTTGTCAATGATTGGTTTTGTTTAATCATGCTGTAGTAATTATCAAAAAATCGAATCAAGGTATGTAACACTGTTGATCTATTTATAAATAGGTTTGTTTCGTTTTTTAAACTAGTAGCTAAATTGGAAATTTCCGGAAATTCTTGGGGATTTAAATTAATATTTAATCCTATTCCTACTATAGAATAGTTAATGTTAGTTGTAGATAATTCTGATTCTATTAGTATTCCTGATATTTTTTTACCATTAACTTGAACATCATTTGGCCATTTGATTTGACATGAAATATTTGTAATTTTTTTAATAGTATCAATTACTGATAAAGTTGCAGCCATATTCAAATATTTTATTTCATTAAAAGTAGGTGATAATAAAATCGATACGTGTAAGTTGATGCCTGGGGGTGAAATCCACACTCTATTAAATCTCCCACGTCCTGAATTCTGATAGTTAGCAATTACTACTACCCCTTCTTTAAATTTATTTGAGGCAAGTTTTTTGCACACATCCATGGTGGAAGTGGTTTCTTTAAGGTAAATTATGTTATTTCCGATGATCATGTTGCTCTCTAAATTTAGATGAGTTGATTATGATAACTCTTATATTTACAATGATGCTGAATTTTAACCTATGTAAAAAACATATTGTATGAATTGGAGAAATAAAAATGAAAGTTAATGATGCTGTTGCTCAGATATTAAAAGTCGAAGGGATTCAGTGGGTAGGATGTTTTCCTTCCAATAATTTGATCGAATCAATAGCTCAGGCTGGAATTAATCCGATCATGTTTAGGCAAGAACGAGGAGCTGCTATGGCCGTCGATGGTTTTAGCAGGATGAAAAATCGTGAAGAATTTGGAGTTTTGGTTACACAAGGTGGCCCTGGTTCTGAAAACACTATGGGTGGCCTAGCTCAAGCTTATGCAGATAATGTTCCAATATTGTATTTGCCTGGCGGATCTCCAGTGGCATCTAGGTCTGTAAAGCCAAACTTCTCACCAGCTAGAACATATCAGTCTGTATCTGTCTCTTCAGAGGTGATATTTCAACCAAATCAAGTTGCTTCAGTAATGAGAAGGGCTTTTCATGCATTGAGAAATGGAAGACCAGGTCCTGTGATTGTTGAAATTCCAGGGGATGTAGCAGAAATGGAAGTGGATGATTCTATTGTTGCATCTTATGTATCTCCACAGAGATATAGATTTGCACCTGAACCTTCTCATGTGAGTGAAGCAGTTAAAATTTTATTACAAGCTAAAAAACCTGTTATTTGGTCAGGAATGGGAGTGCTTATGTCTGATGCTTCTGAAGAATTGACAGAATTAGCAGAATTAACTCAAATTCCAGTGTATTGCACTATGCCGGGTAAATCCGGTTTTGACCAAAGGCACCCTTTAGCATTAGGTTCTGGTAGTGGTACCACATCCTTACAAGCAAGAACATGGTTACAAGAATCTGATGTGTTGTTTGCCGTAGGATCTAGTTTAACTAGAACTTCATATGGACAACCTATTCCTGATGGTAAGACTATGATTCAAAGTACAGAGACTATAGCTGACATTAATAAAGATTATGATATTAGTGTTGGGTTAGTAGGTGATGCAAAGTTAACTTTGAGAATGATGATTGATGAAGTTAAAAAGCTTTTGGGAGACCAAGGTAAAAAATCTAGTGATGAAATTTCACAACAAATTTCTGATATTAATCAAAAATGGATGTCACAATGGCAACCAGTACTAGATTCAGAAGAAGTTCCTATTAGTGCTTATAGGGTTGTTGGAGAAATGATGAAAGTATTAGATCTTGAGAATAGTATAGTAACTCACGATGCTGGAGCTCCAAGAGATATTATTATGCCATTTTATCCTGGTACTGTTCCTCATAGTTACGTTGGTTGGGGAAAGACAACCCATTTAGGTTATGGTATTCCTTTAATGACAGGCGTAAAGATAGCTTGTCCTGATAAATTTTGTGTCAACATAATGGGTGATGGCGCTTTTGGAATGTCAGGCCTAGATATAGAAACTTCAGTAAGAGCTAAAGCTCCTATTACTACTATCTTGTTAAATAATGGTGGTATGGCTACATATCCTGGAGGATATCCAACAGCTAGAGAATCTTTTGGAACAACATATATGACTGGAGATTATGCAAAAATTGCAGAAGGTTTGGGTGCAGTGGGAATCACTGTCACAAAACCAGGAGATGTTGCAGATGCTCTAGAGCAAGCTAAAAAACTTAATTCTGAAGGAAAAACGGTTTTATTAGATATTCATACAAATTTGGAAGATCGTAGGTCGAATTTTTAGTAAATAGAGTATGTGTTATTTTTAGATTTACTATTAATATTGAGATATGAACTCAAATAAAAATTTAACAAAAAGCATCTTGATTCTACTGATTGGAGTCATGATATTAGGATTTACGTCTCTACTAGCTATAGGTTTATCTAATCAGACTTCAGCAACTGGAAGGAGTGGTGCAGTTCTGATAGGAAAAGAACCCCCTCGTTTTATTGCTCCTATAATTGATTCTTCTGAGAAAAAGGCGTTTGCTTCTATAAATGATTTTTCTGAAAATGTTTTAGTTTTAAATTTTTGGGCATCATGGTGTCCTCCTTGTAGAGATGAAACACCAGGATTTCAGAGACTATATAAAAAATACGAAAATAAAGGTGTCTCTTTTTTAGGAATTAATATTCAAGATGGCTCTAGTCCTGTTGACGCAATCAATTACATCAATGAATTTTCTGTGACTTATCCTAATGTCTATGATTCTGATGGGAGTATTACTGTAGATTATGGAGTAACCGGAATTCCTGTAACGTTTTTTGTTTTTGATAATAAAATTCTAGGAAGATGGGTAGGGTCAATTTCGGAAGGTAAATTAGATAAAATTATTGAAGAAATTTTAAGGAATGATATCAATGTTGAGTTTGGTGAAAATATAGAATCATTTCGGAGTTTAAACTAATTATATGAATTATTCCTATAATAACTCAGAATCATTGAGTTTAAATTATATACAAAATTATGATCCGGTAAAAAATGAACAAGATTATATATCTATACTATTACTTCATGAATTTGGAGATAGTTCTAAATCTTGGGAAAAAATTACTAAAGAATTAAGTGAAAAATTTAACGTGATTCAAATTGACTTTAGAGGGCATGGTCTAAATTCATCTTTTGAAAAAGTTGATATTAATACGTGTGTTTCAGATGTTCTGGATTATTTGGATCAAACTGTTTACAACCCCTTTTATATTATGGGACATGGTTTTGGTGGTGAATGTGGAATACTTATTGCAAATCAGAGGCCAAATTTAATTAAAAAATTGATTTTGATTGAAACTGATTTTTCTAATCCGGAAGTTTGGAAAGAATGGGGAGAAATACAGATACCTTCTTTATATATTAGAGGTAGACAAAGTGATGTTATATCTCATACATTAGCAATAACAATTCGAGAGAAACAGTCGAAGTGTTTTGTTACTGAATTAGAAGGTGGAGGTCATCAATTTCATGAGGACTCACCTCATTCTCTAATATCTGCTCTAAATTGGTTTGATAAACAGTAATTATTTACCTATAAAGTTTGGTTTCCTTTTTTCGATAAATGCTGTAACTCCTTCTTTATGATCTTTTGTTCTTCTAGCTATTTCTTGAGCAGGGCCGGCTAATTTTATACTTGTTTCAAAATCAATAAATTGAGATTCGTGAACCAATTTTTTAATTAATGACATACCATAAGTGGCCCCATTAGAAATTTTTTCAGCAAGTTCTATACTAGATTCTAAAATTTTATTTTGATCACATACTTCATTCACAATTCCCAGTTCTAAAGCGGTTTTTGCATCTAAAATGTCGCCTGTGTATTGTAATAGTAGTGTTCTTGATAAGCCAATCATTCTTGGTAGTTGCCAACATGATCCATCTGCTGGTATCAATCCACGCTTTACAAACATCTCAGAAAATTTAGCATTTTCTGATGCGTAACGAATATCACATGATAATGCAATTCCGCATCCTAATCCCATGGCAGGTCCGTTTACTGCTGCTATGGATGGTTTTTGAAGATTATGTAACCTCACGGGTATTAATCTAACAGGATCAATAAAATCTTTAGGTCTGCCTGGTATCAAAGATTGTTTTTCCCAAGCTTCGTTTAGTAAATCCCATGGAGACCTGTCTTGAGGGATTTCTTCTCGTTGAGTTGTTTTATTATCCTTATCCCATGATTTTACATTTGCTCCAGAGCAAAAAGACGGATCTGATCCTGTGAGTACTAAAGTGCGAAGATTAGAACTAAACTCAAATCTATCTAATTCTTCTTCAAGTTGACCAGCCATTTCTTCCCCAATAGCATTTCTAGTGTCTGGGTCATGCATGGTGAGTAATAATACTTTGCCAATTGTTTCTGATTGAATGTATTGTTTTGTCATAGATCCACCTTAATTAATGAGTGTTGTCGAATGGTATTATATTTGAGAAATGAAAAAAATATTATTTTTTGATTTATACGGAACTCTTGCAGGTTTTAATCCTACTAGATTCGAGATTCAATCTAAAGCATGTAATCAATTTGGTTTATCTGTGTCTGAAGCAGGAATACTTAAAGGTTATAAGTTTGCAGATGATTTAATGTCTCACCAAAATTCTACTCAACCATTAAGATTGATGAATGAGTCTGAAAAATTTAATTTTTTCTGTGAATATGAAAAATTGGTATTGTCGGGCTGTGATATACACATTGATCAGAATTTTGCGGGTGAAATATGGAAAGTTGTTAGAGAAATTCCATATGAAATGAAAATTTTTGATGATGTTTTATCAAATTTACAAAAATTGATAAATTTGGGTTATAAAATTTTAGTGATTTCAAATATGAATATTTCAGGTTCTCAATTGTTACAACAATTTAATTTAGAAAAATTTGTTGATTTCGCTGTTACATCTAAGGATGTGGGTGTAGAAAAACCTGATAGTAAAATTTTTGAGTATGCTTTGAATATTTCGAATTTTTCTAAAAATGATGCCTTCCATATAGGTGATCAAATTTTTTCAGATATTAGTGGAGCAGAAAATGCAGGAATTACTCCTGTTTTGATGGATAGAGATAGAAATTATCCAGAGTTCGATAGATGTTTAAGGGTTATGAATATGGATGAATTATATTCGAGGTTATTAAATTAATGACATTTTATTTGTAAGATCTTGTTGAAGAGATACTAATTTAGTCATACTTTCTAAAAGTTGTGTTTCCCAATTTTCCCCTAAATCATCAATTTGGCATCTAATTTGTTGGTTTCCAATTTCCCAGCTTTCTCCAATAGTTCTGTTCAGGATACTTTTCATATTCGACAAACCATATGGAAATTGTATAAGAATTTGTTTTCCGTTTTTAGTAATTGATTGTGCCCCGGTTAATCCTGTTTCAATTTTCAATTTTAATATAAAAATAAGATTTTCTACTTCTATTGGAAAATTACCAAAGCGATCTTTTAATTCTTTTTCAAAGTCATTAATTTGTTCTTTGTTTCTGATGTGAGTTAATGATTGATAAAAGTTTAGCCTGATAGTGAGATCTTCAATGTATTCTTTTGGTATGCTAGCTGGTATTCCCAAATCTACACTAATTTGTTGGGATTGCTTATATGAAATGTCTTGTGAATTTCCCTCATTAGATTGTTCTTTTCTTAAATCCTCAACAGCTGCTGAGAGAAGTCTAGTGTAAAGATCATATCCAACAGTATGAATATGACCACTTTGCTCAGAACCTAAAATATTGCCAGCACCTCGTATTTCTAAGTCTTTCATGGCAATTTTGAATCCTGAACCTAATTCAGTTGCAGATAACATAGCTTTTAACCTTTTCTCTGCTGTTTCTGATATAGATTGTCTTCGTGGAATTAATAGATAGGAATATCCTCTTTTAGAGCTTCTTCCTATACGTCCACGCAATTGATATAGTTGAGCTAGTCCAAAGGTATCTGCGCGGTTGATAATTAAAGTGTTTGCATTAGGTATATCCAAACCAGACTCGATTATAGTTGTGCATACGAGTACATCGATTAAGCCTTCAGAAAAAGAAATCATTACTTTTTCTAATTCTTTTTCAGTCATTTGTCCGTGAGCAATTCCTATTTGAGCATTTGGAACTAAATCACTTAAATATTCAGCAATGTATTCTATGTTGTTAACTCTATTATGGAGAAAATAGATTTGTCCCTGTCGATCTAATTCTCGTAAAATTGCTTCTCGAATTAAATCATCACTAAATTCTGAAACAAATGTTTTGATGGGAAGTCTTTCTTCGGGAGCTGTAGTAATTGTACTCATGTCCCTTACTCCTGCTAATGACATATGTAGGGTTCTAGGAATCGGAGTAGCAGTAAGAGTTAATATGTCTACTTCTTTACGTAACTGTTTAAATTTCTCTTTGTGTGAAACTCCAAATCTTTGTTCTTCATCGATAATTATTAATCCTAAATCTTTAAATTTCACATCTTTTTGTACTAATCTATGAGTTCCCACACAAATGTCTATTTTCCCGTTATTTATTTTTTCGAGAATTTGCTTTTGCTCTGCTTTTGTTCGAAATCTACTTAAAGCAGTAACAGTGCAAGGGAAAGATTTTAGCCTTTCAGAAAAAGTTTTGTAATGTTGTTGCGCTAATACTGTTGTAGGCACTAAAACTGCAACTTGTTTATTGTCCATGACAGCTTTAAAAGCTGCTCTGATAGCTATTTCTGTTTTTCCATACCCAACATCTCCACATATCAATCTATCCATTGGTCTTAAGGATTCCATGTCTTCTTTTACTTCTGAAATTGTGCTCAATTGATCATCTGTTTCTTCATATGGAAATGATTCTTCAAGTTGAATTTGCCATTTTGTGTCAGGTTGCATTGAATGACCTTTTACTAGTTCTCTCTGAGCGTAAAGTCTTAGTAATTCTGCCGCCAGCTCTTTTGTAGATTTTTGTACTCGATTTTTTGCTCTAGACCATTCTTGTGTTCCTAATCGTGTTAGAGATGGAGATGCCTCCATTGGTGCAAAATATGGTGCAACTCTGTCAAGGTGATCCATAGGAACATACAACTTATCTCCTTGAGCGTATTGCAAAACCAAAAACTCATTTTCTTTTTCATTTCTTTTTTGAGTACCCAAAAATTTAGCTATTCCATGTTCTACATGAACTACGTAATCTCCTATCGAAATTTCATTGAAAAACGCCTGTCTTTTTATTGATTTTTTTCTGATACCTCTTTTCTGTTTTGTGATCCCGAAAATTTCACTGTCACTTAAAATCATTAATTTTGAATTTTTGGTATTTAATACAAAGCCTGAACCTATTTGATTAGAGTCTGATGAGATAACGAATCGTTTTGGGATAATAGAATCTAGAGTTTCTGTCAATCGAGTGTGATGTGATGTATAAATAACAGTTGTATTTTTGTCTTGATTAAAATTTTTTATTTCCATAGATAATAAATTCAAGTCACCGTTATAAGCTGAAGCAGAACTAAATGGCATGATATGTATATCTTTATTGAGTAATGTTTCAGAACCCCAAGGCATTATTTCTATTTTGTGATTTTTGGTAGCAATTTGTTTTTCAATTTCATTCCAAGATTGATGGCTTATAGGGAAGTTATATGGTATCTGCCCATTATGTTCTTTGTTTTGTTTTAATTGACGTATGCGTTCTTCAGTTTCCCAGTAATGATTAAATATGTCTGCAGGCCTGTATAAAATTATTAATGAATCTTTAGGCATATAATCAATAAAAGATCCATTTGAGAAAAATCCCTGATATAAAGAAATATCATCAATTGATTCTTTATTCAGTAAATCATTCAGGTCATTGTTAATTCGTTCAGAGCTTTCAGGGTCACAATTTTGTAAATTAATATGAGAAATTTGGTTTTGCAAATTTGATATGTTGAGAAAAGAAGGAAGAATTTCATTTGCTGGAAAAAGTTGAAATTCATTGATTTCACTAATTGATCTTTGTGTTTCGAGATCAAAACTTCTGATGCTGTCTATTTCGTTTCCCCAAAACTCTATTCTGTAGGGATTATCAGATCCTACAGGGAAGATGTCCAAAATCCCTCCTCTTCTACTAAATGTTCCTTGGTCTGTAACTGTAGACTCAAATTCGTAGCCTGTTTGTTGGAGAAATCTTGTAAGCTCTTCCATAGTAATTTTTTGATTTTTCATCAATTCTTTTGAAGATAGAATTAATGTGGATGATTCGATTGTTTGTTGGCAAATTGCTGATATAGAACTTACAACTAGAGGAAAGTGATTTGAATTGGTAATTTTAGTAATTGTTTCTATTCTACTCATGGAGGTTTCCTTGTCAGAAATTATTCTTTCATAAGGAAGATTTTCTACTTCTGGGAAACGCAAGATATTTGAAGATGTCCATGCAGAAAGATTTTCTTGAAGATTTATTGCATGAAATGCTGATGGGCAAATAATTAATGTTGGTCTTTGATAGTCTGATGCTATTGAAGAGCATAAAAATGCAACTGATTCGTCAATTGTTTGAATTTGAATATTAGATTTAGTTTTGTTGATGGAATTGTAAAGATTTTGATATTCATCTGAATTTTTTAAAAATTCTGTAAAATCCGATATAGGCATCAATTATTCTCCAACAGAAAAAGCTGGCACAAGGTACCAGCATATAAACTATACAATAGATTTCTTAGTTCTAGTTCAGTGATTTTAAGTGAATTAATAGCTCATCTTCAGATATAAATCCCTCAAATTTTGATGAGATGATTTGATTAGAATCAATTAAGAATGTCCAAGGTTCTGAAGGAAGATTCCAATCTAATATTGGTTGAGATATCAAGGCGTTATTTAAATTTCCTTGAATTTCATTTGGGTTATCATAAACTTCAACGTGTAAAAAATTAATGTTAAGTATATTTTTGTGTAATTTTTTCATGACTTGCATTTGAGGCCCACAAGTTGCAGTTTTACAATATCCAGGACTTGTAAAGAAAAGAACCGTAGGTTTTTTGGAATTTAATGCTTCAGTTAATGTCATTTTATAAAATGGTAAATATGGGTTTGGATCTGAACTAATATTTTGGAGTTCTTGTAATTTTGTAGTTGATTTAGTTATAGAATGAATAGCTTTTTCTCCAATATTGGGTGTTGAACTTTTTTGTTTTACTTCAATGAACGCAGAAGTTTGGACTTTTTCTGAAATGTTGATTCCTATTCCCCATTTTCCCGGGCTATGAAAATTTAATTCTGTAACAAAAATGGTTTTGTTATTAGGCCACAAATAAGAATCCGCAATTTTTTCATCAATTAATTCATTGGGATTACCATCTAAGAAATATGTTTGTACATTTACATTTTTTGGCGCTAATGATCCTTCCTCTGGATCTATAATTCCAAATGCAACTCGGTTTTTTCCCGTTGAAAAATCAGAAACAGCAAATACTAAATTTGGTTGATGTGTATTTTTTTGATAAGTGTTTTGGCAGGAAGATAAAAATATTAAGGTGACTAAAAAAGAAAAATAGATTAGTTTCATTCTTCAATTTTAATCTATAGAATAAAATTTGTGCTTAAATGTTTCACTTAAATTTTGAGGTAAAAATATGGAAACTATCGTTGTTGAGCAACAAGGCAGAGTGGGAATTATATATTTAAATAGACAAGAATTTTTAAATGCATTTGATGATTTGATGGGATATGAATTGAGAGTGCAAATTGAAAAATTTAATGCTGATCCTCATATAGGAGCTATTGTGATTTCTGGAAAAGGACGCGCCTTTTCTGCAGGTGCAGATGTGAGTGGATTTGAGGATACAGTCAATGGAGTGAAAAAAGAAAATAAGATAAATTCTTTTTCAAAATGGCCAATATTTATTAAAAAATCAAAACCTGTAGTTTGTGCATTGAATGGATTTGCAGTTGGAATGGGTATTACACTGCCTTTAAGTTGTGATATTAGATTAATGTCAAAATCTTCGAAAATTTCGTTTAGGTTTGCAGCTATTGGATTGACTCCAGAATATGGTAGTTCTCACTTGTTAGCTCAAATTGTAGGATATGGGAAGGCTATGGAATATATGCTAAGCGGGAGGTTTATAGACTCTATAGAAGCGTTGGATTCAGGATTGGTTAATCATGTTTTTGAAGATGATGAATTGATTGACGAATCTATCAAAATAGCAAATGAAATTGCCCAAAATCCTGAATGGCAATTAAGTCAGATAAAAAAAATGATGAGAGATCATCTTTTTGTTGATGATTTTGATAGAGTTATTACAACTGAAAATAAAATTTTTAGACAATCACAAGATACTGAAGCTCATAAAGAGTTTTTATTAGCCTTTAGAGAAAACAGGAAGCCAAATTTTCATAATGACTAGAATTGGGATTACAGTTTCACAAAAATTCGATAGTAGTAATTTGATAAAGCTTTTGGAAAAATTTGGAGCTACTCATGAGTTATTGAGTTCGAATACTAATATTGAAAATTCTGGAATCGAAGGATTAATAATTACTGGATCAATTTCAATAAATGGTAAACAAAACACAAATAATTTAGAAAGCGATCTGTTAGATTACGCTTATCAGAATAAAATTCCGGTTTTAGCGATAGGTAATGGGATGATAGTGATGAATTTAAATGCTGGAGGAAGTTTTTCAGATGTTTCTCACGATCATTTTGCCGATCATGAAGATGAATCAAATTTTCACCGAATATTTATTTCTCCTGGATGTAGGTTGGCTTCTATTGTGGGTGCTGGTGGGTTTGTTCGTGTAAATAGCCGTCATCAAATTGGTGTTTTAGAATCTGATAAATCTCATCAATTAATTTCATCTGCTTGGTCTTTGGAGGATGGAGTAGTAGAGGCAGTTCAACATTCTACATATCATACTGCTTTTGGAGTCCAGTTTTTACCAGATACTAGACTAGAAATTCCACCTCATTTTGATAGGTTATTTGAAAATTTGATTTATGATGTTAATCACACAATATAGTGTGTGAATTGGTAGTTAAAATACTACCAATTGTGTTATAATTTCAACCTAAAATGTATAGTCTTTACAGGTGATATATGACATCAGGTAGTAAGTCTGAATTTGGATTCATTCAACCAACCCAAATAACTGAGGAAATGCGTAGCTCATATTTGGATTATGCGATGAGTGTAATCGTTTCCCGTGCTTTACCTGACATTAGAGATGGTTTAAAGCCTGTTCAAAGAAGAATTTTGTACGCTATGCACGATTTAGGCATGAGGCCTAATTCTAGTTATAAAAAAAGTGCACGTTTAGTTGGTGAAGTTCTTGGGAAATGGCACCCTCATGGAGATATGTCTGTTTATGATGCTATGGTTAGGTTGGCTCAAGACTTTAACGTTAGGATGCCATTAGTGGATGGTCAGGGAAACTTTGGAAGTATTGATAACGATCCCCCAGCTGCTATGAGATATACGGAAGCCAGATTGAGTCAAGTAGCTGAAACTATGTTGACTAATTTAGATCAAGAGACTGTAGATTGGTCTTTAAATTTTGATGACACACTAAGAGAACCTTCTGTGTTACCTGCAAGATTGCCGAATTTGTTAATTAATGGTGCTTCAGGGATTGCTGTAGGTATGGCTACAAATATACCTCCTCATAACCCTGTAGAAGTATGTAACGCTGTTAATGCATTAATTGAGAACCCTGAATCCACTTCTGAGGAATTAATGAAGTATGTTAAAGCCCCAGATTTTCCTACTGGTGGAACTATTATGGGTACCCAAGGCGTTAAAGACGCTTATACAACGGGTAAAGGATCAGTAATAGTTAGAGCAGTGGCAGAAATTGAACCGATATCAAAATCTAACAGTCGAATGCAAATTGTTGTGACAGAATTACCTTATCAGGTAAACAAGTCAGCTTTAGTTGAAAAAATTGCTGAACTTGCTAAAACAAAAAAAGTTGAAGGGATTTCAGAAATTCGAGACGAATCATCTCGTGATGGAATGAGAATAGTAATTGAATTGAGGGGAGGGATTCAGCCACAGGTTGTTTTGAATAACTTATATAAGTTTACACAACTTCAAACTCCTTTTTCTGCCAACATGTTAGCTTTGATTGATGGCATTCCTAAAGTTATTACTCTTAAGTTAGCTATTCAAGAATACATTAAATTCCGTCAACAGGTTATAAGAAGAAGAACAGAGTTTGAGCTTAAAAAGGCTCAAGATAGAGCGCACATTTTAGCAGGTCTTCGGATTGCAATTGCAAATTTGGATGAAGTAATTGCTTTAATTAGAGCTTCAGATGACGTTGAATCTGCTAGAAACGAATTAATGTCTAAGTTTTCTCTGGACCAGCCACAGGCTCAGGCAATTTTAGATATGCAATTACGTAGATTAGCTGCTTTAGAAATTGAAAAATTAGAATCTGAATATCAGGAATTACAACAAATCATTAAAGATCTACAGGAATTATTGGCGGATGAAAATAAAATTTTAGCAGTCGTTAAAGATGAAACAGATGAAGTTAAGAAAAAATATGGAGATAAGAGAAGAACAGAAATTAGCCATGATGCTCATGATCTATCTAGAGAAGAATTAGAAGCTCATGAACAAATTGTTATTACTTTAAGTCAAGGCGGATATTTAAAAAGAATTCCTTCCAATGCTTTTAAAAGACAGCATAGAGGCGGTGTGGGCGTTACAGGAATGAATACTAGAGATGATGACCCTGTTAAAAATTTGATGGTGGTAGACAGTCATGACAAGCTGTTATTTTTTACTAATAAAGGTAGAGTTTTATCAAAAATAGGTTATGAACTCCGAGCTGATCAAAGTCGCAATACTAGAGGAGTTCCTGTAGCAAATATTATTAATGTTTGGGATACAGAATCAATTAGTGCTTTAATCAATGTTGGTAAAAAACAATATGATGAGTTTCAATGGTTAGTTTTGGGGACCAGAAAAGGTAGAGTGAAGAGAATTAAAATTGATGATGTTTCTCACATTAGACCCTCTGGTTTGATTATTATGAATTTAAAAGATGATGATGAAGTAGTTTCGGTAAAACTCGCCAAAAGTAGATTTGTTGATCGGATAGATCCGGATACAGGAAAACCTCAAAGAACAACGGTCAAAGAGGAATTTATTAACACTGAAACTGGAGAAGTAGAAATTAAAACTACTCGACCTATTATTCAAGATGAAGTCGATGCTGATGACATTATATTTATTTCTGAACAAGGCTTAGGAATTCGTTTTTCTATTGCTGACTTACCCATTAGAAGACGAACTGCTGGTGGTGTTATAGGCATGAGACTCCGAACAGGAGATAGAGTGATTGCTATGGATGTAGGTAATGATGACAGTAATCTAATGGTAATAAGCAAACAAGGTAGAGGAAAGGTCAATCCTTTGTCGGCATACAGGAGACAAGGTAGAGGTGGACTAGGATTAAGAGCATTTAAGATTAATAAAAATACTGGATTGTTAGCAGATGCTCAAGTAGTTGATGATTCAAATGAGGTATATGTCGTTTCTGAAAATGCTCAAGTGATGAGAACTAATTTAAGTGAAATTCGAACCTTAGGTGGCAGGATTACTGCTGGAGTAACTATATTTAAACCACGTGAAGGTGATTCAGTGGCTTCAATTTCCTCTGTGGGGGATTTTGAGATACCTGATGATAATACTGAAGAAAAGTCAGATTAAATTAGAAAATAGCTATAGGATTTGCTGGAGAACCTGTTCCTCCCTCAACGTAAAGAGGGTTTAATGTAAGCATGAATTCGTATCTTTTTTCTTCAGAGCATACATTTGCCAATGGTTCTAGTAGCGCATTGTCAACTAGTGCTACTCCGTAAGCAAAAATGGCTCCGTGTACACTCCACGGAAGATCATATTCATTAGGCGATGAATCCATCATGTCCCATCCTAATATTGATATATCTGAATCTTTTATAAAAGGCAGGCAGGATGCATGTAATCCCGGTCTACCCTCTGGGCTAGACCAGGTACCATTATTATCTTCTGCAAATTTTTCTCGACCACTGTATACAAAAATTGCATCACCTGATTTGATTTTTGTACCTTGAAATTTAGCTATTTCTTCTAATTCCCAACCGTGTACCGGTTTATCAAGAGTGACATAAGGCTTTTTTCTAAATGAAGGTACGTCTAGTAGTACTCCTCTAGTAACTATCCCATCCTTCCATTGATCAATAGTGCCAAACGTTGCGCCATTGAATTTGATTACATCGTCAGGGTTTTTACCTTCCCACATTCCATCTTTATTCCATACATGGCAAAGAGCATCTATGTGAGTAGTGGCAGTTCCATGGTAAAAAACACCGTAATAATCCATAGCAGCACCACCAGAAAATGCCCTTTGTTCTTTATGCATGTAATGTTGTGCAGGTCTTGGATTATCACCTGAAGGAATTACAGGTAAAGGACGGCTCATTGATACAGTTCTACCTGTTTGTACCAATGAAACAGCTTCAAGTCGTTTTTGATTATCAATTAAGTTAATTGCACCAGCTGAAGATTTGTCGCCCCATCTTCCCCAATTGGTATTTTTGAGATACTGGTCTACTTCTTCTTTAGAAGGAATTTGTTTTTTGATCATAATAGTTTTACTTTTCAGAAATTTTTATTCCGGCCATATCTTCCATAAAATTCGCTATAGCAGAGTGGTCAGAATTTCCTTTACCATCATTGATTAAAGATCCTAGAATTTGTTGGGCTAGGCTTGTGAAAATTAAGGGTGCTCCTACATCTTTGCCTGTAAGTAATGCATTGTGTAGATCTTTTTGGTGTAACACTATTCTGAAACCTGGGTCAAAATTTCCACTTATCATCATGGGTCCTTTAGTGTTCATGACAGTGCTTCCAGCTAGACCTCCTTTGATAGCATCAAAGACTACTTGAGGATCTATTCCAGATTTTTTTGCTAAAACCAGCGCTTCACCTAAAGCTGCAATGTTTCCAGCAACTATGATTTGGTTAGCTAGTTTAGTTGTATTTCCAGCTCCGTAATCTCCACAGAGAACAATGCTACCTGACATTGTTGAAAGCATGTCAAAGTTGGCATCAAATACCTCTTTTTTGCCTCCTACCATTACTGCTAAAGTTCCTTCAATTGCTCCCGTTTCTCCGCCACTAACTGGGGCATCCAAAAAATTGACGCCGGCATTTTCACAAGCTTTTGCAATTTTTTGAGATGATGCCGGAGCAATTGAGCTCATATCAATTACTGTACTTCCAGAAGATGTACCTTCTAAAACTCCATTTGGTCCTAGAATAGCTGCTTCTGATTGAGGAGAATCAGGCACCATAGTAATGACTGTAGAGGCGGATTGCGCTACTTCTGCTGCAGAACTGGCAGCTTTAGCTCCATCAGTTACCATTTCTTCTACTGATTCAGAAACTATATCGTAAACTGTGACTGAATAATCTGCTTTCATTAGATTACGAACCATCGGTTTACCCATAATTCCCAAACCAACAAATCCTATTTCACCTCTTGCCATGTTTTTGCTCCTAATTTACTTCATTGACGAATCATCATTATAGTTTGCTTGAATTTATGGTCAAGTTTTATTATTCACTTAAAAGTTCTATGCTCACTCATTTAGCTTTGATAATATGATCTAAATATAAAGAGGAAATTATGAAAAGTTGTAAAGTTGTATTTTTAACATCTTTAAGCGATAAAGTAGTTGATGAAATTATTTCGTATTCTCATAAAGATTTTGAAATTATAGTTTTGAAAAATTCAGATTCAGAAGAGAAATGTATTTCTGAAATTAAAGATTGTGACTTCCTTTTATGTCATGGGAAATACCCAACAGACTCTATGTTAAATTCTGCAAATAAATGTCAACTGGTTCAACTGTTGGCTGCAGGATTTGATCAAATGAATTTATCTTTAATTAACTCTATGGAAATTCCTTTAGCCAATAATGGTGGAGCTAATTCATGGGCTGTTTCTGACCACGCTGTTTTATTAATGTTGTCTTTATATAAAAAAATTATTGATTCTGATAACTCTACTAGGTTGGGTACTTGGAAAAAGCCCATTAATGGTGAAAATACTTTTGAAATGGCCAATAAGAAAGTTGGTATTTTAGGAATAGGTAACATTGGTAAAAAAGTTGCTAAACGAGTTCAAGCTTTTGATTCCATAGCTCAATACTACGATTTATTTCCCTTAGATAATCAATTGAATTCTCAGTTGTCTTTAAAATCTGTGTCTCTTGATGAGTTATTTGAAACTTCTGACATCATCACTTCTCATATGCCTCTTAATGATCAAACTTTTCATATGATTAATTCTGATAGATTTTCCCAAATGAAAAGCTCATCCATACTTATCAATACTTCTAGGGGTGAAATAATTGATGAAAAAGCTTTGATATCAGCTTTAGATAGTCATGAAATTTTAGGTGCTGGATTAGATGTATTTGAAACAGAACCAATTCAAGCTGATAATCCATTATTGAAAATGAATAATGTAATAGTCACTCCTCATGTAGCTGGGACTACTTGGGATACTTGGGCTAGGAGATCACAATTTGCTTTTAGTAATATGATACGAATTATCGACGGTGATAAAATATTAGGTCAAATAAATTAAAGGTCATGTCCGATTCAATTAGAAAAAGATTAGAAAAAAAAGAAGAAAATTTGTCTGTTTTTGCTAGCAAAGTCCTTAACACTAAAGGTAGAAAAATTTTTGAAGAACCCTGTCCTTTTCGCACTGATTTTCAGAGAGATAGAGATAGGATAGTACATTCAAAATCATTTAGAAGAATTAAACATAAAACTCAAGTTTTTGTATCGCCATTGGGTGATCATTTTGTGACTAGATTAAGCCATACTTTAGAAGTATCTCAAATTGCTCGTACTATTAGTAGGGCTCTTAATTTAAATGAAGATCTTACTGAAGCAATGTCTTTAGGCCATGATATTGGACACACTCCTTTTGGCCATTTAGGTGAAGAAATGTTGTCAGAATTGTCAGGTGAAAACTTTAGGCATAATAATCAGAGTTTAAGGTTGGTAGACACAATAGAGAAAAATGGTAGAGGATTAAATCTTACTTTTGAAGTTAGGGAAGGGATTGCTAATCATTCAAAGCCTAGAGGAGACTTTCTAGATCGTAAGAATATTGATACTGACCTAACTCTAGAAACTCAAATTTTGAGAGTTTCTGACGCTATAGCATATTTGAATCATGATTTATTGGATGCATTTAGAGCAGAAGTTCTTAATCAAGATCAATTGCCAAAATCTACCATTACAGTGTTAGGATCTAGGCATTCGCAAAGAATTAATACAATGGTTTCAGACATTGTGGAAGCTTCCCTACATTCAATGAATAATGCTACTGCAGAATTGCCTCCCATTATTACCATGAGTTCAGAAATTAAAAATGAAATGAATTTGTTAAGAGAATTTATGTTTGAGAATGTTTATTTACCGGAAAGTCAGAGTGAAGAATCTCAGGCTGCAAGATCTATACTGACTTTATTGTTTGATTATTACAAAAAATACCCTGAAAAAGTCCCATTGGAATTTAAGAATATTAATGAAACAGATCTTGGGGCTATGATGGATTATATTTCTGGAATGACAGATAATTTTGCAATAAGAGTTGCAGAAAAAATTTCTCCTGGAATTGCAAATATTTTTAAAAATCGTATTTCTTAGGGGGTTGTATGTTACAGCAAATTAATCCCGAAGATAGAATGAATTTCAGACTGATTCTCCGAAAAACTGCATTGATTCAAGAGCATTTAGAATCTATGCAACGCGATTCTTTTGGAATTGAGTTTGATGCATGGAAGATAGAAGTAGATGAAATTTGGAAAAACATTTTTCAAGTCATCAATTTGTTGGGAGAGGAGTCACAAAAGATCGTATTGGTCAATATTCAAGAAGAATGGGTGAATTACATTTCTCATTATGGTGTATTAGATTTTAATCAAGACGGAGGATAATATGAGTGAAGAGATAAGTACCCATGGTAATTTAGAAGTGGCAAGGCTCAGGGCTGAAAAAGCTCATCAGATTTTAGTGAAGTTGAAGCAAAGTCATCTTCCTGAAAACTATGATTTGCAGTTGTCAAAATTTTGCACTTCTTTGTCTGATATTCTGTTTGCTCATCAGAATTTAAATAATTTAATTGATTCATTTTTTCAAGCTGATACAAAAGATTTTTATGAAATTGGTGATCTTATTACAGATATGATTGTTGAATTGGATCATCTCAACTGGCATACAAATCATGTATTATCAGACGCAAAAGATATTGCTCAACATTTTTATGCAAAATAACTGGTATTTTTATGTCTGAAGTTGAAGAAATCAAATCTAAGCTAGACATAGTTGATTTTATTTCAGAATACGTCAACCTGAATCAATCTGGACGGAATTATAAAGCTAATTGTCCTTTTCATTCTGAAAAAACTCCGTCATTTATAGTTGACCCATCTCGTCAATTATGGAGATGTTTTGGATCTTGTGCTACTGGTGGTGACATCTTTTCATTTTTGATGAAAATTGAAGGAATTGAATTTCCTGAAGCATTAAAGATTTTAGGCGATAGATCAGGAGTTCACATTACTGCGAATTCATCTTCAATTCGAAAAGATGATTATTTTCAAATTAATGAAATTGCTAAAAATTTTTATAAATCAAATTTGTCTACTGATGAAGGTAAAATTGCTGTTGATTACTTAACAAAGAGAGGTATTGATTTTAATAAAATAGACTCTTTTGATTTAGGTTATTCGCTTAAAGATAGAGATTCACTAAAAAATCATCTTTTATTTCATGATGTAGATTTTGAAAAGGCAATCGATTCTGGGCTTCTGAATAAATTTGATAATGGAAATGTAAAAGATTTTTTTGTAGGAAGATTGATGTTTCCAATTTCTGATAGGAATGGGAAAGTACTAGGTTTTGGAGCACGTGCATTAGATGATTCTATGCCCAAATACATAAATACTCCATCATCCCCTGTTTTTGACAAGAGAACTATCTTGTATGGCCTTCATTTAGCAAAAGATTCAATCAGAAAAAATGATGAAGTAGTAGTCGTTGAGGGTTATATGGATGTGATTGCTGCCCATGAGTTTAATTTCAAAAATGTGGTAGCTTCGATGGGTACAGCACTAACTGTTGAGCAAGTTCGTCAAATACGTAATTTAGCTTCATCTTATGTTTTAGCTTTAGATCAAGATACAGCGGGACAAGAAGCTACTTTAAGAAGTTTACAGTCGTCTTGGGGTATTTTTGAAAGTTTAAATACTTCCAATAATGATTCTTTTTCAGATTATTCAAAAATATTAAAAGTTCTTGCAATTCCTAATGGTAAGGATCCTGATGAATTTATTCGGTCAGAATCTGAAGACTGGGGGAAAATAGTTTCTGAGGCTCTTGCTCTTATGGATTATTTGATTCCAGTATTGATTTCTCGCTTTGATATTAATGTTCCAGGTAATTCTCAACGAATTTTGGATCTCATATTTCCTATATTGAATAATATGGATCAGCTCGATAGAGGAAAATATTTAACTGAATTATCAAATCAATTTAATAGCTCGCTTGAAAATGTTCAGGCTATGTTTAAAGTTATTTCTCAATCCAAACAATCCAATGGTTCTGATAATCAAAAGCCTATCAATAAGTCATCTAGAGTGATTTATTTGTTAGCATTAATTTTTTCAAATTCAGAATTGAAAACAAAAGCCAAAGACCTTAATTTTGAAATATTTGATTTGGAATCAAGATATTTGTTAAATGAATATTTGAAGTTTGACAATATAAATGATTTTGAAAATTCTCTTTCAGAAGATTATTCTAGGTTTTATCATCAAATTATTGAACTTTCACTATTAGAATCTACTCAAAATGAATTTAATGATGCATTTGAATTTTGCGTAAAAATTTTGAATAAACAACGATATAAGATAGCTGCCGCAACTTTTAGTGAATCACAAGGATCTGATTATCCTAGTGAAGAACAAATTAATCAAATTAATCAAATTAATCAAAAAATCAGAGATTCATGACAAGTTTCTTTAGATACGTATTATTGTTTGTTAGAATAGATGTTATAAAAGCTTTAGGGGGAAATCATGTCAACTGACGGGATTCAAAATTTTAGTGGTGATGCTGAATTGATTGATGGTGTTTTAAGAGATAATGACTCTGAAGAAGATACCTACCCGATTGATCAAGATAATGATGAAGTTGTTGCATCAGATGATGACGACGACGATGATGATGAGGATAATTCAGTAGTTGAGCTTGGTATGGAAAAAACATTAGATGATGATGTTTTTAATGATGATGATGCTCCTCCTTCTCTTGAAGATCTCAAAGCAAAGGCAACTCGCGAATGGGAACGAGAGATTGGGTCTGTAGAGATAATTGATGACCCTGTAAGAATGTATTTGAGAGAAATCGGTCGTGTAGACTTATTACGTGCTGTTGAAGAGCGTGACCTAGCTCGAAAGTTTGAAGCTAAACGATATGTGGAGAATCTAGAAGAAGAATTTTCAGAAAATACTCCTTTTCCTAAAGCTCGAGATGTAGTGATTGAGATGATGGATAAAGTCAGTGAAAGTGAAGAAATCATCAAAGCAATATTAGTCTCAAAGGAAGTTCCATTTGATGGTACTCTTCCTGATTTAATGGCAAATCCAGATATAAGGAGCGCATTAGATGGGATCTTCCAAGATGAATCTTTGGAACAAATTTCAGCAATTTTATCTGAATTGACCGACCAAGACCCCCCTGACTTTGATACTTTGAAAGAAATGATTAAACAAGCTTCAATCAACTCTAGGCTTTTGCCTGATGATATTTTCAAAGTTATTACAGGATCTCCTTCTTTGAGTGATCTTAAGGCAATATCTCAAAAAGATAGTCTATCTGACGAAATGCAGCCTTACGAATTGTTATATCGACAGCATTTGGAACGAATTAAACAAAGAGGCGATGATGCACAACAACATTTATCTGAAGCGAATTTACGTTTGGTTGTTAGCGTTGCCAAAAAATATATAGGAAGAGGAATGTCTCTTCTAGATTTAATTCAAGAAGGCAATATTGGATTAATTCGTGCAGTTGAGAAATTTGATTATCGGAAAGGATATAAGTTTAGTACTTATGCTACCTGGTGGATCAGGCAGGCGATTACTAGGGCTATAGCTGATCAAGCTCGTACTATTCGTATTCCTGTTCATATGGTTGAAACTATTAATAAATTGTTGAGAGTTACTAGAAGATTAGTTCAAGAATATGGAAGAGAGCCTACCAGTGAAGAAATCGGAAGAGAGATGGAAATTTCTCCTGATAAAGTGAGAGAAATACTTAAAATTTCTCAAGAACCGGTTTCTCTTGAAACTCCTATTGGAGAAGAAGAGGACAGTCACTTAGGAGATTTTATTCCAGACAACAATGCTTTAGCTCCTGTTGAAGCTGCCTCATATCAATTATTAAGAGAGCAAGTTGTAGATGTTCTAGATAC
>CEQQ01126784.1_pt1 | contig 43557 bp, 38 predicted proteins | sample 531041 | NCBI WGS metagenome assembly CEQQ01 (sample SAMEA2621222, study PRJEB7988) | marine metagenome | biome: marine biome (ENVO:00000447); feature: deep chlorophyll maximum layer (ENVO:xxxxxxxx); material: "saline water (ENVO:00002010), including plankton (ENVO:xxxxxxxx)" | depth 150 m | reverse complement strand
AAGCCGTATTCAGCTGAAACTGCGACTTCCGTACCGCTATTGTCGGCCTCGCTCTGAGTGTAAGCCAAGCCGAGCGTCAGGCCATCAATTATGGCGTCATCTGCGCTACCGTCATGATCTACGGTAACTCCGAAGTTAGACTCGTATTCAGCGTCACGCTCAGTAGCGGCATCAACGAGGGTACCGTCCTGGTAAGCCTGGTTGAAGCTACCGCTGACAGTAAGACCGAAGTCTAGGTCAAGTGCAACCGAGGCGCCGAAGGCCCTGTTTTGCTCCGTAGCAGTGTTGTATTGCGTGAAATGCCCGTCGATATCGAGTGTGAGGAGGTCTACACCAGTGTTAATGATGAAACCAGCATTATCCTCAACAATATCAGCATCGGCACCCGCGTGAGCAATCCAACCTGCTGGAACGTCGAAGTAACCGAGCGACAGTTCGTTAAGAACTCCCAAATCAGTCGTATCAACAGTAGCATTCAAGGTAACCGCGGAGAGACTATCGCCACCTTCTACGGCACCATTCTGGTACTCAAAAGTGACATCGACTAGAGAAAGAGTAGCTGCGCCGTCAAAGCCCCAAACGAGGGTACGGACGTTATCGTCAGCACTATCACCAGCTTCGCTAGCATTAGTGTTGTTGATGGAGACCATAGCCCCACCACTGAAGCCATCAAGCGGAGCCAAGCGGCCTTCGAGGCCAGTAGCGTACGCATTGGCAGCAGTAGTGACGTAATAACCGTTCAGGACAGCATCACCAGCGATCGAATCAGACCGAAGGCCGAAGTTAAAGCCGTCGTTCTCGACGTGATCAGCACCATATCCACCGAGCTGAAGACCTGATTCCTCACCAAAGTTGAAGAAGAGGCTGCTCTCATCACCGATGAGGCCAGCAACTGTGCCGCTCTCAACCGTGATTCCGTAACCTGGGTTGCCATCTTCATCAACGACAGCTTCACCAGCATCGTCTACAAGCGCTTCAATGGCGACATCAAGAACACCCTCGAAGGAATTAAGACCATTCGGGCTGCCGACACCGTCAAAGGCTGAAGCCCAGCCCATAGAAACGCTAAGATCGGTAGCGAAATCGCCAGCTACGTTGCCTTGAACTTCGGCGTCTTCGTTAGCTTCACGATCGATTTCACCGTCGTCGTCATCATCGAACGTACCAGTACTGAACGCAGAGACGCCGCCAGCGGTAAAGCCGTCACCGAAGGCACGATCAATATCAAACATCTCGCCGGCACCACCCGTACGAACTACATCGAAGTCGAAACCAAGTGTTCCTGAAACATCAAACACGTTGCTTTCGAGGGTCGTTACGCGACCTTCGAGCGAAGTGATCGCAGCGGAATTAGCAGCGTCAGACGCTTCGAGGGCGGAAACTCGCTCACCGATAGCTACTTGGTCGCGACGCAGCGTAATTACGAACTCGCGAATGTTGCCGATATCGCTCGCATTACTAGCGATACCACTAACATCAACTGCGGCAGGCGCGGGGGCCTGTACTAGCGCTACAACATTATCGCTAAGTAGGTTGACAACGGTGCCAAGGGCAGATACTGCAGCAGCGTTCTCACGTGCGCGAGCAGCAGCCTTACCAGCGTGAGCAAGTGCATCGCTAGCAAGATCACCAGCGGAAGCAGCTGCACTTAGAGCAAGGTCACGTTGTTGACCAAGAGAGGCCACGTGATCCTGCAGCTCCTGAACATCAGCAGAGCTAGCGCCATCATCATGATGAGCGTCGTGAATGGCAGCTTCAAGATCGTCAAGACGGGCAGCGTTCCCCAATGAAAGGGCCGCTATATCGTCCGAACGAACTTCACCAGCATCAGCTATCGAAGCGATGGCGGCCTCATGGGCAGCTAAGCGAACGCTGTTAGCGGACACATCTGAAGCTAGAGATTGAAGAGCATTGCGTAGTGAGGCGATATCGTCAGCCGTCATGGCGTTCGCAGCCTCAGCGTTGGCGCTTAGGACAGCCACAGTACGGCTGATCACTAGCGCGGCTTGATAACGTGTGAAACTTTCGTTACCACGGAAGGTTCCATCGGGGAAACCGATGATTATGCCGTGGTCGGCAATGCGGTGGACAGCGTCGCCAGCCCAGTGATTCGCCGGAACATCCGGGAAGTCGTGGCCGTCAGCCATCGCGCCGCTTACCAAAAATGCGGCTAGAAAAGCAACAATCAGTTTATTCACTGTAATTAACCCCTTGTATTTATTAATTAAGTTACGCGGTGTTCCGCCCTGAATCTTTCGAAAGTCATTGGGGAGTGTCCGTGTTTCCTCCTCAAAATTTCGACGGATACTGGGTTTCCCACCGGGACCTGTTTCCGCTAAGACCGCTTTTGGGGTTTCCACCTCCTTCCGATACGTCCCCAGCAGTGACACAAATCCATGATCAGCATGTCACATCTAACCCCTTAATGTCAATAACAATGAAGAGTCCATGAGAACTAAGAAGTGCCCTTGCTGACGCAAGAACTCGCCATTGTTAGATTAGTCACTCAGAATACTCTCATGGGTGACTTTTCAAGGACACCAGCAAACCCATGGAAGGAGCTTCAGCTGAGTATAATGAACTCTATATGGCTAGAATTAACGTCCCAGCGGCTGAACAGCTCATTGATCAGGAGTTCCCTGTATTGGATCACGGCTTTGTCCGACTGATAGATTACCTGGGTGGCGACGCTCGCATTGTTCAATCAGCTCGGGTTTCATACGGCGAGGGAACTAAAACTGTTCGTGAGGATCGAGCACTAATCGATTACCTTTTGCGCAATCGCCATACCTCCCCTTTCGAACAAGTAATCCTTACCTTTCACGTAAAAATGCCGATCTTCGTTGCCCGCCAATGGATCCGGCACCGGACAGCTCGCCTAAACGAAATAAGTGGTCGATATAGTGTCATGCGCGATGAATTCTACCTCCCCAGAGAGCACGAGGTCCGATTACAATCACAACGAAACCGCCAGGGTGGCAGCGAGGCGGAAGTCCCAACTGACCTGCAACAAAAAGTAATTCAGATGCTCGCATCTGATCAGCAAAATGTCTACGAAAATTACCAGGAAATCCTTGAAGACGGTCTTGCGCGGGAACTAGCCCGCATCAACCTACCCCTCTCGCTTTATACAGAGATGTATTGGCAAATCGACTTAAACAACCTTTTTCATTTTTTGCGCCTTCGTATGGACTGGCATGCACAATACGAGATCCGTGTTTATGGAGATGCGATGGCAGAAATCGTCAAAGCAGTGTCGCCATTAGCCTTTGAGGCATTCGAGGAACACATACTTCATGGCCAAACCTTCTCCCGAAGCGAATTAGAGTTACTTCGGGCCGCGATTGATTTTGAACAACTTACCAAAAGTTTAGAAAAAAGTAATCTGCGAAAAACCCGCCGCAACGAGTTCCTAAATAAACTTGACGCACAACTAGCCACCCCTAAAATAGGGAAAACCGAGACGGTTTCCCAAGAAGCCTCAACTACAGCTACAGCTCCTAGTAAGAAAAAGTAATATCTCGGGCCCTGCTATATAACCCTAAATAAATGCGTTACCAGATCATTACCATTGGCAACTTAAAACATACATCTTTTGCGAAAGTGGGCGATCACTACCTTAAACGCTTGTCAGGGCTGAGCAAAGCCAAGCTGATTGAAGTGCGACCCTCCCGGAACAAAATAGTCCGGGAACGCCAATACGAGGAGTCCAACCTGCTACTAAATCACGCAAAGGGTTATGTTGTAGTGCTTGACGAGCAAGGCCGAGACTGGCGTTCGAGAGATTTAGCGAAACACATTGGTGATCTAGAAACCCGAGGAGTCAGTCTAATGAGTTTTCTTATCGGGGGCGCAGAAGGGCACCCTAAAGATCTCGTAACCTCTAATGACACCCACGATAGTTGGAGTTTATCACCTATGACACTTCCTCATGAACTAGCTCGCATTGTATTGCTCGAGCAACTCTATCGCGCTGAAACAATACGAACAGGACACCCATACCACCGGGATAGTTAACACAAGTTTCCAGCATCCAAAATCATTCGTTTATCAGAATTTCTATAAGCAAAATCCCAACGCACAATTAGAGAGCACAGAAACCCATGAAGCAAAACCCTGAGCTCTTCCATTACCCAACCCAACATCAGTGAATTATCTGTTTAACCGGGGATAACTAAATTTCGCAACATACTACAAGGAACCCCTTTTGTTACCTAACATCCATACTTAACCACCAAAAGCGTTTACCAGATAACCTTAAACACTAAACCCAAACATCCTCATTTGCTTTTTTCCGTCCTCGGTCATCTTTTCAGTTGTCCAAACCGGATCCCAAACAAACGTCACGCTAGCCTTAGTAACCCCATCGACCTGCATCGCAGCCAACTCAGCGTCAGCCTGGATCATATCCATTACCGGGCAACCAGGGCTAGTGAGGGTCATTTCAATATCAACCGCACCCTCGTCACTAACCTCCAGGTGGTATACAAGACCAAGGTCCACCACATTCACAGGAATCTCAGGGTCCCGTACCACCTTAAGCGCCTCCAATATCTCATCCTTAAACTGGTCACTGTTCTCGGGTGCACTCATGACCCACAGCGTATCAGAGCTTGTGTCAAGAGGTTAGGATCTACAAGACGGAGAAGCTTTACGGCCAGATCATCAGATTATGGAAAATAACAAAGGTACTTAAAATATCTTCGCCAAATAAGATTCCTTCAGACGCTACTGGACAGTAAAAAGTCTAGTAGTTAGACATCATTTATGGTTAACGCCAAACCCATGTTTTTGCTAAACCCCCAGCCTTGCGATCATACCAACTAGTAGGCATATATCCAGGGTAAAAACAATTCGCTACAAACATATATAGATGTAATTACCGATCTGCGTAACGATCACGATGAACTACGTAAGCGAGAGTCAACCCAAGAAGAGTAGCGATTAAACTCGTGCCACCATAAGATACAAGAGGCAAGGTGATCCCCGTCACCGGCGCAAGCCCAAGTGTCACACCTACGTTTACCAGAACTTGAAAACCAATCAATACGAGAACGCCGGCCACGATAAATTGATCGCGCTGAAAGATGCACTCCATCGCCATTGACGCTAACCGCCAGAACAGCAAACCATACAGGAGCAACAGAACTGAGGCTGCTGCGAACCCCCCCTCTTCAGCTAAAACCGGAAAAATGAAGTCGGTATGTCGATAGGGGATAAACCCGAATTGCGACTGCGTTCCTCTGCCATACCCCTTACCGAATAATCCTCCGGAACCAACCGCAATGGTAGATTGAATGACCTGATAGCCGCTTCCTTGGGGATCCGCTGCAGGGTTCAAAAATGAGACCATTCGTTCTTTTTGGTGGGGCTCTAAATTTGGCCAAACGATAGTGGGGACGGCTACCAGAAACAAAGTCCCAAACACGACTAGATGTCGCCAAGGTATACCCCTAATCATAAAAATACCAACGCCTACAGCTGCGAGCACCAAAGCACTCCCCAAATCCGGCTCAAGAAAAACCAACCCTACCGGCAGGGCAATCAACACTACTGGCCTCAAATAACTCATTGGTCCCTGGACAGGACGCTCATGGAATACAGAAGCGAGAGCTAAAATAAGCGCTATTTTCGATAACTCGGATGGTTGGAAACCTGGCAATGGACCAAGAATTAACCATGATTTTGCACCGTTAATGGTTGCACCAATTAGCTTGGTTAAGACGAGTAGTCCCATAGTAGCGATGTATAAGTGCATTGAGAATCTTAAAAGGCGCCTGCGGCCTAACCAAAGTGTCGCTGCACTTGCCACAATACCTGCACCGAGGAAAACCAATTGACGTATTAATTCATTAGAGGGCGCTGCGGTGCTCAGAGTCAAAAGCCCGAAAGCTAGAATCACAAAGGTAGTTAGTGGAAGAGCAAGATCTATTCTGATCACTCTTTAGTCTCCATCCAACCATAGGCTAACAAATGGAACTCAACCTAGGTGCTTACCAAATTGAAGATATGCCTTGGACGGATAAGAAATAACACAGACAGCTAGTATTTTTTAAGTCTTAGAGTTAGTCATAACCCAATTCCTGCCACCTGTCCTGGCCCACAATATCCATTCTCCAACAAGAACTACCAGAGCAATGAGAACAAACCAAATGTAAACGGGGTGAGTCGTATCTTTAAATGAAACTTCGAGGTTTTGATAATTCGTTGGTAAATTCTCACTCTGGAACGATGATTCCAGTCTGGACTCAACAACACTGTTCAAGTTAGCTGTGTATAAATTTTCTTCGACCACATAACTTCCGGGAACTTCTACCATTTGGACAAGAACCCCATTTAAAGTAGAACCGTCGGGAAGCGGGGTTCCAAGCTCCAATGACTTATCCCCACTAAACTCCCTAAGAATGTTGGTTATAAGAGCAGGGAACGCCGGTCTAAGAACTATGTTTGTTTGGCTAGGATGAAAAGCAAAGTTTACGATTCGAAGATCAGCATAATCAGCCTTAATAAGAACCGGTTTTAGGTCTCTGGTCCAGGCCAACACCTTCCAATTACCTTCCCCGGCACTCCAAACGGGATCTATGCCGACTACCGCCTCCCGTAAATCTACGAATCGAAGTAGAGAGTCGACCTGATCCCAGTCCTTAACTACATACGCTTGGGCATTAGAGCTTGGTGTTGGAAAGAGCACATAACGACCACCCGATAGAGTTGCTGGATCAACCCCAGTTAAGATTCGAACATCAGCATCAGCAAAAGTTTCTGGAGATCTACTTACACTCCAAGTAACACCAGGTATCGCATCGAGAGCCTTAATTATTTGAGGGGACCGCGAATCGATAACAACCACTTGGTCTTCAATAGCGGCATAGGCTGTATCGTCCAAACTCAAGGCATCCCAACTAGGCACTTTAATTCTAGCCTCGAAAATCCCTCTGTGACTCGCCAAGGGCAATATAGCAGTGGACTGCCCCTTAGCTGGAATTAAAAGACTAGTTTTAGAAACGGCCTCACCATCTTTGGTGATCTCAACTACAACTTCTTGTGGTCGCGGACTGGTCGAAATCACAGCAACATAAGCCTGCTGCATTCCAACCTCAAAGGTCCTTATGCCAATGTTAACGCCATCTCCACTCACATCGTGATAATGCGCGGTCGCTCCAGAAGGCGGAGATTGATCACTGAACAAGTGCACTTCTCCGTCAGAAGCAATGCTATTGGCTAACTTTATAGCCCTGCCCAAATCAGCATCTCGATCAAATGCTCTGAGTTTAGAAAGAGCCTCTTGCAAAGTACGGGTATTACTGGTCATGGGTTGTACAACAGTGGCATCTAAGCCTGCTCGGATCACAAGAGCACGACCATTGCCTCGAATAAGCTTCTCTGCTTCTCGAACAGCTTTATCTATCCGCACCCCATCACTATCGCGAGCTGCCATACTTGCAGATGAATCAATAATAAAAATTTGTGGTGGAGACCCATCAGCACTAAGGTTTGGTCGGACAAGAGCAAGAACGATAAAAATAATGAAAAGAACCTGAGCAAATAACACCCAACTGGCCGCAAACCGCCTACGGTTCCGGGTAATCTCTAAGGCATTACGCCAAAGGAACAGTGCAGATACTTCTTTTCGCCGCTTGTTCCTCCTTAGGAAATGCAAAAGTATTACTACTGGTATAGCTGTTAATACCCAAAAAAAAGCAGGAAATAAAAAACTCAGAGCCACTTAACCTCGCTTATTTTGTGTTCCGCACTTGACTTCATCTAGAAGCAGTGTAACCTTAGTTAAGGATTCCATTAGGACCTCCTAGGAGTATGGAATATTTTCCGTGCCAGTTTCCACACGTTTCTTGTTTTAAAGGAGTTTTTTGTGAACACTCATCCTGAAGTCCTTGCTATTGGAGCGCAAGCACCGTCTTTCTTTTTGCCAGCCACCGATGGAAAAGAGTATAGCCTAAGTGATTTCGATGCCTCTGTATTAGTTTACGTCCAAGGTTGCAACCATTGCCCTTACGTCATCGGATATCTCGATCGCCTCAAAAGCCTTGCTAATGATTTCCAGGCAAGAGACGTGCAATTCGTAATGATCAACTCAAATGATGCAGCAACTTACCCTGATGATGATTTCGAATCAATGAAGAAGTTTTCGCTAGATCAGGACCTTCCTTTCCCCTATCTTTACGATGAGGACCAATCCATTGCTCAGGCCTATAAGGCTGTCAGGACCCCCGAAATATTGGTTTTCGATGCGGACAGAACTCTCCGCTACCATGGTCGTATCGACGATAATGCTAAGGAGCCGCACAATGTTACGTCGACCGAATTGCGTAATGCTCTTGAGGCTCTAACCTCTGGTAACACAGTGCAGGAGGCAGAAACTTACGCTGTAGGGTGTACTGTCAAATGGAAGCCCGGTAACGAACCAATTGTCAGTTAATTCTGATTGCCCAAATCTTTAGAGCGTCCCTTCGCCTCATCTAGTACTGTGCTTGTTGTGTAAAGCCTAATTAAGAACACTAGGGATTCGGGTTTTTACCGTCCCTGTCAGTAAACACGGTACTATCAAGAATATGACCCCAGCTGTGGATAACTTGCCTCAGCACAAGTTCAAATACAATAGTGTCAGATTCGCCCTATAGCATGTAACCTTGAGAAAACCTGTCTCTGACAGGTTTTCTCAAGATCCCGTAAGGATAGGCAAAAAACTAGAAGGGCTTTAGCTTTTTTTCCACAAGCTTGTGGAAAAAAAGCTAAAGCTTGTGGATAACCCACACATACCTCGTCCTAGACAGGACTTATTAAACTTAGAGAAGTCCAAAGGATTGAGAAACCTTTCTAAACGGGAAATTCTACCGATTCGCGAACGCAGATCTAGCTTCTCGAACAAATTCAAGTACCTTATGGGGAGCCTTAACCCCAATACTCTTCTCAACACCTGTGGCCACATCAACAGCGTAAGGTCCCAGTTGCCTTATGCCCAATGCGACATTGCTTGGGTTCAGCCCACCAGCAAGAATCATTCGTGAAACTTCTTTAAGTTGACTTGCCTGGGACCAATCGAATGCCTTACCGGAACCCGGCTTTGGGCCATCAATAAGAAACGCGTCGGCACGATAGCCTTCTAAGTCATTTGTTGTAAGATTTTGCTTAAACGAGAAAGCTCTAATGACAGGAACGTGCTTCTGTATCTCAGCAACATAAGTTGACTCCTCTGAACCATGTAATTGAATTACACCTAACCGAAGAATCTTTATAGCCTTAAGCACTTGTTCCAAGGGAGCATTAGAAAAAACACCGACACGAACAAGGAGCGGTCCTACCGAACTAACGATTTCCTGAGCACGACTAACTGTGATTGCACGTTTAGATTCCGAGACAAAGATTAGTCCAATCGCATCCGCCCCAGCAGACTCAGCTAAGGTGGCGTCCTCGGGACTTGTGATGCCACAAATCTTGATTCGCATGAAACCATTATATGACAAACACAAGGAGCCTCAATTATTCAATTTGGGATGACATTAACACGCTTGGCATCGGCCCAAAGTCCCTCCAAGTCATAAAACTCCCTCGCCTCATAACTCATCAAATGAGCTACGACCTCGCCATAATCGAGAAGAAGCCAGCGATCTGAGGGGCCTTCGACACCCCGAGGGCGAGATCCATTTTCTTTGAGCTTTTCCTTGATACTTTCTTCAAACGCCTTAAGCTGGAGAGAAGATTCGGCAACAGCGAGAATAAAGTAGTCAAGGCTCTCCGAAACTCCAGTAAGGTCCATCACCACAACATTCTTAGCACGCTTGTTATCAAGTGCGTCGACAATTAATTGAACCTCTATCGGAACGGCCGCTAGTTTAGTCAAGTTTACTCCTTATTTAGTACCCTAAAGGAAGATCTTCGTTGATCAAAACAGAATCAGCATACCGCCGAGCAGCGTCCCGACCTAGGATGAGTTCTATGTCTATTTCCTTACTATTAACTCTAGGTAATCTATCAACTTGATGCTTAGTAGTATGCAATAGCTCGGTGTAGAAGTCGGCATACTGCCAGTTGCGATCAGTGACCAGAAGGCGGGTAGGAGATGAATCGAAAGGGCCTACTCGCGTAACAACGCGACTCATGGGTATACCTAAGCCTCGAAGTTGGTCTCGATACCAACCAGCAAGCCCTTCAAGACCACTACTGTTAGTGATAAGAAGCGTAGCCTTAGGGGTGGCAGTAAAACTCCGCCCAATACCTTGGAACGTCTGAGCTAAAAACTGTTCAATCGCCAATCGGTCGTAACTAAGATAGGTCTCATCATTTATCTCTAAAGTCGGTAATGTAGCAGTCCTAATCTCCAAATTACCAATTCTAGGTACAAGCTGGCGTAAAAGTCCTGGACCAGCATTTGTCTCAACATCTTCAATAAGCATTTGGAATAACTCAGGAACAAGAGAAACCGTACGAATGTTGAGCTCTTTTATTTTGCCAAGAAGCGCTACCGCAAGGCTCTTGACATTATCCAACCGGTCAAGATCACCCCTAAACGTATTTCGATAACGAACAAATTTTGCAGCTGCCTCTCCGTCAAGTTGGGTTGGGCCCGGTTCAAAATCTATTTCTAACCCAGCGGCATTATCTACGTACTGCATCCGGTAAGGAATGTTTACCTCAACGCCTCCCAGGGCATTAACTAGGTTAGAAAAAATATCGATATTGACAACAAAATAATATTCAATTGGCCAGCCTAAAAGCTCGGAAATACTCCTCTTAAGACCCTCAGCGCCCTCAGAGTAATACATAGCATTAATACGATTTCCCCAATCATCAAGGTAAATATCTCTTGGGATTGGAATCAGCGTAATCTCGTTATTAATGATCTGAACAAACAAAATAGTATCAGTATTCATCCCGTTAACATCGGTAGAACCATGATAATCCCAAGCCACTATCTCTCCATCAGCGTTATAAACAGGATCTGCACCGCCATCTGCTGAGTAAAAGACATCTTTCCCTGCAACGACAAAGCTTGCCTGGAACTCCCCCTTTTCCAAACCAAATGCTGCCCGTTGCTCATCGGTAGGCCTTACCCTTGACTCAGCATCAGAAAACCAGAATCCGCCTAACCCAGTTAGGATTACAGCTAAACCTACAATCTGAAGAAGGCGGGCGTTACCGACCGTTGCCCAATTACGCAGTATCAAGAATATCTTCATAAGCCTTAATGGTTTCGGGATGCACCGCCTTGCCTTCCGAACGCAAGTAATTAACTTTTGTCTCAACTGCTAGTTGGTAAGCACGAAATAGATCAACCATAGCTAATTCTCTTATCCCTCCATTTACACCTCGTCCAGGTTCAGAAACATCAGCAACATAGACCACCATACCAATCCGATTGCTTTTGGATACACCAAACACGTGACCACTAATGGCTTCAAGAATCCTCTGATCAGCTACGCCCCACAATTCCGCAATAACACGACTAGCTCGGCCATGTAAACTGAGAGGATACTGCCGTTCTAGGTCAAACTCGGGTGGTGATAACTGAAAAATCTCTTCAAAATTAAGATCCCGAGCGACATCGTGAAGGACAGCGGCTACCCTGATTCTAGCTATATCGGCAAGATCAAACGCATTAGCTCGAGCAATTTCTTCTGCTAATGCGGAGACACGAAGAATGTGTTCAAAACGGTTAGGCGTAACCATTGCCATGACACATTCGTGGTAATCATCGGCACTAACGCAATAGCTTGGGCCACCCCGATGCAAGGGTCCTTTGTCATAAATTTCCTTTTTTAGATTAGAAAAATTCAAGGTATGCGCCCTAACGAGCCAAGCTCGGTGCCGATGTACCAAACGGAGCTTTCGCAGTGTAAAACTTGGTACTCTCGTTTCTATAAAACCCCGTCATCCCTAAGTGCTAAAAACACCTCGCCCATGAGGTTAGCACGTGGGACTGCAATCCGGAATGAAGTATCTATATGGACCTCAGGAATGTTTGTGTATACGAAGCTGCCCTATTTTAAAATAGTCCCTCTGGAGAAATTGGTCTGATAGCACCAAAGTTTTGCCTATCGATACAATATTTTGTTTTTCGAGTAAGTGAATCGTAATCAATGATTTTGGCTAAATACATGTGATTTAGGGGAACATCACAGGCTCGAATGTAATCTGACAAAACCACAAAATAAAATGAGCCTAAATGGAACTTATCGTGCCTGCAGCACAACGTTATAGTTATTCATCATCCTTGAACTCGTCAAGATACTCGAAAACAGATTCCCCAACAAAAATATCGTCCCCGTCTTTTGCGCCTGCACGTTTCAGCAGCTTGAAAAGTCCGAGGCTTACAAAGTATCGCTGAAGGTAAGAAACCGCGTCCCTGTTAGCGCAATCAAAGCGGGACACCACTTTTTCGAGGTCGTTACCAACTACGCGCCAACCCAGTCTGTTAGGGTGCTGAACTACTCGGATGGGATCAGAAATTATTTTCTCGGGTTGGCTCTCAACGGGCTCAAGAGTTTTTTTCTCAGGCAGCATGGTGATAATGGTCTCACAAAGATCATCAAGCCCCTTTTTGTGGAGCGCCGATACTCTTAAAATAGGCATCCCGAAACGACTCAAGTCTCTCTCTTTCTCCTCGAGCGTTTCATCAGTAACTAAATCAATTTTGTTTAAGGCAATGAGAGCACCTCGGTTTATAAGAGTAGGGTCGTACTCTCGTAGCTCGCTAAGTAAGGAATCAAGTCTAATGCCGGGTTCATCATTAATATCTATGACAAACACTAATAATCGATTGCGAGAAATATGTCGTAGGAAATCGATCCCAAGACCCTTACCGAGATGAGCACCTGTAATAATTCCAGGAATATCAGCGACTGTAAACCGATCTCGTTGTCCTTTAACTACCCCGAGATTAGGGCTAAGTGTGGTGAAAGGGTATGAAGCAATAGTTGGACGAGCGTTACTAATACAAGCCAAGAGACTAGACTTTCCAGCGTTCGGATACCCTACCAGACCTACATCAGAAATCAGGCGAAGCTCTAAGCCTAACTTGTGATTTGATCCTAAAGTTCCATGCTCGGCAAAGCGTGGCGCCCGTTGAATAGAACTGCCAAAAGACGCATTGCCCCGTCCACCACTTCCGCCCTTGGCAACCAGCTCTCGCTGGCCTATCTCATTTAGGTCAGAAACGATTCTGCCATCATTAAGGTTGGTGGTTAAAGTTCCCACAGGAACTTTAACCACGAGATCTTGACCTCGTCGCCCCATTCGATCGCGGCCAGCACCATTCTGACCATTACCAGCCCGGAAAAATCTCTTCCCGACAAGCCTACTTAATGAGGTCACATCGTCAACAGCTTCAAAATAAACGCTGCCACCATGCCCACCACCACCACCATCAGGACCTCCTTTCGGAAGGTACTTCAGGCGCAAAAAAGAAACGGCCCCATCTCCTCCCTTACCGCCTTGAACAGTGATGGTTAAAGTATCTTGGAAGGACATGTCTACCTAAACTTACCTAAGCTTCTGAAAAAAGTACGTCATACTGTAACAGTTACCGAGTTGGCCACGCGTAATTAGGTTTTAATCAGTGTAGGACTTTACCCTGATTAAATAAGACGCTTCATCAAGCACCTAACTCCACGCTTATGAAACGACCCTTCCTGCCCTTATCGTTAAAACGAACTATGCCATCCCGCATGGCAAAAAGAGTGAAATCTCGCCCCTGCCCTACATTTCTACCAGGATGAAAGCGAGTTCCTCGTTGTCTTACCAGAATGTTTCCAGCAAGTACTTCTTCTCCGTCAAAACGTTTTACGCCTAATCGTTTCGATTCGCTGTCACGACCATTTTTCGAACTACTGACGCCCTTTTTATGAGCCATGCTTGTGGTCCTCCTCGGGTCCCAGCGTTACTCTACTGTAATACTTGGTGATTCATCCTGAACTATTGAATCTGACTCCAGAGGATCAGATGACCCATCAGCACTCTGGTCTGCATCAATGCGGATCTCACTAATTCTTACCTTCGTGTAACGCTGACGATGACCATACTTACGACGATAGTTTATCTTTGCCTTGTACTTCACAACGTGTATCTTGTCACCATAACCGTGTTCAAGAACCTCAGCATCGACACTTGCCCCATCAACAATAGGGGTCCCAATAACAACTTGCTCCCCACCTAGCATGAGAACCGGTAATTCCAGCTCTTCGCCAGGATCAAGGTCAATAGCCTCCAGCGAAAGGACGTCACCCTTGCTCACACGGTATTGTTTACCACCAGACTGGATAATCGCGAACATTTAATCTTCAACTCCTTGTACCAACCAGGCCGAAAATAACTTACTCTCAACCCGACTCATCCCGCATCAAAACACAACGCCGTTTAGTTTCGGAACTAATAACCAGCCGACGGATCCTAACAATCAACCTTGTTAGGACAAGAGACTCGCGATTATAGCGAAGAACGCGAGTCGGAGCAAGCTCCTAGGAAACACAAATTATTCTCTACTTCTTCCAGAACTAGGGCAGGACCAACCTTTTTGGCTCGTAAGAGCCAATGGATAGAGCTTTTTTTAAAATCTGTAATCAAGGGTATATACCTACTTTAGCCGAATTATGACGGTATACTTCTTATCTAGATATGCGTGAGTTACTTTACAATGCAGCTGAGCATTTCAAACGTGGTCAGAGTTTTATGGAACGTGGAGAATTAGACAAAGCCAAAACTGCCTACGACAATGCCCTCAAGGACTTACATGCGGTCCGGCCTCAGCGGATGCGTGACGTTTTACTTGCGCAGGTATACCTGTCTCGTTATCAAACCAATCTAAACGCCGACAAGCTAGGTGCAGAACAAGACCTTAGGATCGGATACAGTTATGCCAAAACAACTCGAGACCCAACTATTAGAAACCTTGCCGAAGGCCTATGGGCAACGAGACAAATTACTATAAAATAGAAACCAGACTGAATCCGTAGAGCTTCGTAACTTCTCTTAGCTTCCAGTTACAGCGACTGATCGTTCTTCAGGCGGGTTAGCATAACCTTATGCACATCCTCTTAGAACGAGCCCTAGCTTCTGAAACCAGTTACCTAAAAATTCTAAAAGGACTTGTTGATCTTGAATCACCTACAAACAATAAGAAAGCAGCCGACAGTTTAGCTGACCACTTAGAAGACTTACTAAAATCACATGGATGGATAGTGCAACGGCACCCTAAAAAGCTCGTAGGTGACCAGTTGATAGCAAAGCAGAGTTCAATAGGTGACGTCTCCACCTTACTCCTAGCCCATTACGATACCGTTTGGCCATTAGGGACGCTTAAAGAAATGCCATTCCGAAAGCAAGGTAATCGTATTTTCGGCCCAGGAACATCCGACATGAAAGCTGGCATTGCAAGTTGCATACAAGCAATGCAACTAACCAGGGACCTTGATCTTTCGTTAAAGGGACCCGTGACAATGCTAGTGACCAGCGACGAAGAGAGTGGAAGTCACCACTCCCGCAATCTGATTGAGGAAACTGCGAGGCGCCATGATCGGGTGCTAGTGGTAGAACCAAGCCCAGAAAGCGGAGAATTGAAAGTAGGTCGTAAAGGAACGACGGTAGCTCAATTTGAGGCAAAAGGTAAGGGGGCCCATGCCGGTAACAATCCGGAAGCCGGCGCAAGTGCTTTGCGTGAGCTGGCACATTTTCTTTTCTTCGTAGAAAATCTCAACAATCAGCTAGAGAAAACTTCTGTGAACCTCACTGTTGCATCGGGTGGTAGCGTTCCAAATGTGATTGCTGAATCAGCCGAAGCGCATGTCGATATGCGCTTCACAACATTAGCTGAGTCTAACCGCCTCGAACAGGCACTTAATAACTACAAAAACAAAGACCCCCGAGTTGAGGTGACGATAACGATGGATCTTAACCGCCCCCCGATGGAACAAACCAAAGCGAACACGTCCCTTCTCCGAGAGGCCGAAGTACTTCAAAGCAAACTGGGACTTGACTTAGGTGCAGCAGTAGTTGGCGGTGGATCAGATGGCAACTTCACTTCCGCACTAGGTATTGCTACATTAGATGGCCTTGGGAGCCTAGGTGTAGGCATGCACGCTCGCCACGAACACATTGAGCTCAAAGAAACACTAGAGAGGGTTGCTCTATTGACTGCGCTTCTTACTGAAATGGCGTGATAGACCTGATGTCGAATTATTGCATTAGTTTTTAACCATGCTGAAAAAGCTTATTGTTACTGCAGCTTGTGGGGCCGTAGCGTCAGCCGCACTACCACCGCACACCATGTGGCCATTCGCTCTAGCGCTTGTACCACTTTTTGTGCTGGTGGCTCTTAGCAAGAGAACGCGCGAATCCTTCTGGCTCGGTTATGTCTTTGCCTTAGCATTTTTCACCCTTTATTTACTTTGGATCCCTTTAAGTTTTTCAAAAACCCTGGGTTCTAGTTTTTGGATAGCCTTCCCAATCATAGTTAACTGGTTAGCAATAATTTGGGGGAGCACTACAGCGCTCTGTCGTTGGGTAGCCGGTCCAGGTACGCGTACGCTTTGGGTTCTTCCCGCAGCTTGGGTCATTGTCGAATGGATTCGCGGTCAGGGGTATCTTGCCTTCCCCTGGGGTACCTTTGGATACATATGGCTTGACACACCTATCGCCCAATTTGCAGACATTATAGGAGTGTATGGGCTTAGTCTCATTACAACTGTCCTAGCTGCCTTGTTAGCTATACCGTTTGTAAATACAACCTTGTCCTTTCGATCAAAGCAGGGTTTATTCAGAATTCTAGTGCTACTTGTAATACCATTACTCTTTTGGGGAATTTTGTGGAATCTGGGCCTGACTCGTTCTAAGATAGCCTTCCCGAGTTCACCTGCAACAGCACTACTTGTCCAGGCGAATACTAATCCACTGGATCGAACAATTGGCTTTGAGAATGAAATGCTAATTCATAGAAACCTAACCACTAAAAAGCTTTTGGCCAAGGACGCCCCCCAACTAGTAGTTTGGCCAGAAGGCGCAATTGGTGGATTAAATGTTGTTGGAAGTCTAGGAAAGGAAAACCGGGAAGAAATTCAGGCAAGCGCGTTATCAAGTACATTTATTATAGGTGGCCGCACGCAGCATGAACGAGGTTCCTTTAATAGTGCCTACTCCCTTTCAAACGCAAGTATCGATGATCGATATGACAAGGTATTTCTTGTACCTTTTGGGGAAAGATGGCCACTAATAGATTCGGTCGCGTCAGTTTACCGAACAATATTCAAAATACTAAATCTGCCATTTCTTCAAAACACATCACCGGGAATAATGGTACGTCCAATCAGCACCCAATTAGGACTCATTGGCGCCTACATATGTTACGAGTCAGTATTTCCACAAGTTCAGCGCACCATGGTGCGCCAAGGAGCAAGGGTGCTCATCAACATCACTAACGACGCCTGGTTCAGTAGGGGTAACGGGGCTCAACAACATTTCGAGATGGGGAGGCTCCGAGCTATCGAAACTCGTCGTTATTTGCTTCGTGCTGGCAACGACGGCATAACAGCAGCAATTGACCCTTTTGGCACAATCGTGTCTCAACTACAACAGGGCATAACAGCCGCACTACCTGTTCGATTTGAACTTATCGAGCTAAAAACAGTGTGGGTCCGATACGGCCACCTCTTTATCCCAGTAGTTCTGGCATATTTTATGTTAGCAAGCCTCCTCTTATGGATCCGAAGACATTAAATTACCGATAGGTCACTCCCGGGCGTCGTTTACAGCACCTTATCTAACTGATGGAAGGCTATAATCTCGCTGATGAATGTCTTAATCGTCGGTGGCGGAGAAATAGGCCTACAAATAGCCAGTGCCCTACACGGTGCTCACAATATAACTGTGCTTGACGTTAAAGAGGCGCGAGAAAGCTTGTTGAGCCTAGACGTTCAATTCGTACAAGGAACAGGTAGCGACCCAGATGACCTTAAGACGGCAGGAGCTGAACAAGCCGATGCGGTTATTGCAGCCACATCCAACGATGATGTGAATATACTTTCGTGTCTTGCTGCCAAAGGACTAGGCGCAAAGGAAACAATGGCGTTTGTTACAAGACAACGGTACGTCGACGCCTTTGCCTCGAAAGGGGCTATGGAATCGGTTGGGCTGGTTATTGATAGAATCTTGTGGCCACAGCGGACACTTGCTAACCAGATCGTAGATATTGTTCGAGTTCCACGAGCGCTCGACAGCGCACACTTTGCTGGTGGCAGAATAAAAATGCTTGAATACCGTTTGGAAAAAGGTGATCCATTTATCGGCCTACCCTTATCCAAAACCACTCCTCCCCAAAGCGTCCTAGTAGTTGGTTCGATTAGAGAAGACAGTTTTATCGTGCCCTCCGGCGATACGATCCTCCGCCCAGATGACAAAGTAATCTTTATGGGCACTTCAGAAAGTATGCGTCATATTGAGAAAAGATTTGCGCCCCGTAAGCGGTCAACCAACTTAGCTATTGTTGGTGGGGGCAACGTAGGTTTCATGGTGGCCCAACAACTGCAAAACACCTCAACCAACATCACTATTATTGAAGAAGAAGAGCGCCGTTGCGCACGCCTGGCTAACTGGCTCCCCAAGGCCCTTATCCTTCGAGGTGACGGCACCGATTTGGAACTTCTAGAGCAAGAACAAATTGAAGAAGCTGATGTTGTTGTTGCTGTAACGAATGATGACAGTAAGAATCTTTTGGTTTCAATGCTAGCGAAACAACTTGGCATTCCTAAAGTCGTTACTCGAGTTGGTCGCTCCCGCAATAGAAGATTATTTGAATGGGTTGGTATTGAAGCCCCACTTACCCCGCGCACCGCAGCTGTACAAGAGGTCCTCAATTGGCTCAAGGTAGACGAAGTAGACCATCTAGCCACAATAGAAAACCGGGCTGAAGTAATGGAAATATCCTACCCATACGAATGTAACGTAGGCAAAGTTCGTGATCTCGGCGCACCCGCCACAAGTTTAATAGGGGCTATCCTGCGTAGGGATAGAGTTATCATTCCAAACGGGGACACCACAATTCAGCATGGTGACCACTTGTACATTGTTACCACCCCAGACAACGTGCCTTCTGTAAATGGTTGGCTGGCACAAAAACGCCAAGAGGTAGAGGCCTAACGTAGGGCCTGCCACAATAATGCTCTCGCAATCACATGAGTTCGAGGTACATTATTAGCGTGCGCGATCACTTCGCGCCCTACATAGTTGGGGCGAGCTTGATAAGCCTCGGTCTTTTCTCGATGCTCTTCACGCTAATTGCTTTTCTGCTTCAAGAACCCATCATTGGCTTCATAATCACCGGGGTATTTGGGGCGCTAATAGGTGGTTTACTCATTCGGCTGGGGAAGGCTAGCCCAGACCCTTCAAGGAGTGACGGTCTAACAGGGATTTTAGTGTTATGGCTTGCCCTTCCTATCTTTGGAGCTATTCCTTACGCCGTGTCAGGAGGAATGTCTCCCCTTAACGCCCTGTTTGAATCAATGAGTGGGTTCACTGCGACTGGCGCTACTGTAATTACCGACTTCACTTCGATACCGTCTAGCCTGTTTTTGTGGCGATCGCTATCCCAATGGTTAGGTGGTATAGGGATAATCGTAATTTTCATTGCTGTATTTCCCCAACTCGCCATAGCAGGGCGTCAACTTTTTTTTGCAGAATCTCCTGGCCCAACCGAAGAGCGCCTCACTCCCCGATTACGAACCACTGCTTACGCCGTATTGATAATTTATGTAAGCCTTACTGTTCTCTGCGCTATAGCCTATTTGTTAGGAGGAATGTCGCTATTTGAGGCAATCAATCATGCTCTCACAACCGTAGCGGCGGGCGGATTTAGTCCTAGTAGTGCAAGCTTTCAGCAAGCTAGTCCAGCCCTCACTTGGATCGCTATCACTTTCATGATTTTAGCGGGTACAAACTTTGCCCTACAATATAGGGCGCTCATTGGTCGCCCAAGAGATATTTGGCGTGATACGGAGTTCCGTGCTTACCTAATCATTATATTGGCTGCCGGAACCGCATTAACCGTCATCCTTATTGGCAAATACGCCCCATTAGAAGCACTCCGCCATGGAATATTTCAAGCCGTCTCTATCCTCACCACCACCGGTTACGCCTCAACCGACTTTGCAGCGTGGCCGCTGCCCGCTCGAATGGTTCTAATGGTATTAATGTTTATTGGAGGCACCGCAGGAAGTGCCGCCGGAGGCATAAAAATCGTTCGCTGGCTAATCATTGCTAGGCACACTGTACGGGAGGTCAAACTTTCTCTACACCCACGAGCCATACTACCGGTACGCTTAGGAGGCCGTATCATTCCTGAAGAGGTAATGCGTTCGGTAATGGCTTTTACTACATTGTTTGTAGGCCTTTTCGCTGCCTCAACCATAGTCTTGGTATTTTTTGGTGCAGACCTTGTCACGTCTGTATCTGCTGCCATTGCAACTGTCGGGAACATAGGCCCAGGATTAGGCCTAGTAGGACCGCTCGCCCACTACGCAGATCTACATCCTGTAAGTCGTATCCTGCTTATTTTTAATATGTACGCTGGGCGGTTAGAAGTTGTAACAGTATTCGTTGTCTTCACTAGCCGATGGTGGTTATCACCACTGTTCCGTAAATAACACCGCTAAGTTAGTCAGGAGTGGATCGAAAAACCTCCTGAAACCTAACCAGCGTATAATAAAATATATAACCTAATACGAACTAAATCGATTAACAAACCCACCCCAAGCCCGCAGGCTATAGTAGCTTTACTTCGGTACAATCAACCTGGCAAAGCGATAAGAGGAGAAATGATGCCTGAGCGAATCGAATCAGTCTTACAGGAAGATCGTCGTTTTAGCCCGACTGAGGAGTTTCGTGCAAGCGCGCGTCTAAAAAACCATGAGGACTACGACCGACTCTATAGATTATCTTTAAACAAACCAGAGGAATTTTGGGGATCTATAGCTAAGGAACTTCATTGGTTTGAGGCTTGGCACCACGTAGCTGAATGGAAAGAACCATTTGCCAAGTGGTTTGTAGGTGGAAAAACGAACCTGTCGTATAACTGCCTGGACCACCAGATTGCAAAAGGCCTAGGGAACAAGGTAGCCTTCTTTTTCGAAGGAGAGCCTGGAGACAAGCGCACAATTACATTTAATCAAATGCATGAGGAAGTCAGTAGATTTGCTAATGCACTAAAGAGTAAAGGAATAATTAAGGGAGATCGGGTCGCTATCTATATGCCAATGATCCCAGAAGCTGCTATCGCTATGCTTGCATGTGTGCGGATAGGTGCTACCCATTCTGTAATCTTCGGTGGTTTCAGTGCCCAGGCTCTAGCTGACCGTATCTTAGACGGCGAAGTGAAAGCCGTAGTAACTGCAGACGGAGGTTATCGTCGCGGTAAGGTCCTCCCATTAAAACCAGCAGTTGACGAAGCCCTAGCTTCGTGTCCGATGGTAGAAACAGTGTTTGTGGTCCGCAGAGCTGGCAACAGCGTCACCCTGAGATCAGGTCGGGATCATTGGTACCACGAAGTTATAGCTAAAGCCGACAACAAATGTCCCGCCGAACCAGTTGATTCTGAACATCCTTTGTTTATTCTTTATACATCAGGCTCAACAGGCAAACCAAAAGGAGTGCAACACACTACAGGTGGTTACCAAACCTATACTTACTTGACCAGCCGCTATGTTTTTGACCTAAGGGACAACGACGTCTTCTGGTGCACGGCGGATGTGGGGTGGATCACTGGACACAGCTACATTGTCTATGGCCCAATGATGAATGGCGCAACACAAGTAATGTACGAGGGTGTACCCACTCACCCTGGCCCAGATCGGTTTTGGGAGTTAGTGGCCCGTTACCGGGTAACAGTATTCTATACAGCCCCAACCGCTATCCGGTCCCTTATGAAACTCGGGAAAGAACACCCGGCTAAACATGACCTCAGTAGCCTTCGCCTGTTGGGTACGGTGGGGGAACCAATTAACCCCGAAGCTTGGATATGGTACCGGGAAGTCATTGGGGGTGCCCGTTGCCCTATCGTGGATACTTGGTGGCAAACCGAAACAGGCGGAATAATGATCACGACGCTCCCAGGGATCCACGACATGAAACCTGGTTCTGCAGGACTACCGTTCTTTGGGATTGAACCTATTATTGTCGACGCAACTGGAAACAAGCAAGATTCAGGTTCAGGCGGTTTCCTAGTAATACGTCGTCCTTGGCCTTCAATGTTACGAACCATTTATGGCGACGATGAACGCTACAGCAAAACGTATTGGGGTGAGGTGCCCCACGTCTATTTTGCTGGTGATGGAGCCCGCCTCGATGAAGATGGTTACTTCTGGATCATGGGTCGTGTTGACGATGTCGTAAATGTTAGTGGACACAGACTCGGAACAATGGAAATTGAGTCTGCCCTTGTATCGCATGCGACAGTAGCTGAAGCTGCAGTAGTTGGACGCCCTGACGAAACCAAAGGCCAGGCTTTAGTAGCGTTTGTAACGGTCGATGATAGTCATCATGATTCTATTACCCTTGCAGAGGACCTCAGGAACCACGTGGCAAATGAAATCGGTGCAATAGCTAAACCTGACGATATACGAATAGCGAAAGGTCTCCCGAAGACTCGCAGTGGCAAAATCATGCGGCGATTGCTTCGCAACATTGCTGCTGGGGAAGATCTTAGCGGGGACATCTCTACTCTCGAAGATCACAATGTCGTTGAAGATCTTATGCGAAAGGACTAAGAAAGCTTTCGGCTGTGGTTCCCCTAATTAATCTGGCTGCGGATCAATAACTCAGAATGAAATTGGGCTATAAAAACTCGTTAGCAAAATGCTTATCCTTGGGGAGCAACGCCAATTATTAAAGTAAGTACCTCGTATAACTTAAGAGACGGCTCTTTTTAGATTGTCCGGATCAATATTGCCACCACATAAAACCACCACCACGCAGCTTCCTTTGATAGACTCACGCCGCTTTAGGAGTGAAGCAACGGCTACAGCAGCAGCACCCTCGATGGGCATTCCGTGGCAGTCAATAAACAAACGTAGGGCTTCAATTATTTCCTTCTCACGTACTGTCTCTAGGTCAGGAACTAATTCTCGACAGAGGTCAAAGGTGATTGATCCTGATTCGATTCCACCCGCAGTACCGTCAGAAATAGTTTCCTTTGAAGTGATTTGAAGGAGGCGCCCCTTGCGTAAAGAGGAAACCATTACAGCTGAATTTTCTGGCGAGCAGCCGATCATGTTGATGCCAGGGTTCGACCTGGTGAGATAGGCCCCCATACCAGATATAAGACCGCCACCACCTACGGCCACAAATATGGTGTCAGCCTCTGGTAGACGACGGTAAATCTCGCAACCCACAGTACCCTGACCTACAAGGACGTCCGGGTCGTTATAAGGGGACACATAGTGCGATCCGATAGCCGCAGCATACTTTCTAGCATGCACCTCTGCCTGAACTCCATCAACCCCCTGCTCGCGAACATTTCCACCTAATCTGCGCATATGGTCCACCTTAATTGGCGAGCTGTCTACAGGAACAAAAATGGTGGCTCTGACCCCTAACCGGTTACTAACGCAGGCTATAGCAATCCCATGATTTCCAGTAGAGGCAGTTACAACACCTCGGCACCTTTCTTCTTCGCTGAGGCTAAGTAGAGCATTCGTCGCACCCCGCACCTTAAACGAACTAGTGCGCTGAAGATTTTCATACTTGAAAAACACACGAGCTTCGCATAGCTCTCCGAATTTTGGCGAGATCTTTAGAGGCGTATCTAGCACGTATGGTCTGATTCTAGATTCGGTGCGTGATACAGCCTCGCCAACTTCTACCAGAGATAAGCTATTATTCATTCAGACTTGCCTTCGGTTTCAACTAATTCCTTCATCAGAGTACTTACCCGATTTAAGCCGGCTATCAAATTGTCGCGAGGGAGACCAAAGCTAACGCGAAGGAATTCATCCATACCGAAATGATCACCCGGGACGATTAGTACACTCTGCTCATTTCTCAGTTTATCGGCTAACTTTGAAGAGTTGATTTTTAATCCATAATGCAAAAAAGCGATGGCTGCTGCCTGGGGAGCTGTAACCTGAATAATGTTCCCCTGATCTTCTAGCCAGTTTTCAAGAAGGGACCAACCTCGACGAATGTAACCTCTTGTACGTTCGAGGATTACCGGCCAAACATCAGGAGAGAGTGCGAAGGACGCTATTTTATTCGCCATCATGGTAGCTGCCAAGGTTATGTATTCGTGTTGTTCCCAAGCGCGTTCCAGCATTTTCGGTGGTCCTAGTAACCAACCGATACGAAGACCAGGCATCCCGTATGCCTTGCTCATACTACCTGTCGCCAAAACACGGTCATATTGCCCATAAAAGCTAGGGGACATCTCAGCCTCCAGGCGTTCCGCACCTCGATAAACTTCATCGGCCAATATCCAGGCCCCGACCCTATCGGCGATCGCCACCACTGCCGCCATCTCTTTTTCGCTCAATATCTTGCCAGTTGGGTTATTAGGATTGCAAACTACAATAACTTTTGTATCAGTTGTGACCTGCTCTTCGAGTTCAGTTAAATCAGGAGCCCAACTGTTTTCTTCTAGGAGTCGAAACGTCTTCAAATTAAAATTGTAGTCCTTAGCCAAACCCCAAATCTGCATGTAATTTGGAAGCATAAGCACCATCTCTTGCCCGGGCTCTAGCAACGAACGGGTTGCAATGAAATTAGCCTCAATGCCGCCAACAGTTACTAAGACGTTTTCTTCCCTTGCCCCTTCATAGAGGTTAGCTATACGAGATCGTAATTCGGGAAGCCCATTAACATGTGGGTAATTTAGGCTCGAGTCGAGGAGGGCTGCAAGCTCGTCAGGGTGTTCCTTATACAGTTCTCGTAAGTAAATTGGGTGTACTCCACTTTCGGAAAGATTGTAGTCGACTTTTTGTTCGTACTTCGACATCATCCTCTCCATCAAGAACGGTTTAAATCTACTCACTAGTTGCTCCTTTTTTCTCACAATACCCCCTAGCGTATGTCAATAAAGTGTTAGATGTTTAGCTGAGAGGACTCAAGATTGATAGGATACCCTGTGATTTCAAGTTTACGGATCGGCTTCGGCGAAGATTCTCACCGGCTGGTTTCTACCCGGCGATTAGTAATCGGTGGGGTAGATATTCCTAACAGTCCACATGGGGCAGAAGCGGTCAGCGACGGCGATGTTTTGCTACACGCTTTAGCCGACTCTCTTCTTTCGAGTTTTGCCGAGGGGGATATTGGCGACCTCTTCCCACCTTGTGACTCAAATTCGATTGGCTTAAGTAGCAAAACAATCCTTGCGGCCGTACTAAAATACCTAAGGTCCAATCACGGTTACTTTACGATTAATAATCTTGCCGGTACAGTAACTATTGATAAACCTAAACTTGGGCCCCATCGTTTAGCTATTCGGGAACAGATTGCATCGCTAACAAACATAAATCCCTCGCAAGTAGGTGTGACTTTCAAAACTAGTGAAGGGTTAAGCCCCGATCACGTCCAAGCCCGAGTTTCTGTGCTAATAGCGACCAGCACGGAACCATAACGCTACACCATAAACTAACAATTAATCATCACGTTTCAGAGTAGCTATAAGAGTTTTCGCCGCTTAATATCCTCAGAATATAATTTTAGAGGGGCCTTACGCCTCCTGATAAATCACAATCAACCGGTCACCTTGAACCTCTGTATGGTAGATTCGGACTTTTTTCACAGCAGGCAAGGTCGGACGACCAGTGTGAAGATCAAACCGGGCTCCATGACGATCACACTTGACGGCTCCTTCGAGAAGATCACCGTCATGAAGTATCCCATTGTCATGGGTACAACGATCCTCAAGGGCAAAGTACTCGCCTCGCTGTTTTACAATCAACACTTCTGAACCGTTCACCTTGGTGCCAGTCATGGTTCCTTCAGCAAAATCTGAAGTAGCTCCTACATCTATTCGCCCTTCAGTCATAATAGTCTTTCATGGACACCTGGAACACCAAGTTTTTCTTGAACCATACGTTCTACATAATTGGCCGCACGAGGTAGAGTAACCCGACTCATAATCTCATGAAGGAACCCGGTAACTAGCACGTGCTCAGCTACCTCAGGCGCCAGTCCTCTGCTCATAAGATAGAACCGTTGATCCTCCGGAACCGGACCAGTGGTTGAACCGTGAGAACACTTCACATCGTTCGCAGCTATCTCCAACTGAGGAATTGAAACCGCTTCACTTTCAGAATCTAGGAGAAGATTACGGTTAGTTTGGTATGCATTGGTTTGTTGTGCATCTTCATCAACAACAATCACACCAGAGTACACTGTGGTGCTACCGTCCCGGAGGGCCCCTTTGAATAGCAAATCAGAGTGAGCGTGTTCAGACAGGTGATGCTGAAGAGTGTACTGATTAAAATGCTGCCCCCGGTCTGCAAAGTAAAGCCCTAACATCTCACTCTCAGCTCCTGGTCCAAACAAACATGTTTCTACCTCATCCCGAGCAGCATCGGCTCCAAGGCTAACAGTCAAACTCTCAAGCCGACTATTCCGTTCAAGATGAGCCCTTATATGGTTCATATGTACAACATTGCGACCCCAGTCCTGTAAAGAAACGTATCGAAGTTGGGCTCCTTCCATTAGGACAATTTCCGTGACCGAGCTTTGAAAAAAGCGATCATCAAACGTTCCAGAGGTGTATTCGTCTAAAAAGGTTAATTTAGCGTTAGAGTCGACCACAATTAAAGTGCGTCCTACTCCGAGCCCTCCTTGGTCCGCTGTAGTGAAAGCGCCGAGCGGTACTTCCAATTCGACATTCTTCGGCACATATACGAAAGTTCCCCCACTCCAAAAAGCTGTATTAAGAGAAACATATTTGTCATTTGACGGGTCCAAAACCTTACCCAGGTATTTCTCGACTAGCTCGGCATGGTCAAGAGCTGCATTGCGTAAATCCTTGAATATGATACCTTCTGCTAACGCTGAAACTTCTTGGAAAATAACCTCGCCTCCCTTATGTACCAGAACACCATCTGCATCCGAATCAGAAATCCTCTGGCGAATGTGGGGGCTCAAACTCCTATTCATTGGCTTATCAACGGGCCGACATCCCTTAAAATCAAACCGTTCAAGCTCTGTATAGCGCCACCGCTCATCACGATTTGTTGGTTTAGGGAGAGATTTAAAAACCTGGAAAGCATCTCGCCGAACCTCATTAAGCCAATCAGGTTCACCACGGGCTAAAAAGTTTTCGATTATTCCTTGACCCTTAAAAGGAAGGTCCGGCGAAAGTACCATAGGAACCTTAACCTACACTTCCTTCCATTTCGAGTTCGATCAGTCGATTCAACTCGACCGCATATTCGAGAGGCAACTCTTTCGCAACAGGTTCTAAAAAGCCACGGATGATCAACGCTTTCGCCTCATCCTCTGCTAGTCCCCGGCTCATTAGGTAAAAAATTTGCTCGTCGCTAAGCTTGCTCACTGTGGCCTCGTGCCCTACATGCGCAGATTTTTCCTCAATTTCAATATACGGATAGGTATCAGTCTTTGCAGTTTCATCTAGGAGAAGGGCATCACACTCTACATTTGACTTAGCTCCCGTTGCACCATCATTAATCTGCACCAAGCCTCGATATGAAGAACGCCCGTGCCCTTTCGAGATAGATTTGGAAATGATTGATGAGGAGGTATTAGGCGCAGCATGAATCATTTTGGCACCAGCGTCCTGGTGCTGGCCATCCCCTGCAAACGCAATCGACATGACCTCTCCCCTTGCCCCTTGGCCAACCAAATAGCAACTTGGGTACTTCATGGTTACCTTCGAACCTAAATTACCGTCTAACCACCCCATTGAAGCCCCTGCATTGACGAGTGCCCTCTGAGTCACAAGGTTGTAAACATTATGTGACCAATTTTGTATGGTTGAATATCGCACTTCAGAACCCTCACCACAAATGATCTCGATAACACCTGAGTGGAATGAGTCAGAATTATAGCTTGGAGCAGTACATCCTTCTATATAGTGAAACTTGGAACCCGGGGCTCCTATTATAAGTGTCCTCTCGAACTGGCCAATATTCTGAGCATTCAGAAGGAAATAGGCCTGAAGCGGCACATCGATTTCTACTCCTTCTGGAACATAAACGAATGATCCTCCCGACCAAACGGCAGAATTGACTGCTGCAAAATAATTATCCTCAGGTGGTACAACCGTAGCAAAATATTCGCGAAAAACCTCAGGATGCTCTTTAAGTCCAGTGTCGCTATCAAGGAATATTACGCCCTTCTTCTCCCACTCATCTTTGAGATTGTGATACACCATTTCTGACTCATATTGGGCACCCACCCCAGCAAGTGACCGCTGTTCAGCTTCTGGAATGCCGAGTCGGCGATAGGTCTCCAGGACTTCTTCAGGAATATCATCCCAATTATTTGTAGTGCCCTGACGTTCTTCAGGCCGAATATAGAAGTAAATATCATCGAAATTTAACTTCGAGATGTCGGGTCCCCAACTCGGCCAACCTTTCTTTTCTGCAATCTCAAAGGCTTGTAAGCGGAACTTGAGCATCCATTCTGGTTCGTCCTTGTAATAGCTGATACGTTCAACTATTCTCTTAGTTAAACCTTTTTCACTCTTAAAAAAATAGTTCTCAGGCAGTTGATAGTCATACTGCTTTTCGTGCTCCATTCCCTGGAGCTTGTCAGCATCAGAGTTATTTGGCAAATCAGACATAACAGATTCCTTTCCAGATCGTTCCGATGAAACTTAAACAGCTCAGGCGTCAATGGGCTCCCGGACCCAGTCGTAACCTCTATTGTCTAGTTCGATGGCCAGCTCTTTTGGGCCAGAGCGAATGATCTTACCATCTGCCATTACATGGACTCGATCCGGTTCAATATAGTTTAGTAACCTCTGGTAATGAGTAATCAGCAGCGCACCAAATTGCTCACCCCTAGCAGCGTTTACCCCTTTAGACACGACCTTTAAGGCATCGACATCCAGACCAGAGTCTGTTTCGTCAAGGATAGCGTATTGAGGTTCAAGGACTAGAAGTTGAAGTATTTCACTGCGCTTCTTTTCGCCTCCTGAAAACCCTTCATGGAGGTTCCGTTCAATTATTGACTCGTCCCACTCCAAGGTTTTAATCGCAGCCTGTAACTTACTATAGAACTCCATTACACTAGCTTCGTCTCCCTCTGGCATCTGAGCATTAAGGGCTAGGCGGAGGAAATTGGCGATCGAAACTCCTGGCACCTCTACAGGGTATTGGAAGGCCAAGTATAGACCAGCTCGTGCCCTCTCATGAGGCTTTAGTTCAAGTATGCTTTCACCATCGATCCGAATATCTCCCTGGCTAATTACATAACTTGGGTCACCAGCCAATATTTTGGCAAGAGTCGACTTTCCTGAACCATTTGGGCCCATGAGAGCGTGTATTTCTCCTTTGGGGATAGTTAAATTGAGGCCTTTTAGAATAGCTTCGCCGGCAATAGTTCCAGCGTGAAGATTTTTAATTTCGAGCTGCTGTCTGATCATTACTTCTCCTGAAGTCCTGCATAAGGGCAAAACCCTAAAGTTCGGATTCGTTCCGAGTTTAAATATAACCTGCAAACCAGGTTAATGTCGAGCAGCGAGCTTAGTATTCAGATATACATTAATGCAGTAAATCCACTGTTTTAGGAAAAAGCCCGTTACGAAAAGGTCTAAACGTCCTATTTACCCGAGTCCTTGTTGGGATCAAATCGTTTCACGTTTACTAGATAATCAAAGGTAACCTTAAGTAAAATCTTAAGGTCGAACGTCTGCTGCTAGAGAACGCTAAGTTAAACATATCAAGCTATTAACCCCTAATATTACTGCAATTAACGCCAAGGCCCATAGGGTTATCAACTAGCCTTCCTAATCATTGTTCAATACTAAATCAAGCCTAAAGAAACCAATCTTAACGAAACAACACTAACGCTAAATAGAAAACCACTGTTCCAACCACTGGAAATCCGCAAAAGAGGACCGCAGGTCGATGCCATCGGTGCCAGAAAAGGAACCAGCCAATAGCACTAGCCCCAAAAGCTACAAATGGATATGAAAAGTAAAGAATGCGTCCTAGCCCAAAGTGCAAAAAACCGGGCCCAATTGTATCTAATTGAAGACTGTTGATATGTCCACCATTTTGAGTTAATTGAAGGAGGGCGCCCATAGCCCAAAAGAACAGGATCCCTAAAGTTGCGACCTGAGCAATGAGCATCACATACAGGATCAGGGTCCTATCCTCTGCCAGAGTCTCGTTATGAACCTGTTGCTTCCCTCCACCGTCCAAATTATCCATCACAACGGTCTCGAGCCTGTCAATTAAGACCCTAATGCGTTTCAGAACGCTTTGGTAAGTCTCATAAGCTTGTTGCACGGTTCCTCCCAGTGTTGACAGAACATAACTCCCACAAAACACTTGACCTTCACAAGATTATCCCACGAACAGCCTCATATCCAACTTCACGGCGAAACTGCAGGTGAAAATACAAACAAACAATCTATAACTTAATCACCATTCGCACTGACGGTAAATCCTCACAAGAACATAATAAGTACTCCGGTTCACGAAAAGATTTGAGTCGCGAAAGCCGCCTAATACATCCAAACAGACATAACAACATAAAGGTGTTGATCTGCAATACAAAATTCACGGTACTTTTTTGCACCTAAGTCAAGTAAACATCCTTCAAACAATTTGCGAGTGACTTTAAGTATCGGTCAAACCTCTGGTATAATCCCGTGCTCGGCTTCAAGCTCGTAGTCATCCGAGTCCGCGGCAGACTTTTTTCGGGGCCCTATTGGGCGTGAAAACAAGGAGGCGTTAGCCTTTGCAGGATCTAGTTATTCACGGTGCGCGTGAACACAACCTTAAGAACATCAACATCGCGCTTCCGAGGAACAAATTTATCGTCTTTACCGGGGTTTCCGGCTCAGGTAAGTCAACTTTAGCGTTCGACACCATATATGCTGAAGGACAACGGCGCTATGTCGAGAGTCTTTCAGCCTATGCTAGACAGTTCCTGGGAATCATGGAAAAACCTGATCTAGACAGTATTGAAGGGTTAAGCCCAGCAATCAGTATCGATCAAAAGACTACCAGCCATAATCCCCGATCAACGGTAGGTACAGTTACTGAAATCCATGATTACTTGAGACTACTTTTTGCACGGGCGGGAACCCCACACTGCCCTATTTGTGATCGCATAATCCAGAAACAGTCAGTTACTGAAATTGTCGATAGATTCGTAGAGTATTTTGCTAACGAACGGGCCTTTATCCTCGCCCCAGTTGTACGAGGACGTAAAGGTGAGTACCGTAAGTTGTTTGACGACCTTCGTAAGGAAGGCTTCGCTCGAGTGCGCCTTGACGGCGAAATTCAGACCGTTGACCAGGCCCTAAAAAACAACTTGGAGCGTTACGAGAAACATGATGTTGATATTGTTATCGATCGCGTCAAAATACAACTAGAAGATCGACCACGACTAGCAGAATCGGTCGAACTTGCCCTAACCAAGGGCGAGGGGTTGTTAAGGCTTTTCCTGCCAGATTCTGGTGTTGAAGAACTGTTCAGCGAGAAGCTAGCTTGCCCTGAACACGGCACCTTCCTAGAAGAATTAGAACCTAGAATATTTTCTTTCAACAGCCCCTACGGCGCGTGTAACCCCTGTTCTGGACTCGGTCACTTAAAACAGTTTGACGCTGAATTAATTATCCCTGATTCTTCCTTATCTATAAGCCAGGGGGCCATTGCTCCTTGGGCCGGAGGTCGGAATGATGATAATCGCGTATATTATTGGGACCGCCTACGGGCCTTATCTGAGCAATACGAATTCGACCTATCTACCCCTTGGCGTGACCTTGACCAAGCTTTTTGCCAAATGATTCTCACGGGCACCGACAATCCTGTAGAAATCGTCTATCATCGCAACAGCAAAGAAACAATGCGATTTGAGGTGGAGTTCGAAGGAGTCATCCCAAACCTTGAACGGAGACTAAAGGATGCCTCGAGCGAATTTGCCCGGGAACGATTAGAAGAATATATGTCATTAGTACCTTGCCCACACTGCCTTGGAAGCCGTTACAAGCCAGAAGTTTTAGCGGTTAAAGTAGCTGATCGGAACATAGCTGATTTATCCTCACTTACTGTCCTTGAGGCCATCAAAGTTTTTTCAGGACCATTACTACAGAAGTCGGCCACGCCTATTACTAAACCCATTCTCCGAGAAGTAAACGCCCGATTAGGATTCCTTGAAGACGTTGGGCTTAACTATTTAAACCTGGATCGGAGCGCAAATACCCTTTCAGGTGGTGAGGCTCAACGCATAAGGCTTGCTACCCAAGTAGGTTCTGGCCTCACGGGTGTTCTATATGTCCTTGACGAACCGTCCATTGGCCTACACCCTCGCGACAATGGACGGCTTTTAGCCACACTCGTTAATCTCAGAAATCTCGGCAACACACTAATTGTTGTTGAACATGACGAAGAGACTATTCGAGCTGCCGACTACATCGTGGACATAGGTCCAGGAGCAGGTATCCATGGTGGCGAAATAGTAGCAGTTGGGACCCCGAAAGACGTTGAGAAGCACAATGGTTCGTTGACTGCAGCTTATCTCCGTGGTGACAAACGGATCGCAGTACCAAAAACGCGCAGGGAAGGTAATGGTAAGCGCTTGACGGTAATTGGCGCCCGTGAACATAACTTAAAAGATATAGATGTCGCAATTCCCTTGGGAACTATGACTTGCATCACGGGCGTCTCAGGTTCAGGAAAATCTACGCTTGTCCACAGAATTTTACATGCGTCGCTCGCCAAAAAACTATATCGGGCCAAAGCAATAGCGGGAGCACACACCCATATCATTGGCACAGAAGAAATCGACAAGGTCATTGAGATTGACCAGAGCCCAATAGGACGCACTCCTCGCTCCAACCCTGCAACTTATACCGGAATATTTACTGAAATTCGTGACCTTTTTACACGGGCACCAGAATCACGAAAACGCGGTTACAAACCTGGACGCTTTAGTTTTAACGTCAAAGGAGGTCGATGCGAATCCTGCAGAGGGGACGGAACCGTCAAGGTAGAGATGTACTTCTTGCCTGATGTTTACGTCCCCTGTGAGTTATGTAAAGGGCAGCGTTATAACCGAGAAACATTGGAAGTGCGAATCCGCGGGCGCTCAATCTCAGACGTACTTGAAATGACTGTCGATGAAGGGTTGGAGTTTTTTGAGAACATTCCGCCTGTAGCCCGAAAGCTCAAATTAATGTACGACGTTGGCCTTGGTTACATACGAATCGGTCAGTCCAGCCCAACTCTTTCTGGGGGCGAAGCTCAACGCATAAAACTGGCAGCCGAACTTGGCAAAAGAGCAACTGGAAAAACACTATACATCTTGGACGAACCGACCACAGGATTACACTTTGATGATACAAAAAAACTACTCGGCGTCTTACACCGTCTAGTGGATGGGGGAAATACCTTAGTAGTGATAGAACACAACCTCGATGTTATAAAAACCTCTGATTGGATCATTGACTTGGGTCCAGGAGGTGGAGAACAAGGTGGCAAAATAATTGCAGAAGGAACTCCGGAAGATATAGCTTCTAACCCGGATTCAGTAACTGGACTTTACATGCAAAGGATCACTGAGATCAGCAACCACGGACTGTCTGTCCACGACGTAGCTTGATCCCTTACGCAACAGGTAACATAAGATGAACTCATGAACCGTCCTAAGACGGCGCCACAAGGCTTAATTATTGGTGTATTTCTGGTCCTAACAGCCTTTGTAGCAGCTGTTGCCCCACTACCCATAATGTACCGCAGCTTAGGGATTGTGGCCGCTAGTTACCTGGCATTTGGGGTATCTGGCTTACCTTACGCCTTTTTTGCAGCTATCGTTGCCCCACCAATTGGGTTAATTAGTGCGGATATAGACTGGGTAATTATGCTCCCAATAGTTCTAAGTTCTAATTTATTAGCTCTTCTTGGACTAGAGCTAACGTGGCGCTATCCAGCGATTTTGATATCACCGATACTACTTATCATCCCTCAGTTATTTGTAATGCAAGCTTCTAAACAACAGCTATTTAAGGTCAACTTACCCTGGGAGGCCGACAGCAGCACGTGGATTGCACTTCATGCAACGGTGGCAATCACTGGCGTACTTCTAGCAATCATTCTTCAAAGCCGACGAAATAAAAATCCGTAAGTCCCAGACCAGGTCATAACCTTTTAGGTTATGACCTGGTCTGGGACTATAGATATTTCACCACGTTGATGCAACCTCTACGCCTAGAAACAAATGATCTTACCTGGTAATTATTGAAGTTTTAATTTAAGCCCTAATCAGTTCTGTAAATCTATAGCCTGTTAATTAGGATTTTCCCTCCTAATAGCTACAGCAGGTAATCAATGTCCTTCTTACAGGTCTATCCTGGAATATTAATTGGATTTTATCCGACAATTTTTTGTAATTCTCTCCTAAACCTTTTGATGGGTTGTGCAACTACTCGCAGTAAGCCTCTCCAGCCAAATATAGGCGCTACCCACCTGTATTTGGCTGTAAAAATACACAAAACGGCGTTACAATAATGCCCATGTATATGTTGGAAAGCCTCGTAAAGTCTGACTGGTTTTATTGGACCTCTAAACAGTTAGCCTACCAATTTGGTCGTCAATTCTACGGCCTAAAAGCTTTTGGATCCGAAAAAATTCCAAAAGAAGGAGGGTTAGTTATCGCAAGCAACCACATTTCTACCTGGGATCCACCCTTTTTAGCTGGCCCTGTACCCCGTGAAATCCACTTTATGGCTAAAATGGAACTTTTTGAAAATCCTTGGTCCAGATTATTGATGCTCGGCCTGAGAGCCTTTCCGGTTAATCGACATGAAATAGATGTCGGCGCAATCAAAAACTCCCTCCGGCGCTTAAATGCTGGACTCGCCATTGGCATTTTTGCACAGGGAACTCGTAATAGTGGCGATGCTCAACCCTTCGACGGAGCTGCATTCTTGGCCACCCGAGCAAGTGTTCCTCTTCAACCGGCAGCTATATGGCGTTTCGGCCGGGAGTATAGGGTTAGTTTCGGTGAGCCCATTCAACCCACAGCCGATCATCGAAAGGATTTAACCAAAGTCACAAGAGAACTAATGAAACGGGTCGATCTCCTTTTGCCAAATGAGGCCAATTGAAATTAGATATCTTTGCAACGGCCCCTAACAACAAAGTCGGTTCATTCGAAGCAATTAAGGTGAAGTATAGAAATTAAGTTAGGAAATGCACGTAATCATACTTTCTCCCTCCTACTTCACCGTGTTACAGTGCCATTACGTAATTCCTTAGGGGAGGGGACAATATGGCGAAATCAAAGACCGTCTCGAAGGCTGATTTGGTAGATCTTGTAGCCGACGAGACCGGAATGAAGAAGAAAGATGTCAAGGATGTTATGGACACAATCATTGACAAAATTAGCTCTCACTTGGATAACGACTTCAAGGTACAGCTAACCGGTTTTGGCACCTTTGAAGTGCGTACCCGGAGGGCACGCACGGGAGTCAAACCGGGAACAACAGAAAAAATAGATATTCCCGCAAGTAAGTACCCTGCATTCAAACCCGGGAAAAGCTTAAAAGAGCGAGTGTCCATCTAAGTTTCCTTATGCAGGGTTTGGAAAAAGCCCGAAGCTAGACTCAAAAGCCTGAGGATAATAATGTTAGCGTGGCCCGGAACACCAGCGGGCCGCGCAAACATTCGGAGTATCTATCAACATTAAAGTGTCAACATGTTTAGGGTACGACAGTTTTTATTTCTTTCTTAGTTACAGACCCATCAGTAGATATAGTTAAGTAACTCTAGATATTTAATGAGTCCTTATGCTGAGAGTACACTCTGCTTCATCATATAGTGGGCGCAAGATAGCCTAGGCCCATGTTATTCGACCCGAGATATTTCAAGTTCAGCTAACTCTATAAGGCAAGTCCGAGCCTCAGAAGTTGGGAAAATTTCTAAGGCCTTTTTGGCTTCCCGAATGTCTTTTGCAATCTGTTCTTTCGTGAGCTTATCAGCACCATAATGCCTAACTAGATCAACCATCCGACTAATATCTCCGTCTTCTGACGCTCTCCTTCTTAGGATAGTTTGTGCTTCGTCAATGCCCGCTTCCAAAAGCCATAAAACTGGATAAGTCCCGTTACCTTCTCGCAAGTCTCCACCAACCGGTTTACCCATTAACTTCTCGTCACCCATTAAATCCAGATAATCATCACGCATCTGAAAAGCACGTCCGTAACTTATACCAAAAGATCTTAGAGCAACCAGCTCTTGAACAGGCCTCCCGGAAAATAGCCCTACCCCCTCTATAGCAGCTGCAAACAATACAGCTGTCTTACCTTCAATCACCTGGCGATAGCGGTCAAAATCCCAAGCCTCATCACTAGCCATTTGAAGCTGGAGCACCTCTCCTTCGCAAATTTGTGTGGCTGTTTCTGACATTAAACGAGTAAACTCAGAGTTATTGAGACTTGCAAGCAATCCAAGGGCCCGGGCCAGCATAAAATCACCTGACATTACACTAACCACACTCCCATAACGCCGAAAAGCAGACTCTGAGCCCCGACGAGTTTCGGCATTATCAATCAAATCGTCATGTAGAAGGGTAGCTGAGTGAGTCAATTCAACAGTAAGAGCAACTTGAATGCTTGTTTCGGAAGAAACCCCTAATAGCTTTCCAGCCAAGAGGGAGAGGCTTGGGCGAAGCCTCTTCCCTCCAGCAGATACAAGGCCTTCACTGATTTCTTTAATAAAGCCAACATTAGAATGGAGTTCTTTTGCCAAACGTTTCCCAAAACCTGCTAACTCCGATTTTATTAGCACAGACACCGGGCAAGTATACGGCACAATCCGCCACGAACCCAGTGCCGAAATTAAATCTTATGGAAATTCTGCTTCGACTAGCGATTCTGGCGGTAAAATGAAAGCCTCATAAGGCCTGCCATAAAATCTACAGATTCCACATGAACTTCTTCGGGAACATTAATTACCGAAGGAGCAAAGTTCAATATTCCCCCAATACCTGCAGCTACTATCTGGTCTGCTGCCTGTTGGGCTGCACCTTGCGGAACCGTAAGAAAACCAATATCTATGTCCCTCTCCTTGACTATTCTCGGCATATCTCGCGGATGCATTATCTCTTCATCCCTCACCTGGTCTCCAGCTTTTTCGGGATCAATATCGAAAAAGCCACACAAGGAAAAATCATATTGGTAAAAGTTCGGGTAATCGGCAATTGCTTGACCTAGGCGACCCATTCCTACAATCACAACATTCCAAGGACGAGTGAGGCCCAAAATTCGCCGTACTTCACGTCTCAACATCGGAACTAAATACCCTGTCCCCCGTGTCCCAAAACGGCCAAAGTACGCCAAATCTTTCCGAACCTGGAAAGCAGATACCTGAGCTTCCTCAGCAAGATGGTCACTAGAAGTTTTCTTTACTCCACTAAAATCTAAATCGGTTAGGATCCTCAGATAGGTAACAAGACGACTAATAGTAGCTGTCGGAATGGTTGACATTACCGTATGAAGCTATCGATCCCGTCTGTCAACAATTTGGTACGAACTAGAGAAATTTCTTCGGTGCTAAAAGGGCCTACCAGTAGCTTGACAAGCCCACCTTCTTCCCGGCTACTCACTGAGTAACCAAGCTCAGTAAGGCGATCCAACTGCGGCCTGGCACTCTCTAAAGAGGCATAGGCCCCCACCTGCAAATAGGATTCCGGCTCTAATTCCTGGGATCTCAACGTGTCAAAACCTTCTCCTTGCTGCTCGATGACCTCTTCTGCTACCGGCTGCTGCTGCCCAGTATTTGGTTCTACCAAGCCTGGATCACTTGTCTCCATAATTTGAGTAACTACCGACGTATCCTCGTTAGGATCGTAGGTATAAATCAGGGTGCTATCGACACCATTGTTCGCTTCCTCAATTCGGCCTGATATTAATTCAGCATCTTTTAACAGTTCATAAGGACCAACCAAAACAATAAATAATGTCCCCTGTCTACCCAAGAAAACCGGGTAACCCTGATCACGGAAACCCCGCAACAAACCTTCAGCGTTTTCTTTATTACCAAATGCCCCTATTGAAATGCGGTACCGCCCAGTTTCCTGGGAGTCTGTTGGGGAACTGGTGTCTCCAATTGAGGGCACCAACCCCGAAGCCTCTTCCTCTGCTATTCCAAGATCTTGGGAGGGCACTGGCGTCGGAGAAGCTTCCTCTAGGTCTCTTCTCTCCATGGCGGTTGGGACTTCCAACTCAATTTCATTTTCATCATAACTATCACCAAGAGGTACCGGTGAAATTTGAGGCAGAGATTCTTTAATTATCGGAACCATATCTGGGGATTTATTCTCATCTATGTTGGATATCGGGTTGGATAACGGAGAGCGACCAACGAGATTAAAGATCGATCCACCAGTCATTAGGGTAGCTACTATTGCACCTATAACGGAAACTAGGGCCACGCCTATCACAAGATCAGGCCAGTTTCTTCGAATCCAGTCCATTAGGAAAACCTACTCAACCGCCGCGGAAGAAAAGTTAATCAAGACTAATTGTGGTGCTGACAAAACCCCGGCAGCCTTAATTTTCTCACCTTGATACCGGAGCCGGCGGCATTCCAAACACCCGAACTCGTCGCCTGGAAAAGACGGCCTACGCTTCTGATCCATCCCGTACCACCCACAATTCCTATTTCCAGCCACGCAAAAATGGCTTCCCCTTTACGGCATCTACCGTAAAAATGAAAATACATGACTAGTCTAGAAGGGGAATTGTTAGTACCGTGTGAAATCCCCCACGAGCCATATCAGGCAAGATATTCCGGAATAACAAAGGCTTTAGTCGACATAGTTACCTTCATTGCGCCGGGAAAGTGCAAGTTGACCACAAGCACCAGCTGAGTCCTGGCCTCTGCTAAAACGAATTGAAACGTTAAGGCCAGATGACTCGAGCGTTTCTTTAAAAGCTAGTAGCTTCTTGGCGGCGGTAACTTCAAAACCTGACCCTGACCAAGGATTAAACGGGATCAGATTGATATGAACCCGAAGTCCCCGTAAACGCCTTTCGAGCAACTTAGCCTGCCAAGCAGAATCGTTAACATCCTTGAGCATCGTATATTCGATAGTGATTCGCCGACCAACCGTATCCTGCCACGTGTGAAGCGATTGCACTATTTCCGCGATTGGGTATGCGTGGGCTGTCGGAATAATCTGCATCCGCGTTGCATCGTCAGGCGCATGAAGGCTCACAGCCAATACCAAAGGAAGTCCTTCTTCAGCAAGCCTCACTATCTTAGCCGGGAATCCAACCGTTGAAAGAGTAATCCTGCGAGGCGAAAGAGCACACGTATTTGGGTGAATCAGGGCCCGGATTGCACCAAGCGCATTGTCGAAGTTTAGTAATGCCTCTCCCATACCCATGAGGACAACGTTACGAATTTCAAGAGGAGCTATGCCTTCCCCCTTGGCAACAACTAAAAACTGTCCTACTATCTCAGCCTGAGAGAGATTACGTTGAAACCCCAGGGCCCCCGTTGCACAAAAAGAGCAACCTGCCGGACAACCTACCATCGAAGAAATACACACTGTCTTCCTGTTGGCATACGGCATATAAACGGCCTCGGTCTGCTTACCGTCAGAGAGTGTAAATAAATAACGAACTGAATTATCACGGGAAGGGAACCGCTCAACATCCTTAAACGGGACCAATCGAAATTGCGACGCAAGAGTCTCCCGCCACACCCGGGGCAGATTGGTCATCTCATCGTATTGATCTACACCTTGACGGTATATCCAATCCAGCAGTTGATCCCTCCTGTATGGTTCATCTGCCACTGGAATCGGTAAAGATCCCGGACTTAAATCGAGAAGATCAATCATTGATTGCATACCGAGACCTGAATCAACGAAGATTTGCTTAAGCTACCTTCCAGAACAATTATTCGGGAATCAAGACGGGTACAAAGACTATAGGTCACACTCAACATTCTAGTCTCATTTCGCTTGATTTGTGCTTAAATCGTTAGCAGATCGCCTACCATCCACAAAAGACTCCGTTTAGGTTTTGCAGATTCACAAATTTAAATCTAAAAACTTCGAAACATATTTGGGTCATGGTCCCTTACATTACAGGTCATCGTTAGTAGGAGGTGCTACCCTATTCCTACTCGGCGGGGGTGTAAAAGTTCTTGCGAACGACACCTCCTGTCTTCACTAAGGGGGCTTGTTTTGAGACGACCGTTCAACCCATGGCTGCTAGTAATGTTAATTATACTGACAATCTTCGTTGTCAATCAGTTCACTTCTAGTGGATCAAACCGGCGGGATATTAATTTTTCCACCTTTACTCGCTTGCTTAATGAAGGTCGAGTTTCTAAAGTTACCGTAGAACGTAACAACGGGAACATTGAAGGAAATCTTAGAGAAGCAACCCAGGTAGATGTAGATGGACAACCGCGTTCAATCAATTCATTTAGAACTACCGCGGTAATCACTGATTCTTTATTACAACGTCTTGAGGCAAACGTCCCTTCGGTATCGATTAGAAATCCCCCACAGTGGATCGGTTTTGCTATATCTATCCTCCCCATCGTCATCTTAATTGCGTTCTTCTGGTTCATCTTTATGCGTGCACAAGGTGGACCTAACCAAGTGATGCAATTTGGCCAATCTCGTGCCAAAACCTATGGCCGGGAAAACCAGGTACAAACCAGTTTCGATAATGTAGCTGGCCACAAAGAAGCCAAACAAGAGTTGGAAGAGGTAGTTGACTTCCTCAAAAGTCCCCAGAAATATCTCAGTATCGGAGCAGAAATCCCTAAAGGCGTACTACTTGTTGGCCCTCCAGGTACCGGCAAGACTCTACTCGCCCGAGCAGTTTCCGGAGAAGCCGGCGTGCCTTTCTTTTCAGTGAGCGCTTCTGAGTTTATGGAGATGTTTGTCGGTGTCGGCGCTAGTCGTGTCAGAAGCTTATTTGACGATGCAAGAAAATCGAGCCCCGCCATAATCTTTATTGATGAGCTTGACTCGATCGGTCGTCGTCGTGGTGCAGGCATAGGTGGCGGCCACGATGAACGGGAGCAGACGCTGAACCAGATTCTGTCCGAAATGGACGGTTTTGAAAAAGATACTTCGGTCATAATAATTGCAGCAACTAATCGCCCAGATATCCTTGACCCAGCTCTACTTCGACCTGGTCGATTTGACCGCCAGATCACTATCGGACTACCAACACAAAGTGAGCGTCAGGAAATCCTCAAAGTCCACGTACGAAATAAGCCTATCGGCGACGATGTTGACCTCAAGAGGCTTTCTGAAGCGACTCCGATGTTTTCAGGAGCAGACCTCGAAAACCTAGCTAATGAAGCAGCCTTGGTAGCTGCGCGAAGTGGCATGCAAATTATTTTCTGGACTGATTTTAATGAAGCCCTTGACCGGATTACTCTTGGTCTTCGCCGAGCCAGCCTGGTACCAACAGAAACTGAGCGCAAAATCCTTGCTTACCACGAAGCTGGCCATGCAATAGCCTTTGCTGCACATCCAGACCTAGGTAACATCCGCAAGGTAACCATCCTCCCCCGCGGGGGAGCTGGTGGTTTCATGGCACCACTATCGAAAGAAGAGATGTTCCACGATGTCAAGAAATTTACGGAGCAATTAGTTGTTGCCTTCGGAGGGAGAGTAGCAGAAAAGCATATTACTGGTACTATTTCTAGTGGCGCTTCAAACGATCTTAAACAAGCTACTGAGATGGCTAAACAGATGGTCCTCGATTTGGGCATGGGAGGACAGGAATTCCTCGCTTGGGGTTCAGATCAGGGGCCTGTATTTCTTGGCGGCGAGATTTCTAGACGTAAAGACTTTAGTGAAGAAACGGCTCGGGAGTTAGAGGAACAGGTCACTAATATCCTTGAGTCGGCTTACCAGAGGACGCAAATGGTGTTAAAGGATAATTGGGTCGCGGTTGAAGCCACTGCTTCCGCCTTGCTTAAACGGGAAACAATCGACGGTTCACTTATCGAAGCTGCATTCGAAAAAGCAGCGTCAGGCTCCCAGGCCGAAGAAATTATAGACTGGATCATTGATGAATCAGACAAGGCAGAAGCAGAGGTACAAGCCGCTGCAGAACTAGAACGAAAACGGCTAGAAGAAGAAGAACGAAAACGCCAAGTAGAAGCAGAGCACCCTGTTCCCCCTATCGATACAAGACCGGCTCCAGAAGGACCCGGAAGCTAAGCTTTAAAGAAGAAATTTTAATTATTCTCTCCATATGACTCGATGCGAATATCATTTCACTCGGGGTATTTTGTAGGCATGTTATTTCCGTCGGCAGGGGAGTGATTGTGGCCCTACTAGATGGCACCTACGAAATCATTAACCGGAAAGCTTTGGGGGAGAAGCAAGCCCAGTTTGAAGCAACGGCTCCTGACGGAAGTCCCGTCCGCATTATTTGGTACGAAATCACAGTAGAACAGGAACAACGGTTTGAATCCTATCGCCGGACATTACGGCAACTTAATCAATTAGGACTGGCTGCCCTTTACGACGTCGTTTCTAGGCCTGGTGCCCACTATGTAGTTTGGAAACAACCTCAAAACCGCCAAGTTGAACCTGATGCAAGGCTACTTGAAATACTGCACCGCCTTAATTTACCTCCGAAACTAGTAGACGTACGGTTAGACGATGGGCATATACGAATTTACGACGTCTCTTTTGACGGCCAACCTTCCCCCATTAAAGTTGCTAACTCTATTGTTGAGGGAAAAACAGCTAGAAGCTTTCCTAACTGGGTAACAAGTTGGAGTATTAGTCTTGTTCTAACCTTAATAGCAATCTTTGTCTTAATGGCAGGATTCAACCGCCGTACCAACAATACAATTGTCATTGTCCCAGATCTAAAAGGGCTCTCACTGGAACAGGCGACCGCAACCCTACAGGATATCGGTCTTGGGTTAATAGCAGATCCTGTTACCTCTCTTGCTCCTGCAAATACCGTCGTTAAGACGAAACCCTCAGCAGGGGATCAAATTCGGCCGGGACGAACTATATTAGTAAACTTTGCACTGCCAGCTGACAAAATGGAGCAAACTGAGGTGCCCAACCTGATAGGGCTAGTGTTTCCAAGTGAGACCACAGAACGATTACTTGACGCCAATCTCGTATTAGGTTCTATAGCTCGTCTCCCGCAAAACATTAAGTCTGGCATAATCACAGCGCAACGACTACCGCCGGGAAAAAGTGTCGGTCGAGGCCAGGCCGTTGACATTTTGGTTAGCGATGGACCATTGCTCGAAGCTACCTTCCTGCCTAACCTTACCGGCCTACATCTTCAAGACGCACTTTTTCTATCGGAAACGGCAGGATTTAAACCTGACAAGATTGTGATCGATCGAGTTGACTCCGGATCGATCACTTACGTTGTTG
>CEQQ01033072.1_pt1 | contig 45237 bp, 46 predicted proteins | sample 531041 | NCBI WGS metagenome assembly CEQQ01 (sample SAMEA2621222, study PRJEB7988) | marine metagenome | biome: marine biome (ENVO:00000447); feature: deep chlorophyll maximum layer (ENVO:xxxxxxxx); material: "saline water (ENVO:00002010), including plankton (ENVO:xxxxxxxx)" | depth 150 m | reverse complement strand
TACTCATCGACTGGCGTCTTAGTAATCTCACGAAGCGAAGAGGTTGCATAAGAGCCTTTACGAAGCCTGAATTGAACAAAAAGATATTTTCCATGACGCTCAATTCTAAAGTCACTATGTACACCGCGGCTGAATCGACGGTCTCCTAGTCTGTTTAAAAGTTCGACCAGGTCACTCCCATTTCCTGAAGAACCTGTTATTCTACGAGACTTTCTTGTCCTTTGGATATATGTACCTTTCGACCATAGAGCGGTAAAGGTCCACTGATCTCTAACTTTTTAGGGCAGTCATTCATCTCTATATTGTCTACTAGAAACGTATCGCCCGTATTATGCTTCCGAGCCCAGTCTCCCACCACAACCTGATCAAACAGGCCCTCAAAGAAACATCTTTCTAAAACCCTGTTGAAATGCATACTCTTTAAAGCTCCAAGAAAGAACCGCTTTAACTTCTGTCCGCCAAGTACATTTTCTCCCCTAGCCGACCTGAAACGGCTATAGCATTTCGGCCGCAACGCCTGAACCTTTGTGGCCCGAAATAGTTTGGGGACCCGCGACTGTTGATAGCTTCCAAAACAGATCTACCAGAGAATCTATCCGAAGAAGAAATGTCCCGAATCTTTATCTTGAATTCATTACCCCGTAAATGACCTATAGCTATTTTTTGAGACGCCGAAAGCACCTCGACCCCCGGCACATCTGCGAGTAGACGTACTGCTCCAGCTTTACGATTCGGGATGCTTAGCCACTGCTTAATAATTGCCCACTTGTCTTTCAACCCTGCAACCCCGATTTCCCTTTCGCAAAGACCACCAATAGACCAAGGCTCTGGCTAGATCACGCTTTATTAATCCCTTCTTCCGAACATAGAAAAAGAGATGGGCACCGGACCCCTTAGGTTCATACAAGGGCACCTCAATCATCGCATTTTCTTCTAGTTTTTCACGAAGATTTGCCCCACTACTCTCAATATCGGGTGTTCCTAACGGTAATTCAGCCTAATTGAACGCCACTCCTTTAAGCAATATTAGAAACACTAGTCATTTCTGGAAAGCGATATCCTAGTTGATTCATTCCAAAGCACCACGTGTTTTACGGTTTTGATTTTCAATTCGCTCCTGCATGAACTGCCTAGCCAAATAAAAGCGTCTTTCAAGAGTTTCTGCTTCAAGCAACACTTGTCCCGACTGACTAGGTAATTGGAGATTCGCACATATGAATGACGCCTGATGAAACAAATCGCTTGGTAGTGCCCTTTCGATTTGTTTTGTTGCATCTTTAGAGAAGAACGAAGCTGCATAAAGGCGGAACGTGTCTAGAGCGTCCCAAGCCGCAATCTGTTCTTCATTAGGATCACTCCTCTTTATTGGCGCAGGCAGGTCGGAAATATGAAAAAGGCTTCTTTCCACGCCGTCCCGATCCTGAATTCCTTCCTCGCAGGCAACTTCTAGACGACACCGTTCACGACCATGGCTAAGGATATGATACGTCCCGTCAGGATTTTCATCGACAGAAAGAATAGTCATAAAGGTTCCCATTCCCCACATAGTTGGAGAGCCATCTGACACCGGACTCGATGACCTGTCAAGCGCTATGGCAAACCGTGGGTCATCTTCTTCCATACAAAGCCTCACAAGCTTTTTGTAACGCTCCTCAAACACATATAACGGAATAGTCATCCCGGGAAACACAACCGTATCAGGTAACAGAAAGAGCGGGAGGCTACTCATAAGATAAGGTTACCAAGAACAAGCACTACTGCGTTGATTTAACAGCATCGACTCGAACTAAGTGAACACATAATTTGATTGGCCTAAAAGAGGCTACTTTGGTTGTAGAGGGATCCCACTGTGAATATGGAATCCCTCTTTCTGGCGGAACCGACGGGATTCGAACCCGCGACCTTCTGCGTGACAGGCAGATATGCTAACCGCTACACTACGGCTCCTCAACTCAACAAAAGTCTATTGGCACAGAGATTAAGGTGTCAATAGGATAGCTATCAAACCAGTAATTCCATCAAAATGCCCACAAGAACAATAGCGCTAATTGCTAGGTTCATTCCAAATGAACTCACAACTGCCTTAGTTCCACCGCGCCGCACCACAATATGAGAATAGATTAATACCAAACCTATCGCAACAAGACTAAACGTGTATGGAATGCCAAAACCATATATTGGAATTGCTAAACATAAACCCCCAAGAGCGCAACTGTGCGCTAAAGCAGCTATAAAAAGGGCCTTCTTGGTGCCGAACCGAGCAGGAATACTGTGAATACCTTCAAAAATATCGAATTCTTTATCAAGCAACGAGTAAATAATATCGAAGCCAGCTACCCAGAATCCAACTCCAATCCAAAGGACAATGGCAATCCCAGAAAACGAACCCGTAACCGCTATCCATCCTGCTGGAGCCGCGGCGCCGATTGTCAGCCCGAGCCAGAAATGGCACAACCAGGTCCATCTCTTAGTCAAGGGGTAAAAGGCGAGGAAAAAAATAGCTATAGGGAGCAAAGCCAAAGTCAATTCATTTAGCGACCAGGCCGACACCGTCAGCAAAGTAAACCCTAAGCCCGTAACAATAATGCCGTCAGTTTTGGTTAGAAGCCCAGAAGGAATTGCTCGAGCTGCTGTCCGTGGATTCTTCCCATCAATCTGAGCGTCTAAAACCCGGTTAAGAGCCATGCTGGCTGTCCGGGCACCGACCATAGCAAGGCTAATCCAAAAAAATTTGGTCCATCCCGGCCACCCAGAAGCTGCTAGCAGCATCCCTCCATAGGCAAAAGGAAGGGCAAACAATGTATGTTCGATCTTCAGGAAGTTTAAATAGGTCCCCAAATTCCTTTGCCGAACCCCGTTGCCCACAGGTTTGGACGATACCATAGAGAATAGGTATGACTTCAAATCACCGACCAAATTTTTCTATTTTTCATAACGATATATCAATGTTGGCGTGAGGCCTCTTTAAGGGCATGAGTAGAGAAACCGAAACTAGGCCGAGTTGAAGTAGTTGCGCCATATAATATCTGCTGACCAAGTTTACCCAACGTATTCTCTCCCAAGGCAACCTCCATACCTAATTCTTTTCTTAGGTAGTCGAGGTTTATTTCGTCAAGCAACGTCTCAGTTCCATAACGCACTATGTTTGGTGATAGTAGCAAAAGGTCTGCTTCCTCAGGCTCAATCTGTTCAAGGATATCTCGACCTGCAAGAAGACCAGCGACTGTTGTCATGGCACCAAACGTTCTATTTTCCAAACATCTGATTTCAAGATCCAACCCCTCAACAAGCTTCAAGGGCTCTATGGCTTCTGAAAGTATCGGATAAAAAAGCTGCCCAGTTACAAGCATAACGCGACGCGGTCCCTTATAAATACCTGTTGGTTTTGTTAAGGGTTCGTCCAAAAAATCACGAACCATGCCTACTCCATTCTCTAGCATTGGAAAACCCTCGTATGCGTAAGTCGGAGGTACTCGCAGGCCAGATACAAGATAAAATTCGTCACTCAAATATACAAAGCGTGAATCACGTTTAGCTTTCATCAGTTTCTGAAATCGTTCCACCCGTTTAACGACATCCTGAGCTTCTTGGATCGCATAGGTCTGAATTTCCGGAAGATTAATCCTATGTTCAGTAAGACCTACAGGCACAAGTGCTACTGCTAACACATTTGATCTGCTGGCCAAATATTCAAGTGATTCTTCAAGTTCAGCACCATCGTTCCTACCAGGTACCAAAACAATTTGGGTATATAGGTCAATCTCTTGAAGCCGCTCAATCATTTCTGCGATACGAAGGGATTTGGGATCCTTTACTTTTCCTGCTAAAGGCTTCATCATTTTGTCACGAAGACCTGCATTAGTCGTATGAACCGACACGTACAATGGACTAAGCCTTTCATCCAAAATGCGACACACATCTTGTTCAGTAAGGTTGGTTAACGTAACAAAAGAACCGTAAAGAAAGCTAGTCCGGAAATCATCATCCATCAAATACAGACTTTTCCGAAATCCTTTAGGCATTTGATGGACATAGCAGAATTCACATTGATTAGCGCATAAATTAATACCATCAAATATGACATCTTCAAATTCTAGGCCAGGGTCCTCCCAAGATACAGAAAAGCTAATTACCTTACCGTATTGATCCCCAAGCTTCAGCTGAGCTGCCCCGGTCGAGAGTTCGCGTCTGTATGCAAGAATATCCGGGATAGCTAAGCCATTAACCGAAAGCAACGACCAGCCCGCTGATATGCCTGCTCTCGCAGCAGCCGATCCTGACTCGACCGATTTCACGACGCCTCTAGGAGGTACGGATAAATGGTCTTCTTTAGGCATCAAGGCTGCAGTTTAGCAAAATTAATTAGGAGTCAAGCTCACTCGGGTTGCATTAATCTGGGCTGCTTAGGCAGCTATACCAACTGATCTTCGTCAATAGGCTCAGAATCCCTGACCACAGAAACCACAAACCCATGAATAGGCGGAAAAGTTTCTACAGAAACATTTGATCCTTCGGCAACTCCGTTAGGTATCCCTTTTTCCGGACCGAAAACCAAGGGAAACCCGATGTCGACGACCATAATATCGTTAGAAATAGCTAAAACTTCGCCAGTACCCTTTAGGTGGCTAATTGTTTTAACCTCAAACTCGCGCGCCCCGGTCGATTGCCAAGCATGAATGACCCCTGTGGCGTTAATAATTACTTCAACTTCCCCACTGGTTAAGGCATAGGGTCCAGTTCTATCCAAAAGATGGAGAATAGAATTAGTAACTTGACATTCCAGAAGGGGGCTCCCCTCAACCTTAGGAAACAACCGGACTCGCGTAGAGAACGATTTCCAAGTTTGGATAAAACCATCGACAGAATCCTCAAACACGTTGCGCATTCTACACTGCCCAGCGTGACAGTTACCCAATTGCGAGATGCACAAGGCCCCCGTGTTAAGCTATACCTCGTGAAAAAAAGGATCCGACTATGACAAAATCCCCGTCGAAGCGAAGTCAGACGGGGATTTGCATGTGAATCGGTCAGAGAGTTGGCCATGCTCGAACAACTAGACGAAGTCCAAAATCTCGATCTAAAACTTGACGCTCTGCAGGAAGAAGTGGGGCAGGTCCCCCCAGACCTGATTTCTACTCGCCAACAAAAGATCAACCTAAATAAACTTCTCGAAACACGTCTTGGGGAACAAGCTGAATTGCGCAAAGAGTTGAATAGAAATGAATTAGAATTATCTAGCCTTGAATCCCGCCGTCGACAGGCAAGCGAAGGCGCGCTAAGAGCTGGATCGTCTAAAGAAGCCTCCCAGTTCCAAAACCAGGAACTTCAATTCGCTACCAGGATTCAAGAGCTAGAAGAGGATACCCTCCCTCTAATGGAAAGCGTTGAACAGGTTTCAGAAGTAGTCAGCTCGCTAGAGCAAGAATTAGACGAATTGGAGCCACACCTTCAATCCCTTACACAAGAAGAGCAAGTCAGAATAGACTCGCTGGATCAGAGCCTCAACTTGGTTCAGGACGAGAGAAATTCCCTAGCCGATATAATCGACCCCAAACTCCTTAGGCAATATGATCAAGTAAGGCGTGCACGCCGAGGCTTGGGCCTGGTTACCATTCAAAATAACAAAACTTGTGGCGGTTGTACGATGCAGCTACCGATACATGTAGTTCAAAAAGCTCGAGCCAGCAAAACGGTTACTAGGTGCCCAAGTTGCGGAAGAATCCTTTGGAATAAAACCTAGGCGGGGTTAGTCATAGCACCGAGATTCTTGTGATTCCCAACAAACGCGATAACTAACTAGAGCCTTAGATTCGTTAGGCCTGTTTAACAGGACCAGAAAGTTCCCTCGTGTGGAAAACCGGGGGTTCGAGGGATATCAAAATCTAACGAAGCTGAGTAAGCGGATCCACAGGACGACCTCGTTGATGCAATTCAAAGTGTAAGTGAGGCCCAGTAGAAATACCAGTTGACCCAATTGCTCCAATAATCTGCCCTTGATTAACATACTGACCGACGTCTACATGAATTTGGCTGTGATGGGCATACCAGGTTTCTTCCTGTCCACCGTGGCGAATTTTAGTAAGTAGGCCGTAACCGCTGCCGGACCAGCCTGCAAAAATGACCGTCCCACTCCTAGATGCGTGAATACCAGTGCCATAAGGTGCCGCAACATCAAGCCCACGATGGAACCCTGACGTACCCATACCGAGACTCCGTCGACCAAAGTAGGAAGTAATACGCCCATGAACTGGCCAGCGATACCGCTGCTCTTCCTCTCTAACCTGAGCGAGTCTTTCCAGAGCACGAGTCGGTTCCACATCTGGAAGGTAGATCATCATTCCCGGCTGCAAATCGTTTGGACCAGTTATTCCATTAATTCGAGCTAGCGCAACAGGATTTATCCGATACTGCCCCAGAATATCAATCAGGGTTTCGCCAGGTTGTATCGTTACCAATAAACCCTCTGCGCCAACCGGTGGGATCAGTAACTCCACTCCCACGGGAAGCAAATCAAGAGAAGAAAGATCTGGATTGGCACCCACCAAAGCATCTAAACTAATCCCAAATTTCTCTACTACCTCAGTCAATGTCTCACCTGACATTAAGGTGTGTTGTCGAAAGCTAGGGGGAGGAGTCGGAGCTGTATCTGCCTGACCTCCTTGATAACGCGTGTAAGGAAGCCTTAATATCTGGCCTGGTTGTAACACAGTCCTTACCAAATCGTTATACTGCATCAATACATCAATGCTAATATTGTACTTTTCAGCAATTCCCCCGATTGTGTCCCCTGGCTGCACTACACGAACCACATAACCACTACCGGCACAAATACCCGAAGAGGCTAATATCGCAATGAGTAAAAACCGTCTAATGTTCATTCCTTAAATAATCGTAATACAAGTTCCCACTAACGCCCGAGCAAAGTACCAGGAGTTTGGGTGAGGTAGATGAGGGATCCCTAGAAACTGTAAACCCCCAATTGTACTAGAACAGCTCTAACTCCAGCCAGGAAAGTAAGCACCTAGGAGCCCTAGAAATAGCTACCCGAGCTTTCTTATTAAAGCTCCCATGATTTTTTTCACCTACTGAGACTACTACCAAAATTTCTGTTACATACTGATTTTTACTTGGCCGCTTTAACTTTAAGGGTCGATTACAGTCAACGAATATTAAAATTCTGTTGGAAGGTTTAACTAACTGTAATTATGCCATTTGTGCAACATTAATCATCTCTTGACCCTACAAGATTCTCTAAATCGCAATAAGCTATCTCCAGTAGAATTCACCTCCTAAACAAGGTTATTGGCTTAGGATCCAATGTTCCGTCATACTAAACTCCCCGGCTGTTGATGAATCAACCTATGCATATCTCCTAACCTAAGGGCGCTTACCGTTTTGAATCCGAAACTGCTGCCACCTGGCTAATCAAAATCGTTTCTGCCTTGTGGATATTTCAAATGGAATCTCAACCCGCCTTACACGGGAATCACCAACATTACCTTCACTCCCGGAAGGAAAGTCATGACGCAATACTGCAAGCCCAATCAAACCAATTATCGGGTGTTCAACGACATGCCCAAGCCAACCTACTGACCGACCTTGATTTTCAACCCTATATTCACCGGAACACGGAGGTTTCTCAAGAATTACCCCGGCTAATCCCCGATTAACGCGAGCACGAGCATCGACACGAGCCATAATCTCCTGGCCTAGGTAACAACCCTTGTTAAAAGAAACTGCTTTAGTTAAATCAATCTCTTGAGGAAGGGCGCCATTTCTAGCTTCGGTCGCTACTGAAGGAATTCCTGCTTCAACACGGGCTATTTGAATTGCATCGACACCCCCGAGAGAAACATGCTCCATAAATTTTCCTGACAGTAGAGCTTCACAATCGGAAATTTTACAATGCACATCAAAGCCTCGCGATGCAGTACGAGCCCTCTCGTAAATCAATACCTCTATTCCATCAATACACCCCTCATATGAATATCCTTGGTTAGGCAAGGCTCCCATTCCCTCAAGGATTATGGTGGCGCCTTTGCCTTGGAGGGAAAACGTACACATTTTGCTTTGTAAATTATGGACAGTAACCTGATCGAAAACTATATGATTATTGAATCCTAGTTCGACAAGTACGCCACCGGGATTTTCAACAGCAATAAATATATCTGTCTCATGCTTTAGCACACTCATTTCAGCTTGTACGTGACCTCGGTGATCAAGCAACAGAGACTGATTTACCCCCCCTATGTTCAGCTCCTTAACGACATTCGAAACCTGCCCATTGACAAAATCGATCCTATCTGCCCCCCGAATGGCTAGCGGAGCCGAACTAATCAGTGGAATCAACAATGCACTATTCTTAGACTGAAGAGTTTTATATTCCTCAAACGCGTCGCCGAATGTGACGACCTCTGTTCCTTGAATATAAGCACCCAGCCCGATCAACAATTGCCGGAGTCCCGTTGGCCCCTTTACGGCTTCCATGATTAGCTCCTTTAGCCGTTACTCTTACCTTCGCCTACACAATACCCGTACAGACGATTAACAGACTAATTCTGGAGGCTAGTTAAATGCATACGCCAGTACCTTATCTCACCCGAAGCTTACTACTCAGGGTTTTCTCCCAATATGGTTAGCCCATACTCTTTCTATACACGTTAGTTGATTCCACAGTTATTTAGCAATTACAAAACCCAAATTTTGGAGATACCCAGGAACTGTATGGGATAACATTATAACCATTAGGCTAAAGCATTAAGTCTAACAAATCCGTTTGTAATTCTAATTGTTTTTTGCTTTTAAATCAGCTAAACCCAAGTAACTATCATGAGTTTCTATCACCTAATTGCCACTCGAGGCCAGCCCAAATCAAGCCTTCGATATCACCATCAAGAACTTCATCTGGATCATGGCTCATCTCACCTGACCGGTGATCTTTTATGTACTGCTTATCTAGAACGTAACTCCGTATCTGGGATCCCCATTCTATCGCTTTTTGCTCACCCCGAGCCTTCAACTGCTCATCGAGGCGACGTTGTTCTTCCCTCTCCCACAATCGGCTCCGAAGAACAGTCATGGCTTTCTCTCGATTCTTGATTTGTGATTTCCCGTCCTGGCAGGTCACGACAATTTCATCTTGGGTCCCACCCCGAAAAACCAAACGCACAGCTGAATCTGTTGTGTTTACAGACTGACCACCAGGCCCGCTTGATCTAAAGACGTCAACACGAACGTCTTTAGGGTCAATATCGATCTCAATTTCATCAGCAATTTCTGGCACCACATCCACCGAAGCAAAACTCGTATGCCTTCTGTTCTGGGAATCAAAAGGACTAACTCGAACTAGCCTATGTACACCGCCCTCAACTCGGAGTAGGCCGAATGCTCTTTCCCCGCGAACAATAAACTGCGCGTGATCAATTCCTTTAGGAGCATCACTATTGGACGCAAGATCAAGAAGTTCAAACACAAAACCATTTCGTTCTGCAAATCTCCGATACATACGCAGCAACATTCCAGCCCAATCGGATGACTCGGTCCCACCAGCTCCCGGCTTAATGGTCAAGATAGCCGGCCGCTCATCATTTGGCCCAGAAAAGAGTGTTTCTCGGAATAGGGTTGATAAAACACCTTCAATCCTGTCTTGCTCGGCACCGAGTTCTTCGTTCTCCTTTTGATCTTCCGAAGAGATTTCCAAATATTCTTGAAGATCTTCAATATCATTTTTTAGGGAAGAAAATTCATTAATAACCTTACGTAACCTAGTAGCTTCTTGCGTGACAATGCGTGCGCGCTCTGGAGAATTCCAAAGCTCGGGATCGTTCAATATTGGTTCGAGCTGTTCTAAGCGAAGCTGCTTACTAGATAGATCAAAGATACCCCCGAAGAGCATCTAGCCGCTCAATAATTTCTAACACCACTTCACCTCACAGCGAAGCCTACCAAACTTCAGAACATATCGTTGGCCCATAGATTGCAATAGCTTGCCGAGATCTAACGTAAACCAAGTTAAATCGAAACTCAACGGAGCCTATGATATATTGGGGAATACTTGTATGCTTCTAAGACTACTTTTTTTGACACTCTTACAGAAGCGATCTGATTTTCCATGGAGGCGGTTTGAAGGTGCTTCAACCCTTCCGTCCAGTATTTGACTTACTCGATATTGCCATCATTGCGATACTGCTTTACCAGGGATACAAGCTACTCATTGGCACAAGGGCCTGGAACGTTTTCCGCGGGCTTGCAGCTGTCACTTTGTTGTGGTTGTTGGCTACGCAATTCCAATTAGACGCAACAAAATGGATTTTTGACCGTGTTGCTCCGGTTGCGTTTATAGCACTAATAGTAGTTTTTCAACCGGAACTAAGAGCGGCTTTGGAACGGGTAGGGCGAGGCCGTTTTGGTAGGCCCGTGGGCGAAAAGCCTGTCCAGGAAATAATGTCTGCTGTACGGGAACTGGCAACGCAACAGAACGGTGCCCTCATCGCCATAGAACAGGGAACTCCCCTCAGAGAATATAGTCTCAGCGGAACAATATTAGATGCTCCCGTCACCTCAGCCCTCCTGCAAACCATATTTGCTTCTAAAGGCCCTTTGCACGATGGTGGAGTAATAATACAAGGAAAACAACTTTTGGCAGCGGGAGCAATATTCCCGTTATCGGATTACCAGGAGGCCTGGACAATCACCCACGGAACTCGCCATCGAGCAGCGTTAGGTCTTTCTGAAATAACTGACGCATTGGTAATAGTCATAAGCGAAGAACAAGGTACGGTTAGTCTTGCCCAAGAAGGCCGACTTCGACCTGGGGTACCCCCATCAGAAGTCTTAGAGGCTCTACGCAAGGTTTATCAAGAATGATTGAAGTAACAAAACAAACGGTTTTTACATTCATTCTTCGTATAGTAGAGCACTGGCCAGTCAAAGTCGCAGCAATAATCGCAGCGGTCATGTTGTGGTTGTTCGTGTCGACAGCCAGTGTTGCAGTAACGCAAAGAAGCCTTCTTATCCCCATCCATATAGAAGGCCTGGACGCTAATGAAGTGGCAAGTGGAATTCCAAATTACGTAGAGGTAACGATCTCAGGTCCTAATAACCGGGTCAACAGACTGAATCCCGAAAGCCTCTATGCCTTCATACAACTACCAGACTCGCCTGGCTCCTTCGAAGATCCGATTGAGGTGTCTGTGCCAAACAAAATTGACCTCATTTCAGTGACTCCGTCCGAAGTAATTGGTGCTGTAGAAGTAGTGTCCACAAAACTCGTACCAGTTACTGTAGTCTTTCAGGGAGAAATACCTCGAGGCCGTTCATTCGAAACGTCTATTGACCCAGATAAAGTCTTAGTGCGCGGTCGGGCTAATACTCTTGACTTAGTAACCCAGGTCACGGCACCGATAAGTCCAATAGCAGGTATCTATGATTTGGCGATCTTTGCTTCCGATGTCAATGGTTTACCTATCTCTGCAATAGAAATCCTGCCCGAAACAATTGCAGTTAGTGTCAAAATTGCACCTATAACAACTACCAGAACGGTCCCATTAATCGTAAGGACACCAAAGATACCAGGATCGATAGTCACTATAATTTCCGAACGCCATTTGATAGAGCTTTTGGGACCAGAGGACCTTCTTGCTGACTTAAATGCGGTCCCAGGCGTAGTAGAATTGCCTACCCTTAACCCTCTACCAGGCGATTATACTTTGCCGGTTTTCGTAACCCTCCCTGAGGGTCTTAGGGAAAATTTCATTTCAAGTGCCCGAGTTCGTATTCAGCCTCAACCCTAGGTTCTTGCGAATCATTACCAAATGACAGGAGGAACTGTGTGATACATCCCATACGCTATTATGGCGATCCTATTCTTCGCCGAGTGGCGAAACCTATCACCTCGTTCGATGACAATCTGGCAAAACTTGTTGACGATATGGTTGAGACTGTATATGACGCAAACGGCATTGGCCTTGCGGCACCTCAAATCGGTGTATCAGTAAGACTGTTTTTGGCGCTCGAAACCACACCTTTAGAAGAAGATGAGCGTAACTATTCCGAAACTACGGCTAAAGAGGAAAAACGTGAATTGTGGGGTGTTCAGGCTGAACATATCCTTGTAAACCCCGAAATAATTGAACATTCAGGAACTCAGGTTGGGCCAGATGGGTGCCTGAGTGTCCCAGGCCTCTTCTACGAAACAATGGAACGATGGGACACTATCACTGTTAATTACCAGAAGATTGATGGGACGCCCACCACCATGAAAGCTTCTGGTCGCCTGGCTCATATCATCCAGCATGAGACCGACCACCTTAACGGGATCCTGTTCTTTGACAGATTATCTGCGAGCCAGCGGGCAAAATTCAAAGATGAATACAGATCTGAATTAGCGGAAATGCAACGTCATTCAAAGCTTTTCATCAAGTCTCTAACTTCCACTGACGGCAAATCACACTGGTATTAGGAGCAATAGTGATGACCGACTTACGGATTGCCTTCTTCGGGTCTCCTGCCTTTGCTCTCCCTTCATTGGAAATAATTAATCAGGAACACCATCTTGCTTTGGTAATTTCCCAACCTGACAAACCTGCTGGTCGCGGGCTATCGAAGCGGCCGCCACCGGTAGCAATTTGGGCATCTCGTAACGAAATTCCCTTGTTGCAGCCAAAAACTTTAAAAACTAATTCGGTATTTCGAGACAAATTTATACAGGCCAACTGCGATGTAGCAGTAACGGTTGCTTACGGCAAAATCTTGCCAGAAAATCTATTACAAATACCCCCATACGGCTTCCTAAATGCTCATGCAAGTTTATTGCCTAGTTACCGTGGAGCGGCACCAATTCAGTGGGCTCTGATAAATGGAGACACTGAAACGGGAATTTCAATCATGAGTACAGAAATCGGCCTTGATACTGGACCCGTTCGTCTTACTAGGAGCTTACCAATAGGACCTGATTCGACATCTACAGACTTATTTAGGCAGTTATCAGAACTCTCAGCCAAAACGCTGACAGAGGCCTTGACTCGCCTAGATAAAGGTAACCTTCCAACCTATACTCAAGATCACGACCGAGCTACATTTGCCCCTCTTCTAACCCGCGATGATGGGAGGATTTACTGGGACCGTGCAGCACGAGAGATCTATAACCGGTATCGTGGTGTTCATAGTTGGCCAGGAAGCTGGTGCCTATTTCTGGGTAGGAGGTTAAAGATCCAACGCATGAGTGTTATCGATAGGGATGGTCCTCCTGGGAAGGTATTAGCAATAACTAAGTCCGGAGTAATCATTAGTACGGGTTCAGGGGCCATTTGTCTTGAGCAAGTAAAGCCTGAAGGAAAGGCTACTATGTCGGCAATGGATTGGTGTAACGGCTATGGCGTTCAGGAGGGAGCATTTTTTGCTTAGGGTAGCTATAGTCGGTAGACCTAACGTTGGGAAATCTACTCTTTTTAATCGCTTAATTGGTAGCCGAGAAGCTATTGTTTCAGATCGCCCCGGCGTGACAAGGGACGTAAAAGAAGGTGTAGTAACGACGGACCTGGGAAACTCATTTATTCTATTCGACACAGGCGGGGTGTGGTCAGGCGATCGATGGGAAACCCCAATTCGCGAACGAATAGAAGCGGCATTTGTCAACATTGACCTAATACTATATTGTGTTGACGGTAGGACCGGAATGGTACCACTAGACCACGAAATAGCTTCCTGGCTCCGCACTAAATCATTACCAGTGATCCTTGTCGCGACTAAGCTTGATGACCCTAAACACGAAGAAACTATAGAAATGTACGAACTGCATGGCCTAGGATTTGGTGAACCTTGGCCTACCGGAGCAGAACATGCACGAGGAGTTTTGGAGTTAGCCGACGCAATTGTAGATAAATTTCCTAAAGTCGAACCGATTCCTGAAGAGGAACCAGTTCGACTTGCAATCATAGGTAGGCCGAACGTCGGAAAATCTAGCCTATTAAACGCGTTAGTAGGCCACGAAAGAGTCATCGTTGCAGATGCGCCTGGAACGACTCGGGATTCTGTCGATGTTCAGTTTCATTTTGGCGGGAGATCCTTTCTCCTAATAGACACTGCAGGAATCAGACGCAAGCCAACAGAACGACTTGAACATTATAGTAAACTCAGGTCAGAACAGGCTATAGCCAACTCTGACGTGGCACTCTTAGTGATTGACCCGTTTGAACTTGGCGATCACGAACTTCGACTTGCAAACTTTGCTTATGAAACAGGGAAACCCGTTGTCCTAGCTATCAATAAGTGGGATTTAGTCAAAAATGAAGTGCTGAAGGAAACACGTCGTTCGGTTAACGACATATTGCTACATATAGCCTTTGCTCCAAGAGTTTTTACAAGCGCAGAAACAGCCTTCGGTTTACACGAGCTTCTTGCCACATCGGTCCGTGTCTACAACTCAACAAGGCGTCGCATCCCAACAAGCGAACTAAACCGTTGGGTAGAAGCATGGGTTCAAAGGCAAGCGCCGCCAAATTTTCGTGGACGCCCTTTAAAGCTCTTTTATACGACTCAGGCTGATATAGCTCCGCCAACGTTTATCTTCAGCATAAATAATGCCAGTTACGTTACTCGAGCTTACGAACAATATTTACGAAACAGGATTAGAGAAGACTTAGATTTTTCCGAAGTGCCAGTGCGACTCGTCTTTAAAACCCGGGGTCGGAATGGCACCAAACGAATTAGGTTGTAGCTATTTCTACTGCGAGAGAAACTCGGATGTTCCCTTTGCGCGTTTCGCCGAGAACCTCATTAATCGTGAATCGCCCCAAGCCCTCTGCAAAGACTTCATCACCCGGTACTAATAATCCAGATTTCTTAGTAGCTGACCCATTGACGGTCACGTTAGAAGCATCTATGCCTTTCTTAAAAAACGCCCGAGACACTTTAAACGCCTTAGCCCCTAAAGCATCAACTCTTAAGGAAGGTACGATAACTGTATAAAGGTAAGAACTTTCTTCGCCAAGAACATGCAGAGGGACTTCAGTCCCTTTTCCCAGCTCATTATTCTCCAAACCACCTACAGTCATTTCAGGTAAGTTAGAGTGCAAGGTTACTGCAAACATTCCCTTTGTTCCAGGAATTATATCGCCTACACTTCCCAGATTTATACGCCACTTTTTAAACAAGGCGGTTAAGGTGACTGCATCCTTTACGCTTTCGAAAAACACCGCAGTGAGCTTAGTGGAAGCTTCAGGAATATTAGAAGGGAAAGCCGTTAAAACCGTTCTAACTGCTCCAGGATATCCGCCGGAGCGAGTATAGTTAATTTTTGCCTTACGCAACTTAGCTCCTAGAGTATCCCCTTCCCGCGGATCCAAAAAATCCGTGTGTGCAACCCGCCCTCCATATGCGGCTTTTATCAACGACGACGGTTCCCCTACTGAAATCACCAAACTCTTTCACGCTCAAATGGGACTGACGCTACCCAATTAAGTGCCTTAACCTTACCAAATCTATTTGACAGGGTTTACTTCCTACCCTGATTTTTATTAGGAAAACCCTAGACGCTATTTCCCAAACCTTTGTAATAAATAACCAAAGTGCGATCCAGTAAATCGATCACAAAACTTGTGCTTTCGTTCATTCTTAGGGTGCCGCTCAAACAACATTTAGTTCTCTTATGACTCAACCATTAAACTAGTCCCCTCTCCTTCAACCATCGTATCCAGTCCATCCTAGGCCTAAAAATGAGACAATACACCTTGTGAAAACTTTAAGCATCCTTGGTTCTACAGGGTCTATCGGCCGGCAATCGTTAGAGGTAGCAGCGTGGCGAGGCTATAACATCGTAGGGCTTAGTGGCGGCCTTAATGCCGATGAATTGATAGGCCAGGCGAACCGCTGGCGCCCTAATTTAGTCTCATGCCAACCTGAGGCTGAAAGCGCCATTCGGCCTCACCTTCCTCCCGGAACAAATCTACTAACAGGGGATGAGGGAACCGAAGCAGTGGCTTTATTGGAGGCAGATACAGTTATATCAGCTATTCCTGGTTATGCCGGCTTGAAACCTACCCGTTTAGCTCTCGAACAGGGACGTCACGTAGCCTTAGCAAATAAAGAGGCAATGGTCGTGGCTGGCCCTTTAATGCAGAATACGGTCCTCGCTTCGGGAGCGACTATCACCCCCATTGACTCGGAACATTCTGCCCTTTACCAGTGCCTTGTGGGGGAGGATCCTGCCTATATTGAGGCCCTTATATTAACTGCTTCTGGAGGCCCTTTCCTTCGACAACCTCAAGATCTTAAGACTGTAACAGTAGAACAAGCACTGCGCCACCCTAATTGGTCAATGGGGCCAAAAGTAACTATCGATTCTGCAACTCTATTTAACAAAGGCCTCGAAATACTTGAAGCTCATTTCCTTTTTAACATTCCACTTTGTGCGATCGAAGTTGTTATCCATCCGGAATCTCTAGTCCATGGCCTAGTTAGATTTACTGACGGTAGTACTAAAGCACAGGTAGGCCCACATGACATGCGCCTTCCTATTCAGTTGGCTATCGAATACCCGAATCGCCCTAGTGTTCCGTTACCACCGTTTCACCTACAAGGCACATGGAGTTTTATGGCCCCAGATCGGGATCGCTTCCCAAGTTTAGACCTCGCTTACCAGGCTGGTGAACTAGGGAGCGTAGCCCCGGCCTATATCAATGCCGCTGACGAGGTAGCAGTAAAGGCTTTTCTTGCTGGAAAAATTTCTTTCCCGGATATCCCAAAAATCTTAGCTGCAGTCTTGAGTGAAACTCCATCTGTTGATCTATCCTGGGACAATCTAAATCAAGCTAACGAAGAAGCGTCATTTCTTGCAACAAGCATCGCGGAAAACATTGCCCGGTAGTATTTACATACCCCCCCAAGTACACTTGTGCAGCAAATCGTCCCTTATCGGTAGGGTAATTTTCATAAACAAACCTTTTTGGTTACCTTTCTGGCATAATAAAGTAGTGAGCGACGATTCGTGTTAACCACAGTAATATTTCTTCTAATTCTTCTGAGTGCAGTTACTATCCATGAGCTTGCTCACTATATAAACGCTAAGAGCGTTGGCTTACCCGTACGAACATTTAGTGTTGGAGTAGGACCAGTGTTGTTACGACGGATCTGGCACAACACTGAGTGGCGCCTTTCGCTATTCCCCATCGGGGGATACGTTGACCTCCCAGGAATGGCGCCTACATCAGATGATCAAGGTAAGCTGCAACATCCGACCAATGGGATGGCAATAAAATCACTACCAGAAAAATTATGGGTTCTATCGGGAGGGGTGATCGCCAATTTTTTCCTTGGCGTCATTCTCATTTGTATCGTTATAATAATTTCCCCTAGTTATCGCCAAATTACTGCGAACGTTATTCCGTTTGAAACGGGAGCCCTAATTAGTAGTGTCTTGCCGGAATCAGCTGCTGATTCATTCGGACTAAAACCCCTAGACACAATTATAAGTATCAATAACATCTCTAACCCAAACCGTGACATTGTTGTACGTGAAATACAGAATTCGAATAAACTAGATTTCCTTCTGTTACGAGAAGGCGCTACGGTCAACTTATCTTTACCATGGCCACCAAACGATTCTAGAGCCACGCCAGTGCTTGGAGTGCACTTAGCACCGTTAACTATAGAGCATACGAGAATAGGGACATTTGAAGCGATAGGAGAAGCCTTTTGGTTCAGCGTAAAGCTCCTACCTAAGATGGTGCACGGTTTCGCAAAAGGTCTCGCCACCACCCTAACTGGCAAACGAAGTGACGAGATAGCTGGTCCAGTAGGAATAATATCCCTTGTTAATCAGGCAGCACAAATCGGCTTAGCACCGGTCTTGTTTCTAGCTGCAGTGATAAACCTGTCTCTGGCAATATTTAACCTTTTCCCAATCCCAGGACTCGACGGTGGCCGGATGTTGCTTGCCACCGTGACATCGCTTCGAGGTAAACCATTTCGGCCTGGACAAGAAGAGACGATCCATTTTTTCGGGGTATTTGCTGTCCTTGCACTTATAGTACTAATTACCTTAAACGAGATTAGTGGCCTCTTTAACCCCTGATACAGTGCCTTTACTCACCCCACGACACGCTGATCTCACAGGTACTTGCGGCATTTTAATCCCGGCTTTTAACGAGGAAAAAACAATTGCGTCTGTTGTACAAGCTGCTATAGCTTCCGATTTAGGCCCAGTCTTGGTAATAGACGATGGATCTACCGACAAAACCGTGGAAAACGCACTACAAAACGGTTCCGTTGTCCTCTCCTTAAGCAAAAATAGTGGTAAAGGCAGAGCAATAGTAACTGGTGCTACTTCAATGCAGACCGATTATATTCTTATGATTGACGCCGACCTCCTTGGCTTAAATGAAAAACACCTACAGGATCTTGCAATTCCAGTCCTAACCAAAGCAACCAATATGACACGCGGCTACTTCCGTGGCGGTCGTTGGCAAACCACCGCCGCACAGATCATTTCTCCCCAATTAAGTGGCCAGCGAATGCTAAGTCGGGAACGCCTCCTAAAGATCCCTGGATTAGCAAATTCTGGTTATGGGATTGAAACTGCCATAACAGCGGCTGCCCGAAAAGAAAATTGGAGTATTGTGGAGGTCCCTCTAACGGGGGTATCACAAGTCCTAAAAGAAGAAAAAAGAGGACTAATTAGAGGCCTTCATGCACGAATTCGCATGTACTGGGAAATATTTATTTCCTTGGTTAAAGGTTTTGGTTCATGAATTTTTCCTTCGAAACAATAGAAGTAGGCCCTTTAAAAACCAATGCATATCTAATAGAAGCCGATAATGCCAAGGTTCTCATCGATCCTGGTGGCAACTTTAATGACATTGCTAATGCCATAGATAAGACCGGAGGGGGACTAGAGGCTGTTTGGTTAACCCATGCTCACTTCGATCACGTCTCGGCTTTACATCAAATTGTCGCACAATATTCGGTACCGTTTTATATGCATCCAGACGCTAGCTACTTCTTAGAACACGCTACAGGCATGGCTAAAGCTTTTGGTTTCTCGATAAATGAACCGCCAACAAACTTTATCCCATTAAAAGATAGGCAGCTACTAGCTGTCGGTACTCATCAATGCCTATGCCTAGCGACACCTGGGCACGCCCCTGGGCATATAGCTTTTTGGTTTAAGAATGAAAAATTAGTTTTCTCTGGCGACACACTTTTCAGCGGTTCCATTGGCCGCACTGATTTACCTTTCGGTGACCTGGACCTGTTACGCCACAGCATTGAGTCTCGCCTGATGGGCTTAGAAGAAACCACCACTGTCCTCCCAGGTCACGGTCCACCCACAACAATAGCTATAGAGAAAGCAACCAATCCTTTTCTTTGACATTACGAGAACCAACTAGTCGAATTAATTCTCAGCCAAACGGGACTCAATAGCCTTAGCATGCGCCTCGAGCCCTTCAGCCCTTGCCATTCGAGCCGCCGAGGGACCTAATAATTCTACGATTTCTGGACTTAGTTCCACTACAGGCATTACCTTCTGGAAATCCCGGAGGTTAACAAAACTTGCGAATCTAGCTGTGGCGGCAGTCGGCATAACGTGACTAGGTCCAGCATTGTAATCACCTATGGCCTCGGGACTATTGGTACCCAGGAAAACACCCCCAGCATTTTTAACAAAATCCAAAAGCTCCCAGGGTTCTCTAGTAAGAAGGCACAAATGTTCCGGGGCATAAAGGTTAGCTACCTCGATACCCTCATAAAGATCATCTACCAAAATCATAACGGCCCTTTCCTCAAGAGACGAAATTGCGTTGGATGCGGTAGGCAAATTCTCGGTTGCAGAAAGAAGCTTAGTCTGGACATCATCAATCAAACGCTCACTGGTAGTGACTAACAGGGGCTGCGCTCCTATATGTTCTGCTTGTGCAACCAAATCTGAGGTCACATGTATCGGGTCGGCATGTTCATCAGCAAGAATCAAAGTTTCAGTTGGTCCAGGTAACGCCTCTATCCCTACATCCCCAAAAACAAGTCGTTTAGCAATCACTACGAACTTGTTTCCAGGACCAACTATTTTATCTACTCGGGGAACCGACTCGGTACCGTAGGCAAGAGCCGCAATGGCCTGAGCTCCACCAATCCTGAAAAGGCTAGTAATACCGAGATGATGCGCTGCGCATAAGATCGGATCAGGAACCTCTCCATTGGGTCCTGGTGGGGTAGTTATTACAAGATCGCTCACGCCTGCCACTTTGGCTGGTATGGCTAACATTAATAGAGAACTAAACAGAGGGGCTGAGCCACCGGGTACGTAAATACCTACTTTAGCAAGAGGCCTAATGACCTGCCCCAGAAGCGCACCTTTTTCGCGTAACCAAAACCCTTTAGTGGGTTGTTTTTGATAGTACCTTTCTATTCTTCCTGCTGCTTCAGCAATTGCTGTTTTTAGTTGAGGATCAGTCCGCGCGGCACCACGAGCGATTTCTTCAATAGGAACCTGGGTTTTTTCCACATCAACCCCATCAAATACCTTGGTAAGTTCCCGGATTTGTTGATCACCCTCGCGCCTAACTTGTTCAATGATTTTTGTAACAGCTGCAACTGAAGCTCTGTCAAAAACCAGGTCTCCCCTCCTGCTTTTAAACAGTTCTTCAGCAGCGGCTAGACCACGCAAAATTTTCATAGGTTAATCATACTTGTATCAGGCTACCTACATTGATGCCCAAATCCTTTGGTTCGGATAGGCCCCATTCTTTGGTGAGATATTTCCCACCATTTTTACTTTGACTCAATCAGAAACCCCGCAAAGCTAAAATTTATTTGGCTGTCAGAAAAGGTAGCCCTGAGACCACCTGGCCCCCTAATCCTTATGAGGTTTTTACTGTTTGGGTTAGGCTACGAAAAGCTTCAGGTTCACGAACTGCTAGATCAGCCAAAACTTTACGATTTATCTCAACTCCTAGCTTTCGGAGTCCAAACATCAAGCTAGAATAGGTAGTCCCCTCTTTCCGAGCAGCGGCATTAATTCTCGAAATCCAGAGTCTCCTAAAATCATTCTTGCGATTTCGTCTATCTCGGTATTGATAATCTGCAGCATTAAGCAAGGTTTGATGAGCTGTCTTATAGTTTTTGGACCGCCTGCCCCAAAAACCCTTGGCTTGTTTAAGGGTCTTTTTGTGACGAGCCCTACGAACTGTTCCAGTCTTAGCTCTTGGCATAACAGATACTCCTACTCGTAAGGCAACAACGCTTTGAGGCGTTTCGCTTCAGAATCTGCAATGACGAGGCCGTTCCGACCTTGTCTAATACGTTTGCCTGATTTCTTGAAGTTCAGGTGTCGCTTCCCCGACTTCATCGCCTTTACTTTACCTCGCCCTGTGATTTTCACACGGGCTTTGGTGCCCTTATGGGTCTTTAATTTCGGCATCAGCTCATTCTCCTCATGTCGACAGTACCACTTTTATCGCTAAATTTATTCCGAAGCCGGCTCTTTATCCGGGGATACCCGTCCCGTAACAGACCGGAGAGTCATGGTCATATCCATACCAGCAAGAGTTGGCGGTGAATCTATAGCAGCTATTTCACCCACGTCATGCGAGACTCTATTGAGAATTTCTTTACCAAGCTCTGGATGAGTGCGCTCTCTTCCTCTGAACATTATTACTACCTTTACCTTGTGACCACTTTTCAAAAATCTCTTGATATGGTTAACCTTGGTTGTGTAATCGTGCTCCTCTATCTTAATTCGGAACTTGATTGATTTCATCTCTTGGTTCTTGGCGCGCTTACGAGCCTCCTTGGCCTGTTGCTGTATTTCGTATCTATACTTACCGTAGTCCATCATGCGAGCCACTGGGGGCTGGGAGTTCTCCCCAACTAACACTAGATCCAAACCCTCTTCTCGAGCCCGACTAAGCGCGTCTTTAGTATCGAGAATACCTTGTTGTTGTCCACCAGAATCAATAAACCTTACCTGGCGAGCACGAATCTGATCATTGACTTTCATCTCTCTCGATATAAACTCCACCTCCAGTTTTGATGGTACTAGCCGTGCGCCTAAACGCCGACTTAAAAAGTCACGGCGAGTAAGTGTAGCAGAAAAAGAGATCCCGTTCAACGGAGATCGAGTCAAGTAGTTTAATCTGCATAACGTGTATGGTGGTTTAATTAGATGGTGGACCTCACCGACAGTTATCTTAGAAAAATATTTGACCAGATGAACCGCATTGCAATTCTCGGTGCTAGCCTAAATTCTCTAAGGGCAGGATACTACGTGAGCACATACCTTCATCAGGTAAGATTTTCTATTTTTCCAGTAAATCCTACCTATCTTGGCAAAAGCCTTGAGAACCGCCCTTTCGTCGCTTCCCTTTCCGAAATTGATGAACCCCTGGACACTATCAATATCTTTCGAGCCAGCCATCTTCTACTCGCACATCTTCCCGAAATTCTAGCCCTAAAGCCTCTTCCTCGTTTAGCTTGGTTCCAGCCCGGCTCACACGATCCTAAAGTCACCTGCGAACTTTATAACGCAGGCATAACAGTGATTCAACAACGATGTATATTTACAGAACATAACCGCTTAAATTAGCCTTATGAAATCTTCAAATACACTCTCACTCGGCTTCTCGCCCTGCCCTAACGACACCCTAATTTTTTATGGCCTAGCCCACAAGTACGTTGGTGCTGAAATTAATTGGAATCTCCATATTGATGACATTCAGTCTCTAAACTCCCTAGCAATAACTAACACGATCGACGTTGCAAAAATAAGCTACAACGCCTTCGGCCATGTTGCATCGAAATACGTCATGCTAGGAGCTGGAGGAGCCCTAGGGCGAGGGGTCGGCCCCTTGGTAGTTTCACGCGAACCGCTCTCTGACTTAGAGGGAAAAACAGTTGCGATACCTGGCTCCTTAACAACGGCACATTTACTACTCCGCCTTTCGCAACCAGACACCATAAAAATGGTTCCGGTTCGTTACGACATGATTATGCCTTCCGTTTCTTCTGGTGAGGTGGATGCTGGCCTAATCATCCATGAAAGTCGGTTTACATACGAAGACTTAGGTCTCTACAAATACATTGACTTGGGAGCATGGTGGGAAGAAAGCACGGGCCTTCCAATCCCTTTAGGGGGGATTGCTGCTAAGAGGGAACTAGGTTGGCAACGCTTGCTCAGAATCGAAGAAATCATCCGAGAAAGCCTAGAGTTTGGTCAGCAGCACCTATCAGAAGCTAATTCCTACATTGCAGAGCACGCTCAGGAAATGAGTGCCGAAGTGCGACAACAACATATTGACCTCTACGTGAATGATTTCAGCATTGATCTTGGACCCTCGGGTAGGGCTGCCTGCCGTGCCTTACTAGAATTGTCGGCCGAACGGAATCTAATTCCAAAGGTCCCTCAGGATTTATTTTTAACGGCTTAAACTAAAATTATTCTTGCCCCAACTGGGCTGACCAAAGCCAGAACCATGGCGGTGGTATAAACTGTTATGCTTCAAGTCCTGGTAACCGCTTGGGACGCAACGACCCAACCGGCGGTACTGTTTAACCAACATGTTGCTAGACGATCAACATTAACTAAAACCCTTATTGTTTCTGTTATTTCTAGCACCTTAGGTGTTACTTTTTTTGCTGTAGCTATCAATAACTTGTTCACCTCGGGACCAATTACTGTATTTTCAGCCCTTGCCATCCCCCTTGGCCTAGTCTATTTGATTTTAATTTGGCTGATTGGCGGTTTCATAATTATGAACACCGCTTATATTGGTCTTGTTGCTTGGGAAATTGTTGCTTTGGCATGGATCCCAATTGGATTCATAGCTTTGTTATTTTCGCCGCTGGCATGGCTCATGCCGGCACCGGGTATTTTGTTTTTCGGGATTGCATTATCAATTTGGCACCTGGTCATTATCCACGGAGCAATAAAAACCCTATCGCCTACGAAGACCCGCCCTACATTTTTGTTGTATCTGGGGACGGTATTTTTTTTACCGACCTCGCTTTTTGCGTTATTCATTACGCTATTTAACGCTTCCTAAGCCCCCAACTAACCAGTACCAAACTAAGTCAAACCTCAAAAAAGGTAGAACCCCCCCTAAATCGCTTAGGAGGACTCAACCCTCTTCGTTCATCGCGGAAGCTAGCGTTATCCCTAATTTACGTCCCGTATTAGCAGCAATTTCATAAGGAAGTTCGCCATTTACACAAACGCCAGCACTGTATAGGCCTGGGGTCCTTTTAAGGGTGAATCCGTCCTGCCCGAGTTCATGCAGCCCGAACCGTTGAAAAGTTACAGTATAGGGCAGCGCCCCACACTCTTTTGGAAATTCAACGCTAGTGTTCTCAAACGCATATCCGTATTTGATCAAGTTTAAAAAAAGATCATCGTAGGCCATTTCGCTAAGCCTGCCGGCTACCTCAATGACGCTTCCAGAACTCAAACGAGCTTTAAGAAAGCTGCCGACGCAAAGGGCCACTCTTGGCGCAAATCGAACCACTCCTTCCCACGTCACAACACCACCTAGCCTGGTTTCGGTCCATATCAAATCTGTAACGTTGGATTGTAATAGATGAAGGCTCTCTAAACTCTCAAGAATGTATTTAGCCTTGACTCGCAATACGGCGCCATCGGGTTGACTTGCGCCCATGTTCCCGTCCAGCAGACTAGCCATAAGGGTGTCAGGTGCGGGTTTTAATTGTCCGACTCTTGCTCCTAAAGCATAAACCGAGTCCAGGCTTGTCGTAACTAAAAGAGTTTTGATGCCCTTAGAGGCACACACAAAAGCTGCCTCACTTCCAACTATTCCGGCCCCAACAATGATGATCTCATATCCGCTAGTACTAATCCCCAGACCTCTATCTACTTTCAAGTGATACCCCCCAGATGCCATAAATGGTTGCTTAAGCCTCGTGTTTGCAGAAACGATCTATCTCCTTTTCCAAGGATTTAACGAAACCAAAACCATGTTGAAGCTAAGTATTTGAAAGATTAATGAGCGCCTAACGTCAATCACGAATTGTCAGACTTTGTAAAGCGAATTGTGCCCGTCCTGATTGGCATCTCTTTCCAATCTTATGCTGCATGAAGCTACCAGCCTGAAGTTACGATAGATCTTGGCAGATTATTGATTGTCCTTCCCGTAAATTATCAGGCCTAATCTCTAAAGCTTGTTGATTGTTATCCATTGGGAGCTTAATTGCATTAATCTCGACCTAACTTTGGGTCTATCAGCGGTTCACATAGGCTTTATCCCTATGTGAACCGCTGATAGACCCGGGAATTGCCGCCAATAGTTAATGTTGCAAAACCCTGCTAATTCTATATGCTCACTTAGGATTGATGGGTGGAAAAAGCCTTTTATCGAATCAGGAAGATACTCGTATGCGCTTCTATAACCAGATAAAGCACCCCCGATCGCGGGAATAATCTTGGAACTGTACAGTCTAACTAAGTTACCTAGCGGTCCCGAAGGCGGGGAAGTAAATTCCAGTATTACTAATTTTCCTCCTGGGATGAGCAAGCGAAAGAACTCATTAAGGCCCTGATCGACGTCCTCTAAATTACGGAGTCCGTAAGATATAGTTATTGCCCCAAAGCTACAATCCGGGTAAGATAGCTCACTAGCGTTACCTACTTCCCAGGTGATGCTAAGCCCTCGTAAATTAGCCTTTCGACGTGCGATAGTTAGCATGCGCTCGGACAAATCTACTCCTACTACGTTGACTCTTGGGCCATACCTTTTTATGGCTAATGCAAGATCTCCAGTTCCAGTTGCGGCATCTAGAATTCTAGACGGTGAATCTACTAAGGCCGCTTTTACTGCCTGGGATCGCCACCTCTGATCCAAACCAAGGCTAAGAACAGAATTTATTAGATCGTATCTCGGTGCGATTGCTGAAAACATTTCTTCCACTTGTTCAGCTTTTACCTGTCTCTGGTTAGCTATTTGAGCACCCACAAGCAAAGGTACCACGCGATAAGTACCAGTTAGCTTTTGAAAATGAACGGCAAATTTGGTCTACTTTAAATCTGGGAGATCGTAGGTAGACAAAAAGTTATCTAATTTGGCCCTTGAGAACCCGGAAAGACTAGTAGCATTGCCATTATAAACAAGGGTAGGGACACTTCTCCGGCCGCCATTCAGCGCCATTACGTATTCCGCGGCATCCTGATCTTCTTCTATATTAACTTCTTCAAAAGGAATGTTGAGCTTTGAAAGGTACTGTTTGGTAATTATGCAGTCTCCACACCAGTGAGTGGTGTAAACCTTTACTTTTTCGTGCATTCTTATCCTCCGCCTTATGCATCTCTGAATCCCGCATACTTAATCGCAAACCCAGTATCCCCCGAATCGAGTGAATTAACCTCTCTTTAGGCGACTTTCCGTTGTCCTAATTCATTGGCCTCGACTTGGATGGCCCCATAAACCTCTGCCTGGCTGGCAAGCACACGCCCGTCCTTCACCAACTCGAGTAGACCAGCGAATAGAATGCCGACCTTTTGCCAAGCACAACCTTCCGCTAGTTCACGAAAGGTGCCATTTTGCTTACGAAGCAACCATCGGATCAATTTTTTTACGGCATCAGCGACAGAGAAGCGTTCAACAGCAACTTCGAAATAACTCCCAACCCTAAACCTGGAAATAAGAGCTGCAAGCTTACGAGCCGAAGTATCAGTAGGAGGCCTTGGTCGGTCGTATTTTGGGCTCTCGGCACGCGCAGGTAAAACTAAGCGTCGCTGCTCCCTTTGATTACGGAGAAATTCTATGGCTCCCTCAAGGGCTTCCAACTCTAGGATGACCTCTAAGGTCTCCTCCATAACGCTTATTTCGTCATCTTCTATTTTAGGCGGTTTAGGCAGAAGGAGTCGAACTTTCAACTCAACGACATGGGCAAGTTGCGGTAGGGCCTGTGTGGCTAACGACAAATCATCGACGTAATTATTAAAGAAACTAAGAAAAGACTTAACTAACCCTACTAGGTTTACCTCAGAAGGTAGAATAGAACCAGCTCTTAGCGAATACCCTAGTTCGGTAAGAGTTCCTTTAAATGTGTCCTGAACAACAAGAAAACCCGTTTTAACTTTCACTAGAGAAGTTTATCAGGTAGGTCCTTAGGCGTGATGTCGGATTGTCCTCACCTGAGTACAAGAGGAGGAAGACAATCTCTTGAGCCTCCAAAAACCTTAACATCGTCGAAATTTACCTCCCCCAAAGTTACACTGGTCCTTGTGTATCACCACTTTGCCCGACCTCTTCTTTTTAAATTTGACCCAGAACACATTCATGACCTCACAATGGGTTTGCTTTCATATCTAGCCGAGCGGCCCAGCCTATTGAGTTGGGTGACTAGTCGCCTGCCAGTGTCTGACGATCGCCTCCGAACCCAAGTTATGGGGTTAGATTTCCCAAATCCTGTCGGTCTAGCTGCAGGTCTTGATAAAAACGGCCTAGCTATCCCCGTTTGGGCTGCCCTAGGTTTCGGCACAATTGAACTCGGGAGCGTCACTTTTAGAGGTCAAGTCGGGAATGCCAGGCCCAGGCTATTTCGACTTCCCGAAAACTCGGCTCTTATAAACCGTATGGGCTTTAATAATGAGGGTTCTGCTGCGATCGCAGAACGATTATCCCTCCTACGAGGTTCGGGTAGGTGGCCTAAAATCCCTGTCGGGATCAATATTGGAAAGACTAAAATAGTTCCTAACAACCTTGCTCCGAAAGATTACGCTGGCGCAATGAGAGTTTTGTGGTCGCACGGGGATTACTTTGTCATCAACGTTAGTTCTCCAAATACTTTGAGACTTAGAGAGCTCCAAGCCACTGAAGCCCTTGAATCAATACTTAAATCTATTCATGAAGTTCGTGAAAGCCGAGGATTTAAACCAATTCTGATAAAAATCGCCCCTGATTTAGAACCAGGAAGAGTAGAAGAGATTGCTGAGTTGGCTCACAAACATGCTTTAGATGGAATTATTGCAACTAACACAACTGTCACCCGTCCCGGTACAACGAAAAATCTGAACGAAGCTGGTGGTCTTTCTGGAAAGCCTCTTTCAGAATTATCTTTGCAGACACTAAGGACACTAGCCAGCATTAGCGACCTTCCGATAATCTCCGTCGGTGGGATTTTCTCGGCAGAAGATGCCTATGATCGTTTTGCTGCTGGGGCTAGCTTGATACAAGGGTATACTGCCTTTGTCTTTCACGGCCCAACCTGGGTATGTGACATAAACCAGGGCCTAATTAAGCTTTTGAATCGCGATGGTTATAAGAATCTTACCGAACTAAGGAAATCAAAAGCTAAGTAGTCAATCCACACCAGAATCAGTCGATCTATATAACAGCCAGAGTAAGTATGTTTTTCGGGAAGCTAATTTTCCGATGATTCATTCAATTTTAAAAGCTATATTTTCCTGAGACTAACGAACAACCATGGTAATCATGCTCGGTAAGTGTTGTGTGCTTATATGGAAACCCTGGTATACAGATTTTCAACTAGATCTACTACCTACTACTCCTTCGACCGAGGCAACCACAAAGTCTCGGTCGCTTTAGTCCTGACGTTCACCGTCCGAGCTAACGTGAAAAGAAGGTCAGAAAGGCGGTTGAGGTAAACTACAATTTGAGTATTTACCTCCTCCTTATTAGCCATTGCCACTACCTCTCGCTCCGCCCTCCGTGTAACGCCTCGAGCGAGATGTAACCCAGCAGCACAGGAATGACCACCAGGAATAATAAAGGACTGCAGTGGTGAGAGTTCATGATCGAATCGGTCTATTAATTTTTCAAGTTGTGAAACATCTTTTTCCGTAACGACTCTTAGGTTCTGTCGAGGCGAGGCGTCCATTGGTGTTGCTAGGTCCGCCCCAATCTCAAACAATCTTTTCTGAATACCGAGCAGCTCCTTTACGATATCCCCTAATTCGTCTCCAGCGAAACTAACGGCAAATCCAATAGCACTATTCGCTTCGTCAACTGCGCCACAAACCCCAATTCTCGGGTTAGCTTTTGAAACACGATCGCCACCAAAAAGCCCTGTTACGCCGTCATCTCCAGTTCGGGTATATATCTTCATGCCTAAAGACTACCCCGTGTCGAAACAATTAATTATAGAGGCCATTACCATGTTCCTGGAACTCGAGCGACATTATGATTAGGATCCTTTTATTAGCCAAACTACCGATTAGAAAAGCATAGTCCTAACCCTACATATTAATTATTTATAGGCTTTATTGCTATTAGAGAAACTATCTTTCCCTCGTCATCAAATCACAAGTCCTGAGCCTTAATGCTTTTTATATTAAGCGTTAAAGCGCCTACTTAACCTCGATGACCCGGGCAGCCTCTTTACCCGATAATAAGGCTAAGGGCACCCCTCCTCCTGGGAATACGGTGCCACCTGCAAGTGCAAGATTAGAAATACCTGGAACCCGATTATTCGGACGCAATGTCGATAGAAGGCTGTCTGGAGCGTTACCATAAATACTGCCCCGATAAGCCATCCTAGCAAGGTGCCTAGGCCCTAAATGCTTTGTCCAAATTATTTGCTCAGGTTCAAGAAAACCGCGATTTATGAGTAATTGGGTAACCCGACGAGTTTGACGCTCCTCATCGATTGAGTGCTCAACTGTTGGCGCATTAGTCATTACAAACCAGTTCTCGCAACCCAAGGGAGCGTCACCCGAATCACCCCGGCAGCTAAGGTAAATATACAAAGTTGGATCTTCAGGCCACTCCCCTAGTTGGATTGAGTCAAACTCAGAACGATAGTTAGCCGGATAGGAAATTGTGTGATGAGACATTAAGGGATTATGGCCACGTACCGCCAAAAATACTACTAAACCCGACAGACTTGGCCTAGCCTGTTCTAATCGATGTCGCCAACCTAGTAGTTGGTAGGTCCGGATGATATCTAGTGAGGACACGACAGCATCGCATTTGATTTGGTCATCAGCAACGACTGAACTTATACACCCTTTGTTTATCTCTAAGTGCGTAACTTCTGCTGATCGGCGAATATCGACACGAAGATTTACTGCTAATTCCTCTAGGGCTCTCACCAACCCATACATCCCGCCTCTTGGGAACACAGTCCCCTGTCCGAATTCAACCCAGGCAATATTATGCAATATAGCTGGGGCTAGATACGGATTGGCACCTAGATAAGTCGCGAACCGTAAGAATATCCGCTCAAGATCAGGACTAGGATTGAAAGACCTTATAAGACTTGCCAACTTCATTGTGGGGTAAGACCTAAAGCCGTATCTAATAGCATACTTGAAGAGACTGAGAATTCCAGGAGCTCTCCCAAATACAAAAGTCTCACAGGCCCCAACGTATAACTTTCGAGCCTCTTTAAGAAGCTGAACGAAACTAACCTTCTCCGCTGGATCTAATTGCTCTTGAGTCTTCTCCCAATCCTGGTAGACATCAAGGACCCGTCCAGATGAAAAAATATTTCTACTAAGCAGCTCAAGAGGCTCGAAAGAGATTGGGCATTTATAACCTGCATCTTGAAATATTCCAGTGACCACATCTGGCATAGTAAGAACACTGGGGCCAGTATCAAAACGAAAACCATCTTCTACAATCTCGCTCGCCTTACCCCCTAATGTTGGTTCCTGTTCTACAAGAATGACCTGGTTCTCTTTAAGCGCCAGATAGATAGCAGCTGATAATCCGGCTAGCCCCCCGCCTAGTACTACGACTTTTCTCACGGGTAATTACGCCCCTTCCAGGTATAGCTTCCTCTCTTATTCAGAGCATAAAGGCTAATGAACCAAACAACGATAGGGGCGATTGGCTGCAACCACAACCACATTGGATTTCTCCCAACCTTTAAATCGACCAATATTCGCAACCCCAATCCAAGCAAGCACACCAGGAGCCAACGCTCCTCGAAGATAACAAGTCCCCAGCTAAGGGTATAGCTGAGGGCGCTAAGTATGAGGATGATAAAAAGAAATGACACGTGGCCTGCTGCTGGTAAAATACTTTTAGCAAACCCCTCAATAAGGTCCTTCGATCGTCTGTACATACGAGTTTGAAGTACTTGTGCACCAAGTGCCAGCGCTACAAGTTGACCTGAGGCCTTAGCGCGACGGGCTAGAGACACGTCCTCTAACACTAGGTTCTTGACTGATACATGTCCTCCTGATTTCCAATATGCCTCTCGAGTCCACATCATCATTTGCCCATTGGCAGCCACTAAAGAATCTAAGGGCAGGTGTTTGGCGCCAAGTTGCGGTAACCCACCCAAGAGAATGACATCTAGTTGGGGTACTGCAATCCGCTCAAGAACGCTTTCAACTTTCTGTAAGGGCCATACACTTAGAAGCCCTGCGCCTTGGGCCTTCCGAAAACTTAGTATCGCCCCAAGTGCTCCTTCCTTCCAAAATACGTCGGCATCCGTGAAAATAAGAATTTCTCCCTGAGCCAACTTGGCGAGCTGATGGCATGCCCAATTTTTTCCACCCCATCCTTTCGGTAATGGCGTTCCTTTCACAACCCGGAGTCGGATATTGTTATTGCTTGCTTCAGCTAGTAGCTGTGAACTACCGTCACTCGACTCGTCATCAAGGACCAAAATCTCGTCAGCTGGTTGCGCCAAAAGTAGTGGCAGTGTCAGGGGAAGAATATCAACCTCGTTCCTAACTGGCATAAGAATAGAAACCTTCTCATCGGTCCTTAATCCGAAACGAATTGTTGGAAAGGTACAGAGATTAAGAATCAAAACCATAAACTGTACACCAAGAAAGCAAACCGAAGACCAAAAAAGTATTGTCAGAATCTCCAGAACCTCTCAACCCATGCATTGCGCTCATTAGCTGGTCGCCGACCCCTAATCCACGTTACAAAACCTTCGGGTATTTCCTGAGGGTCAGCTACACCTATTGCTGAGTCTACCTCGTCAAGGAGAAGGTTAAGATCATCTATCAATTCAGTCCCGTTATGATTCTCCAGGTCCCTTGGAATGCCGATGTTGAGAAAAGCCTCAGGGCGCTCGCCTCCCCTAAGAACAACCCGACAAGCTATAGGTACTAGGGGAACTCGTGCCTTTGAGCTCAGATAGGTCGCGCCTTTGAAAACATGTTTTACCCTACCTGGTTTCCTAAGTTCTCCTTCGGGAAAAATAAACATTGATTGGCCCTTCTGCAATCTCTTTAAAACTTTCCGTACTTTACGCGCATCAATCATTCCTAGTTTTCGGAAAAATCGGAATCTACCTAGTTGATCGGGATCCATCAGTCCGCCTACATGACGAGAAATCTTTAGCCGTATCAACCAAAGTAGGTACCCGTCCCACCAAGAATGGTGATTTAAAGCAATCACGGCGGCATAAGGGAAACCCTCCCAACACCCTCGAACATAAACTCCGCCTAGCCCAGTTCTCAGCGACCGACGAATGATCAGTGGCATAATTAAAACGATCCATCGCTCTAATGCACATTGGAATACTTCGAGAGGTCTTTTTCGAAAATGCCTCATGTGCTCTGCCTTAGTAGACGTATTTTCTGGGTTAACGGAGTCCAAAGGACAGTAAGGGCCGTTATAGCGACAAAACCCACAAGCGCTGCAGCATGAAGCTTAAATATTATCAACCCAACTACCATTAAAAAGCCTTGGGTGACAAAAACAATTCTAAGTGATTTGAGTCCCTGACAACGGAGTCGGGGCTCAATACGTAACAGGATAGATACCAAGATCACTCCCGCCACGTACCAACCCATAAAATTGCTGATAGGTACCCCAAAATACCTTCCGGCTGGGTCGAATTGCCAAAACCCTTGGTGCACCATTAGAGGGTCTAATCCAAGGTCCCAAGCAACCAAAAACAACGGTGCAAGCCATCTGATTCCACGATCTGGAGCGGCAGCGATAGCTACGATCGTGAAAGCCCACCAGCCTAGGATGACGAGTATTGGAACGCCAAAGATAGTTGGGCCAGGCGCTGAATAAGTATAGTTACCGAATGGAACACCAGTGCGAGTCCCTAAAAGTTCTATTGCTACACCAAAGACTATAGTCACTATAGCCAGTACGAATGCTTTATTTCCGATCAAGGCCTTGACTGCGCCGAACACACCAATAGCTAACAGTGCCGTACTAAGGTAGGAAAATAAAGGGAACAACTTAGGAAAAAGGGGCGTTGGTACCATCGAAATAGCCCACATCACCAAGGTAGCTTTCCACCAAAACCCCGGGGTTTTCAGTATCTCACGCAATCTAGCTCTTGATTCGGGTTCCAAGACAAGCAACATTCCCGAAACGACCATAAGATTTGTTATGAGGAAAAATACTGCTTCTTCGAGAGGCAACCCCAGTAACAGTATGCCGGTCGTATGTTCAGAACTGATCCACCAAATGTTTAGACCAATGGCTATGCGATCCGCCAACCAAAAATAGATTGTTGGTATAGACAAAGCAACTGCCCACAACTTAGTTCGGCGAAGAATAAGATCCCCACCGAAGCCCCATTGTATCGCAAGAATAGGGCAAGCCCAAACCAAGATAAGACCGAGATAGGATCCCCAGGATACATTAGTAAGGACAAGCCCCAAGGCAGCCACACTAACAAACACGCACGCGACAATTGGCCGAAATATCCGACTTTCAGCCACCTTAGGCGCATTTAACTCCTTAAACCGAAATCGGAGAGTCAAAAGGAAAAGGCCGGTGATTACTGTCTGCAAAACAAAAAACAGATACTCTTCAATCGGCACATGACCAATTGTGGCGATCACCTTTCCTGCGGGATACCCCCAAACGCCATTAGCAACGAGATAATTGTCCCAAGGGGTCGTGTATAGGACAGCCATAACCACGTGTGCTAAAAGAGCGATTACTGGCCATCGCATTAAGGCTCCAAACTTGCCCTTATCAAAGACCTGAGTTCGGAAGCAGATCAAATACCAGACAATCATTGCTGCAACGGCAGGCAAGGTAAACGCGAGGTGAAATTGCATGTAGGTCATTTCGCACCTCCTATTCCTAAGCCAATGAACCGGCGGCGTGACAAATCTCTAAGAAGAACCCTCGCCGCATTTCGCCCCGATGCTCCCATAATTCCCCCTCCAGGGTGGGTGCTCGCACCAGTTAAGTAAAGGCCTTTAAGGTGGGACTTATATTGAGCCATACCAAGGAAGGGACGAAGCGCAAACATCTGGTCTAAACTCATTTCCAAATGCATTACATTCCCACGAAACAACCCCAACTCCCGTTCTAGCCATAACGGATGCTGGAAGAGACTTCCCACTATTTTCTCTTTTGTCCCTGGCGCAAACTCTTCAAACTTATCGATAATCGAGTCGGCAACTTGATCCCCTATGACATCCCAGTTGCGATCATTGGATAATTTGTAAGGAAAGTATTGGGCCCATAACCATAGTACCTCACCTCCTGGCGGAGCAAGAGTGTCATCCACAGCACTGAAGGTCATTGCCACAATAGGTGGGTCAGTAGCGGGATCCCCGCGAAGGTAGTCGCCATATGCAGCCATAATCTGTGAACGGGACCGACAAATCAACTGCAAAGCAGTCCTAGCTTCGATCCCACTATGCGACGCGTATTTAATAGGCTCAGATAAAGCTAGGCGAACAACCGCCCCAAAACCATTACCAGTCCGCATCGATTTGGCAGCCGGTGGCCTGTGTTGAGAAGGCAAAAGCCTGGAAAATACCTCTATTGCATGAGTTCCAGAAATAATAGCTCGTGCGGTGTAGTTCTCGGCACCAACCCGAATTCCGGTGGCTCGGTTACCCTTAACCAGAATTTCATCTACAGGAGCCTCAGTGAATATCTCCCCGCCGTGCTCTTCGATATGTCGGGAAAGAGCCTCCGATAATTTGCCTGAACCTCCTCGGGGCCTGGCGATCCCTCCTTCATGATAGAGGGGATGCCAAAGAAGAAATGGAGCTGACATCGATTCACTTGGGGGCGGACCAGATTGAGCAGCCATCCACACAAGAGGCGCTTTAAGTCTTTCCTCGTGGAAAAATTCGTCGATAACCTCACCATATGGCCGGGAGATTGCGGACAGCGACCTTCGCCAATCTCGAGTTATGCCTCTACCAAACAACATCTTCCGACCAAGATTTAATGGGCTTGGAACTTCGAGGAAGATATCCTTAACTACACGAGCAAACGGTCGCCAGTAATCTAAAAAGTTAGCGTAAGATTCACCTTCGCCTGGAAAAATCCGATCGATACCATCCGCAGTCTTCTGCGCATCTCGATAGAAAAACAGCGGATCTCCACTCTCAAAGGGCGCAAAAAATAATGGATCTAGTTCCAAGTACTCAAGACCAAACCGCTCTAAACCAAGTTCCTGGACAATCGGGGTTAATCGAATAAGGATATGAGCACTTCCGCCTAAATCGAACTGATAACCAGGTACGATTTCCTTGGTTGATACGGCACCACCCACCTGAGAGCGCCTTTCGAACACAGCAACTTTATAACCTGCCTGAGCCAGATAGGCAGAAGCAACCAGTGCGTTGTGGCCTGCTCCAATAGTAATTACGTCAAAGTCCGGCACTCCTTCATCCTATCGCCGATTTAAGAGAATTTGTAGGTTGTGCCTTTCTAAACATGTGAAGCAGGGTATATCTGCCAACATTCAGTAATAACTCACTCCATAGACTCAATTAAAAAGAACTAATAGGCAACCTAAGAAACTACTGACCGATGCTGTCATAATTAAGTTGTGAACAATAGAGCTCCCGCTTTTTTGGGCTGACAGCTCATACCCATGACCTCTAATAAAGCTTCAGCACACTTATTAACGTTAAGGTCTACAAAATCAACGTATCTGTACTCCGGCCATGACACGCCTACGATTGAACCTCTTTATCGGAATCTAAAAAGTGCATTCCTGGAAATCTAGAACGGCGCCTATGCGAAGCAATAATAATCGCAGCGGAAAACTAACAACAATACAATGATAAGGCGTCAACTAGCTCTTGTTCTCACGAAAATCTCTAATAAAACTCTCGGGATAACGGAAACCCTTTCAACGGGCTTTAAGTGAGCACGCTGCGTGAGATTATTGTATTGGTTGTTTTCTAATTTGGTCAGAATGCCTTCATAGCTGAGAGCCGCAATTCCAACCGCTATGCCGGCGCTACCGTGAAGGCGGGGTATACCTTTCCAACCGATACGGTACAACCCTTTAGCCTTTCCTATAAGTTCTTCAAGTAAGGCGAAGTACCCCTTAGTAGCCCTTCCTTGAGAAAGATCGTCCACCGAAACATCATATTTTTCTAGGAGTTCGTCTGGAAGATAACAACGACCATTATTAAGATCCTCACCGACATCCCTCAAAATGTTAGTGAGTTGCATAGCATTACCAAGAGCTACTGCATAATCCAGAGTCTCGGGACCACCCCGATAACCAGTGATCGGAGTAACGAGCAATCCAATCACGCCAGCAACACGACGGCAATAAACCATAAGTTCATCACATGACTTAAATTGCTTAAAAGAAATGTCGCTGAGGAGCCCGAGGTGGAGTTCCTCAAAGGCTGAAAATGGTATCGGGAAACGCTCAACAACCCAACGTAAGCCAACAGCTAAAGGGTCCTCAAGACACCGTTCGTCTCCATAAGCTTGGTTAATTACCTGCCACCATAAAGCAAGTCGTGATTTGGCATCATCACGATTGCAAGCCTCGTCAACAGAGTCATCGCCACTTCTACAAGCCGCGTATATAATCTGGATAGCGATCCGAGTATTTCGTCCGAAGAACTTCGACCCAAAAAAGAACGTACTAGAGTGTTCCCGGGTTACGCCCTGGGCATAATTAATGGCCGCTTGGAGACTCACTAAAGATCTACCAGAACCTAATGGCCGCAAGGCTTACCCCCAAAACTAGGGTAATATCGGTCTTTATTGCGGTTTTTAGTTACTGTCAACATCAGAAGTCACTCCATACCGATTTTCCACGTAATCCTGGACCATCTGGTTGAACTGTTGGGCAATATTTCTCCCTTGGAGCGTCGCAACAAGTTTGCCATCTTGGTAGACCGGAGCCCGAGGTGATTCTCCTGTACCAGGAAGAGAAACTCCTATATCAGCATGCTTAGACTCTCCCGGACCATTAACAACGCAACCCATCACTGCTACCCTAAGCCCTTCAACGCCTGGGTATATTTCTTTCCAGGAGGGCATCATTTCCTTTAAATAAACTTGAATGTCTCTTGCCATTTCTTGGAATAGAGTACTCGTGGTACGCCCACAACCTGGGCAGGCAGTCACCGTTGGAACAAAATTTCGTATATCTAGGGCCTGGAGTATCTCTTGGGACACCTGCACCTCACGATCTCGTGGGGCACCCGGTTGAGGAGTAAGCGAAACACGAATCGTGTCCCCAATACCTTCTGCCAGGAGGGTGGTGATTCCAGCCGTACTAGACACAATCCCTTTGGTGTCCATACCTGCCTCTGTGAGCCCTACATGAAGCGGATATTCGCAACGTTGCGCAAGTTGCCGATAAACACTCCATAGATCCCAAACTCGTGAGACCTTAGCGCTGATAACTATTTTGTCGCGCCCAAGACCCCGACGTTGAGCAAGATCTGCTGACCTTAAAGCGGATTCAATCATTGCTTCGATGAGTACTTCGTTTGCCTCTTGGGGATTTGAAAGGGAGGCATTGCGATCCATGAGATTTTTTAGTAGATCCTGATCTAAAGAACCCCAATTCACACCGATTCTGATTGGTTTATCAAACTCTATAGCTACGTCTATCATTGTTAGAAAATTAGTATCATGCCTATTACCCACGCCAACATTCCCAGGGTTAATCCGGTACTTCGCTAAACCTTCAGCCGCCTGGGGATTCTCCTTAAGCAAGATGTGACCGTTATAGTGGAAATCCCCTACCAGTGGAACTGGTTTTCCTTGATCGGCAATAAGGTCACGTATTTGGGGTACCGCTCTGGCGGACTCAGTATTATTTATTGTAATACGTACAATTTCACTACCAGCTTCAGCAAGCCTCACGACCTGATTTGCAGTTGCAACAACGTCAGCAGTGTCTGTATTAGTCATCGACTGGACAACCACCGGATGATCTGAACCGACAGGAATGCCACCAATCCAAACGGTAGGAGTTGTACGTCTTGGTGCTTTAATCATGCGCTTCATTTTACCTTTAGACCAACCTTATATACATCAACCGATATAAACTCCCCATTATGGGAATAGAGGCTACAGAGAAGTTTCACCCCGAATAGTCTTTAGGACTTCTTCTAGAAGCACTCTCGTAGTGCTCATACCTTCTCGACCATATATAGTCTCGGTTCCTTCCCAATCTCCAAAATAGCCCCCCGCTTCACGCAAAATCACTGGAAACGGTGCAGCGTCCCAAGGTTCAAGAATGGGATCTAACATCACTTCTATCCGCCCAGTAGCAACTAGCGCATGTCCGTATGCATCAGACCAACCAGCCCGATGATAGACTGCTTCCTGCATTCGTGCGAAAGAATCGCCTTTCTCATATTTAGCGAACTGATAGGGACTAGGATCCGTACACGATAAGTATGCATGCTCAAGGCTGGTTGTACCAGCAACATTACACCGCCGCCCATTCCAGAAGCACCCTACACCTGAGGCCGCATATACGGTTTCTCCAAGTCCCGGAAAATGGGAGACTCCTACCTCAATATTTCCCTCTATTTCCAGCCCAATCAAAACACCATAAAGTGGTACGCCTCGACTGAAAGCTTTAGTTCCGTCAATGGGATCAATTACCCATCGATGACTCTCGCCGCTTCCCATCTCCCCAAATTCCTCCCCCAAAACCCCGTGATTGGGAAAGGTATCCTCTATTCGGCTCCTGATAAGAAGTTCCGACCTCCGGTCAGCCTCAGTAACTGGGGTGTTATCCACTTTAAACTCAGTTTCCACCCCTGATTGAAACAAGCGAAGGGTCTCTTTACCTGCAAGGTGAGCTGTCTCCACAGCGAAATCAATATACTTGGACAGATCAGACACAACCCCACTCTATCTTTTAAAAGCCGGTGGTACCATGTTTTTGTGCTTTTTGACCGAGAAACACTACAAGAAAACGAACGTAAGACTCTGGCTCCATATGCAAGTTTTTCTGCTGACTCTAAAGGCCGAAAATATAAAGAACCGGAAAGTCGGTCCAGGACCGCTTTTCAAAAGGATCGGGACCGCGTCATCCACACTAGCGCTTTCCGTCGCCTAGAGTACAAGACCCAGGTTTTTGTTAATTATGAGGGCGATTATTACAGGACACGCTTAACCCATACCCTTGAGGTCGCCCAGGTCGCTCGGGCTTTATCTAGAGCACTCGGCCTCAATGAGGATTTAGCAGAAACAGTAGCTCTAGCCCACGACTTGGGCCATCCCCCATTTGGACACGCTGGGGAAGAAACTCTAGATCGTCTTGCTTCATCAGTTGGTGGCTTTGACCACAACAAACAAAGTCTACGTATAGTCAGCAAGTTGGAACAACGATACGCTAATTTCCCTGGCCTTAACCTATGCTGGGAAACTCTAGAAGGAATTATTAAACATGAAACTGCGTATGACACTGCCGATGATCAGTGGCAACCAGGTAAACAGCCAAGCCTCGAAGCTCAGGTAGTGAATCTTGCTGACGAGCTGGCTTATAACGCCCACGATCTTGACGACGGCCTTCGATCAGGCCTTCTAAATATCCGCCAAATAGCTAATGTTCCCCTGATTGGGATCCTAATGAATTCCCTCGGAATCGATAATCAGCCATTCAGCCGTGAGGATCGCTACCTCTTAATTCGCGAGTTGCTCGGCCTGGCAATCGAGGACGCAGTAGCAACAACTGTGAAGCAGATTAGGAGAGCTGGGGCGCGAGATGCTAATGATGTTCGAGGAGAAGAAGGCAGGCTTGTAACCAATTCCGCTAGGGTTACCAAGCAATTGTTAGAACTAAGAACCTTTTTACACGACAATCTATACTTCCATTATCGGATTATAAGAATGAGAAAAAAGGCTGATCAAATTTTGTCGCAAATCTTTGAAGCATACATGACCAGTCCCCAAATGCTGCCTTCGGCTACCTACGAAGAAATAGAACTTCTAGGTTTAAGGAGAACTATTACCGACTACATCGCAGGCATGACGGACCGATATGCTAGTGAAGAGTATGGAAAATTATTTTACCCAAATTTGCTAACTTAAACTTTTGCAACTAATTCATCGCAAAGACTGCGAAACGCCTATAAGCGCACCTGTTTCTGCATCCCGAAACCAAGAAACATTGACGTCGCGACGAAGCACCCTAATGATCAACCACGGGCTAGTAATTACCTGAGAAACAGTAATACCTTCATCGGGCACCGTTTTAAAAACATCTACGAACAGGTCGTTACCATCTATTTCTATTCCCTCTACGCTGACTGCATACCCACTAGTCGGCCGTTCCCCAAGGAACACCCCAACAACAACCTCCCGATCAAAGTTAACTTCAGGCACCTCCGGGAGAGTTAACCTATCCGCATAGCCTCTCGACCAAATTTCAAGCAATTCCGTTTGATCAGACGCAAGAAAATAGGTCTCCTCCGCAACACCACCTGAATTAGATCCTGAAGCAAGTATTTCCCATTGAACTACCTGCGCAGCCCTCTCGAATGAAGCGTTATTCACTCTAAGGTCCGCATCAAAAAACAACCCCGTAACTAGATGCTCTTTGAGGCCACCTATTACCTTACGCTCAAGGGTGCTTTCTGGGATAAGGTATAAAACAAATGGTTGGCCAGATTCCTCGAAAGTGTCGGCTAACACATCTGCTTCTTGCGAAGTAAGTTGCCCTAAATTCCTCATCCTGCCTAACCTCGGTACTGGTATAACTCGCTTTGAAACGCCAAAAGCTGGCTCTGTTGCAAGCGTAAACCATCTCTCTCCATCAAAATAGACTATTTCTTCGACTAAACCGACAACATCTATATGTAGATCCGTAGTCAAAGGGATGCGCTGTACACTGGCAGGAGCCTCAATCTGTTCAATATTTTTCTGCAAAAACGGTTTTGCATCAATAAGGGAAGCACCAAACACCCAAAGGGGGTCTTCGCTATTACCATCAGTGATGTCATATTTTTGTCCGTGTATTTTTAGCGTGGTTGGCTCTCCATATACGAATGAAAGACTCGTATTCCTATCGCCAAACAGCTGGATTTCGTGTAACGATGGCGCTACATTACGTTGGCACGCGGCACCCAGTAGAAGCAGTCCCACAAGGGAAAGGGCTTTGGGTAAAAGAGCCAGGCGCATAAGGATTTCCTCCGATTGAACATATGCTATCACCTCCCTGTCGGAAGAAGCCCATTCTAAAAAACCTTAGGAACGTTCACCAATCATGTGTGATTTTCACGATAACCTCATTTTTTCACTTTTCCGTTTAACAGAACAGGATATTTTAGTTAGTTAGGGTCCGGCAGCTTAGCGCTAGGAGTGACATGCTCATGTTCGCTTTCAACCGACTTTTTGTAGAGGTGATTTGTGAAATTCGGTAGATTATTCATTGCGACAGTAACGGTTTTCCTCATCATGTTTGTTTGGGCCAAAAACACAAGTTATTCCGTTATTGTTCTGGGTAGCGAACCTGAGGCAATCGTTGCTGCAATATCTGCGGCTGAAAGTGGCGCTAAGACTTTATTGATAAGTAGCGATAATCGACTAGGGGGACTGTTTGTAGAAGGAATGCTCAACATGCTTGATCTACGAACCCAACCCTATAATTACCAAGGGGGTCTATTCAAAAGGTGGTGGGATTTGGTTGGTGGCTCCTCGTCATTTGACGTTTCGGAAGCAGAACAGGCCTTTCGAGTCTTGTTAGAACAAGCTGCCGTTGATGTCAAACTTGATTCTGGCCCAATGCGACTTGAGATAGATCGTGATCAGCGGGTACTCGGGGTTTGGGTCGACTCAGACCTTTACCTTGCTAATCAAGTGATAGACGGAACTAGCGAAATGTCTTTAGCTGCTGCGGCTGGAGCTAATTACACTCTGGGTTTTAATTCTGTAGGATTGAACGCCCGAATGGCAGACACACTTGTTTTCCGAATTATAGATGTAGATTGGGAGGAACTTACCCAAGAAATAAGGTTACGCGGTCCGAACTATGCTAATAGCGACGCCAATGCAGCCTGGGGCCACTTTGGGGGGTACCCTGCTGAATACGAATCCTTAGACCCAAACTTACGTCTCCGAGGCCTCAATCTTGGGCGCCAACACGACGGATCGATCTTAGTAAACGCCCTATTGATACATGGTCTTGACCCATTTTCGCCTGATAGTTTGCGTACTGGCCGAAACCGTGCTTCGACAGAAGCTGGTCGAGTAGTCCGATATCTAAGCCGAGGTATTCCGGGTTTCCAAAAAGCGCAACTAGCTGGAGTTGCTGACCGACTCTACCTAAGGGACACGAGACACCTTGAGGCAATGTGTAAATTAACGATAAACGACATAATAGACAATCGCGTGACTCCTTTTGATGTAGTCACAGGTGGCTACCCTCTCGACGTCCAACCCCTATCTCAATTCGATTCGGGTTTCGTTTTTGGTACACCTGAAATATATGGTGCTCGCTTATGCGTGACCGTTCCGAATAATCTCGATGGAATTTGGGTCGTAGGGAAATCAGTCGGCTTCGATCCTATCGCAGCTTCAAGTGCTCGGGTTGTACCCTTTGGAATGGCCCTAGGAGAAGCTGTCGGACTAGCAGCCTCTAAAGCTTCGTCGGAAAATCTTACTCCGCACATGATCCTAAAAAACATTGTAGCTCAACAGGAAATCCGTAGCGAGCTTCTGACCCGTGGAGCAGTACTTCCCCCCCTTCATGACAAAAGCCCTTTGGGGCCTAGGTCACACCCAAATTATCAAGCATATCGTCTTCTCCTGAGTCGTGGCCTAGCAGTCGGTGGTTATGATAACGACCCTAACCTTGACGAGCCTATGTCAGCGCTAAACTATCTTTATCTTCTGAGCAATATAGGGACACGCTTTCTCAACAACTCACTCTTAGGACGGGATCTACTTAATCTTTACGGAACCTCCGAGAGATCCTTAACCCCAAAACTAGCACTTGAGATAACACAGTTAGCCGCATGTATAGCCACTTCGTGTCCGTTGCAATCAACCGAAAAACCACTGCCAGATTTGAACCTTATGATTTTTGACCTTCATCTCTCAAACCCAATATCACGGGGACAAATGTATCAACTTGCCGTAACAATAGCTGGGTTAGATATTTTTTGATTAGTAAGCCCAGGGACAAGGACACAAGTCTCACAGTTACTCTATTTAATCATTTAGATGGATTTTCAAGCTATCGATAAATTGGCGTGCTGTCCTGCCTGAATAACCGTTACCCCAATCTGCGTACCTGATGGCCTTCTTAGTAAGATGCGGTTCTAACACGCCCTCTTGTGCTGCAAGTTGTTCTACTATGCGAACATAACTGTGTTGTGTTTGATTAGGAAAAGTAATGGTCAAACCAAACCTATCTGCTAATGACAGGTTTTCATTGTGGCTGTCCCAACGGTTGACATCATCATCAAGGGGATCAGGACGATCAGTAAAGTTCTCTCTAATTAAATGGCGGCGGTTACTAGTTGCATAAAACCTGACGTTAATTGGGCGCCTTTCCAAACCACCCTCGATGAGACTCTTCAGGTTTCTATATCCTACTTCGCCTTTCTCAAAACTTAAATCATCTAGGAATACTACAAATCTTTGAGGATGATGGGCTAGTTGAGAGAGGATGCTTGTCAAATCGTTTAGATGTTCTCGACGGACTTCTACCATCCGTAGTCCCTGTCCAGCAAACTGCTTTAACAGGCCACGGATGGCTGTTGATTTACCCGTTCCCCTTGGCCCGTAAAGGAGGACATCTTGAGAAAAGCTGCCAGTTAACAGGGCCTCCGTATTGCTTACTAATCTATCTAACTGGTCATCTACATCAAAGAGGATGTTTGAATCATCAGTTTCTACCCGAGGAAGAGCGATGAAGTCCTGCTGCCATACAAACGCATGGTGCTGAGCAAATCTACCTAAACCAATTTTTCTATAAATACTTTCAAGTAATCGTATAACCCCGATAGAATCAGCTTCCTTTATGCAGGCGGATAATTGACCAACCTCTGGGGACATTGTGCCTGAGCCTACTCCCTGCAAACTTGGTATCGGTCGATCGGTAATCGCTGCTAGAAGTTCTTCCCAGTCTCGATTAATAGCGGAAATTAAACATTCAATATCTAAAGAAAGTGCGCAATTTAAGGAATCAGTAAGAAGGGCGCCAGAACCTAAATCCCTACCGCCATCTGAATTACATCCCAGCAAATCTTCTGCTGCGATTTGGGTAAGGTCACAGCAACCACGTTCAACAAGGCACCGGAAAACATCCCGATACGCTCCGTGGGCTTCTTGTATTTGCCCACGTTCAATCGCCCTTTCGAGATCGACCAGCCTCTGCCACCACTTTTTATCCTCGAGTCCAGATAACAAATAAAACATCATGCTTGTTGCAGAGTTTTTTTACGAGCCAGGTCAGGCGTATTTTCAAAAACTGCTGCTTCTCCCGCTTCTATGGCCAGAGGAGAGCGATGAAATTGCAACCACGAGATTGGAGGGTCCACGCTCACTAAATGAACTCCGGGAGGCGCGTCGATCTTGTTTGAAAACGATCGAGCAGCGACTGAAGCTCCCTTAAGTTGTTGACTCAAAGGCCACTGAATAGGTAAAGCTCTTACAACCCGATGAAAAGCTTGACCGAATTTAGACTGACTTAATTGCGACACTATTCGGACAACATTAGAAAGCTCGGTATTAACTCCTACGTGGATCCCAACCATCTTTTCTGGCTTGAGTAGAGCAAGGGCGCGATAGGGAACTGGCTCCACAAACCCACCATCGGTAAGAAAATGGTTCTTCCAACAAACCGCTGAGAAAAAAAGTGGCAAGGCACAACTAGCCCGGATAGCCTCAGCAATTGAACCCTCATTTATGACAACTAATTCACCGGATTCTATATCAGTACAACCTACCGCCAAAGGAATCTCCGTATCTTCGAATTTTGCCCCAGAAAAAAATTTTCGATCCAACCATGCGGACAACTTTGTACCGTTAATCAGAGCTCCACGATGCAGACCAAAATCAATACCTTGGGCCCAAATTTCAAGATTATTCTGTTGTCTAACTAGGTGCTCTAAAGCTACACCGTTCATCCCGAGAGCGTATAAGG
>CEQQ01014618.1_pt1 | contig 45262 bp, 40 predicted proteins | sample 531041 | NCBI WGS metagenome assembly CEQQ01 (sample SAMEA2621222, study PRJEB7988) | marine metagenome | biome: marine biome (ENVO:00000447); feature: deep chlorophyll maximum layer (ENVO:xxxxxxxx); material: "saline water (ENVO:00002010), including plankton (ENVO:xxxxxxxx)" | depth 150 m | reverse complement strand
GGGCGTCGGCGACGAGCTCGCCGCGGCGCGGGCTCTGAGCCTGCAGGCGGCGACCGTGATCATGACGCGCGGTGAGCACGGCTCGGTGATCGCGCGGGCGGGAGAGATCGTGGCCGAGGTGCCGGCGCGGAAGGTGACCCCGGTCGACACGACCGCGGCGGGCGACACCTTCGTCGGGGCCCTGGTGGCCCGGCTCGTGGCCGGGGATGAGCTCGAGGATGCGGTCGGCACGGCCACCGTGGCCGCCTCGATCGCGGTGACGCGGCCCGGCGCCACCAGCTCCATCCCCACCTGGGACGAGGTCGCCGCCGCGCTCTGAGCGCAGGGCCCTACAGGATCCCGAGTTCCATCGCGCGCGTGACGGCGCGTGTGCGATCGGCGACGTCGAGCTTCGCGAACACGTGCAGGAGGTGCGTCTTCACGGTCGACTCGCCGACGAACAGCCGCTCGCCGATCGCGCGATTGCTGAGGCCGTCGGCGACGAGTCGCAGCACGTCGAGCTCGCGCGGGCTGAGCGCCGCGGCCGGCTCGGGCGGACGCGACGCCCGGGTGACGAGCATCGCGGCGACGCGCGGCGCGAGGGCGACTTCGCCGGCGGCGACCGCGCGCACGCCAGCCAGCAGCTCCTGCTCGGGGGCGGCCTTCAGCAGGTAGCCGCTGGCGCCCGCCTCGACGCCCGCCAGGATGGCATCGTCGGATTCGTAGGTGGTGAGGATGACGACCTTCACCTCGGGGGCGCCGGCCCGGATCTGGGCCGTCGCAGCGTCGCCGTCGAGCTCGGGCATCCGCAGATCCATGAGCACGACGTCGGGTCGCTTCGTGAGCGCCTGCTCGACCGCCTCGACGCCCGTCGTCGCTGTGCCGACGACCTCGACGTCGTCCTCGGCCTCCAGCAGGGCGACCAGGCCCGCACGCACGATCGGGTGGTCGTCGGCGACCAGGATGCGGATCATGAGCCGGCTCCCAGCGGGACGCGCGCCGTGAGCGTCGTGGCGCCCGGAGTTCCGTCGACGGAGACCGTGCCGCCGACGAGTTCGACCCGGGCGGTGAGCCCGTCGAGGCCGAAGCCGGCGCCGCGCCGCACCGTGGGGTCGAAGCCGACGCCGTCGTCGATGACGCGCACCCGGGCGGCGCCGTCATCGATGCTCAGCTCGATGCGGGCGTGCGAGGCGGCGGAGTGCTTGCGCACGTTCGCCAGCCCCTCCTGCGCGCAGCGCAGCACCACGACCTCGACGTCGCGGTCCAGCACGATGCCCTCGGCGGCCTCGAGGGTGACGGTCATCCCCGTCTCGCGCTCGAAGCGCGCGGCGAGTCGAGCGAGGGCGGTCGTGATCCCGCCGCCCAGATCGACGGGGGCGGTGCCGGCCACGAGCGAGCGGGTCTCGGTGAGGGTGTCGCGTGCCGCGGTCTCGAGCATCTCGAGCGCGGCATCGTCGAGGCGCCCGGTGCGGAACTCCCGGCGCGCTTGCTGGGTGAGCAGCACGATGCCGGTGAGGCTCTGCGCGATGGTGTCGTGCAGTTCGCGGGCGAACCGCTCGCGCTCCTCGGTGACGCCGCGGTCGCGGTGCAGCACTTCGAGTTCTCGCTGAGCGGCCGTGAGCTGGTCGACGAGCAGCGCCTTCTCCGCCCCGAATCGGGCGATGCGGGTGATCCAGAGTCCGAGCGCCAGGCTGAAGGTGAGTGACAGCACGACGGTGACGAAGGTGGACAGCAGCGCCGCGGGTGCCGTGCCGAGGTTCACCACGAAGCCCGCGCCCACACTGAGCGCGATGCCGATGTTGGCGATGATCGCGCGCCGCGTGGACGGCGCGAGGGCCCAGACGATCGGGTAGGCGATCGATTGGGCGAAGGCCAGGACGGGGTTGATGGCGACCAGGGCGCCCGTGACGAGGACGGTGACGACGATGAAGATCGACATCGCGTGGTACTGCTCGCGCCGGTACGCCGGGCGCCCGATGGCGAGCCAGGAGATCGCGAAGACGGTCAGGATCGCGTAGCCGACCACCCGATCCGTGCCGTCGGCGAAGAACGTCACGATCCCCGCGAGCACGAGGCTCGAGCCGAGGATCGCGACGTCCCACCACCGCGGGTTGTTCATGTCAGCTATCTTTCCGGATCCACCGGAAGGTGAGGCGCGCGAGCACCAGTCCGACGACGAGCCAGATGCCGGTCGCGATCGCGACCCCCGCGAGGTTCCAGACCTCGCCCGGCTCGAAGGCCTCGAAGTTCTCCGGGAGGAACACCGCGCGCATCCCCTGCGCGAGCCACTTGAGCGGGAACACGCTGGCAACGTTCTGCAGCCACTCCGGCAGGTCGCTGAAGCGCAGGTAGACCCCCGAGATGAACTGCAGGACGAGCACGATCGGGATGATGACGGCGGTCGCGCTCTTGCCGCTGCGCGGCAGACTGGCGAGACCGATGCCGAGCACCGCCGAGGTGGCGACGCCGAGGAAGAAGACCCAGGCGAAGGTCGCCCAGCTCTCCGCATCCGTCGGGAGCGGCACCTGGAAGACGACGCCCGCGACCAGGATGAGCAGCGCGGCCTGCAGGATGCCCGTCACGAGCACCTGCCCGATCTTGCCGACGAAGTAGCTCATCATCGGCAGGGGCGTCCCGGCGAGGCGCTTGAGGGTGCCGTCGCTTCGTTCCATGGCGATGTCGATCGACATGTTCTGAAGTCCCGACAGGAGCACGCCAGCGGCGAGCATCCCGGGCAGGTAGTAGGCGGCCGCCGTCACGGTCTCGCCGTCGGGGTCGAGGCCGAAGCTGGCCTCGCTGAAGGCGACCGAGAAGATCGTCAGCATGACGAGCGGGAACAGGAAGGTGAAGAACACGGTGTCGCCCTGGCGGAAGTACATGGCGACCTCGTAGCGGATGCGCGCGAGTCCGAGCGGGATCACGCGGCCCGGGCGGAGGGGGGCGGTGGCGATGGTCATGCGAGGGCCTCTTCCTGACGCGCGGTCTCGCCGACGAGACCGAGATAGATGTCTTCCAGACTGGGTCGGATCACTTCGAGGCGATCCGGTTCGGTGCCGCCGTTCTGGGCGACGAGTTCGGTGACCCGGGCGGCGGGCCGATCGGTGTGCTCCTCGCGCACCGTGCCCTGCTCGACCCAGCGCACGATCGGCACGCGCGCCTCGGCGCCTCCGATTTCGTCGATGCGTCCGAGGGCGACCAGCCGCCCGCCGGCGACGATTCCCGCCCGGTCGCCGAGTTGCGCGGCCTCGTCGAGGTAGTGGGTGGTCAACAGAATCGTGGTGCCCTCGCGCTTGAGGTCGCGGATGAGGTCCCAGAACTGACGACGCGCCTCCGGGTCGAACCCGGTGGTGGGCTCGTCCAAGAACAGCAGCTCGGGGCGACCGATCACGCCGAGGGCGACGTCGACGCGTCGGCGTTGACCGCCGGAGAGCTTCTTGATCCGCACATCGGCCTTCGACTCGAGCCCGACGGCCGCGATGACCTGGTCGACCTCGCGCGGGTTCGGGTACATGCCGGCGAAGAGTCGCAAAAGCTCGCGCACGGTCGCATTGCCGGTTTCGCCGCTGCTCTGCAGCACAATGCCGAGCCGTGCCTTCCAGGCGAGCCCCCCGTGCTGCGGATCGACGCCGAGCACGCGCGCCTCGCCGCTGGTGCGGTCGCGGTAGCCCTCGAGAATCTCGATCGTGGTGCTCTTGCCGGCACCGTTGGGGCCGAGCAGGGCGAAGGTCTCGCCGCGATGGATGTCAAAGTCGAGGCCGCGCAGTGCGAGCACACCGCCGCGGTACTCCTTGCGGAGATCGCGCACCTCTACCACTGTGTCCGTTGTCATGCCTCAACTCTGCTCCGTGCGAGCGGTCGCGACAACGACGAGGCGGTGGGTTGCGGTATCCACCGGTCGGTGGATACGCGCGCTACCCGAAGAGCTTGTGCAGGCGGGCGATGCCCTCGGCGATGTCGGCGTCGCCGAGCGCATAGCTGAAACGCAGGTACCCGCTCGGCCCGAAGGCCTCCCCGGGCACGGCGGCGACCTCGGTCTTCTCGAGGATCAGATCGGCGAGCTCGAGACTCGTGGTCGGCGTGACGCCGGCCCATTCGCGGCCGAGCAGCCCCGAGACATCCGGGTACACGTAGAACGCGCCCTGCGGCAGCGGCACGGTGATCCCGTCGATCGCGCCGAGCCCCGCGACGATCGCGCGGCGGCGGCGATCGAAGGCGAGGCGCATCTCGTCCACCGCGTCCTGAGGTCCGCTGAGCGCGGCGAGCGCGGCGCGCTGGGAGATGTTGGAGACGTTCGAGGTGAGGTGCGACTGCAGGTTCGCGGCGGCTGTCATCGCATCCTTCGGCCCGACCATCCAGCCCAGCCGCCAGCCGGTCATGGCGTAGGTCTTGGCGACGCCGTTGACGAGGATGGTGCGGTCGGCGAGCGCGGGCGTCGCCTCCACGATCGAGGCGGCGCGAACGCCGTCGTAGACGAGGTTCTGGTAGATCTCGTCGCTGATCACCCAGAGCCCGTGCTCGTCGGCCCAGGCGCCGATCGCGGCCGTCTGCTTGGGCGAGTAGACCGAGCCGGTGGGGTTCGAGGGCGAGACGAACAGCAGCACCTTGGTGCGCGGCGTGCGGGCGGCCTCGAGCTGGTCGACCGTCACCAGGTAGTTCTGGTCGGCTCCCGCGAACACCTCGACGGGGACGCCGCCGGCGAGCGCGATCGCCTCGGGGTAGGTCGTCCAGTACGGCCCCGGCAGCAGCACCTCGTCGCCCGGGTCGAGCAACGTCGCGAAGGCTTGGTAGACCGCCTGCTTGCCGCCGTTGGTCACCACCACCTGCGAGGGGTCGACCTCGAGCGCAGAGTCGCGCAGCGTCTTGGCCGCGATCGCCTCGCGGAGTTCGGGAAGGCCCGCGGCGGGCGTGTAGCGGTGGTTCTTGGGGTCGCGGGCCGCCGCGACGGCGGCCTCGACGACGTGGTCGGGCGTCGGGAAGTCGGGCTCACCGGCCGCGAAGCTAATGACCGGCCGACCGGCGGCCTTCAGCTGCTTGGCCTTGGCGTCGACCTTGAGGGTCGCGGACTCGGCGATGGATCCGATGCGGTGAGAAACGCGCTGCACCCCCTCAGCCTACTCGGCTGGGTTGGTGAGCGGACAGCGGAGCCGGAGCCGCCTACCCCCAGGCGACTCCGGCTCCGTACTACCCGGCGCTCGCTTGGATCAGCCGAGCACCGCACCGCCCTGGGTCCGGCGGTGGTGTGCGATCAGCAGCGCGCTGCCGACGATGAGGAGGCCGAGGATGATCGCCACGAGCAGGGCGATCCCGACGCCGGTGAGCGCGAGGCTCGCGATGTCGGAGCCGTCATCGCCGCCTCCGCCGCCGCCTCCGCCGCCGCCGCTACCGCAGTCGGTGACGCAGCCGGAGTCGTCGGCCCCGTCAGCGTTCGGCCCGACCGTCGCAGACGCGAGGCTGAGCGACAGCAGCTCGCCGCCGTCAAGGACGCCGACGCGCACCGCGGTCTGCGAGAAGTAAGGGTCATCGCTCGGCGCGGTTCCCGCGGGACCGGTGACCGAGGTCTCCTGCACGTTGACCGTGATCGAGACGACGTCTGTGAGCAGATTCTGAATCGAGGACGTGTCGTCGAGCAGCCCATCGAGGGCGGGGTCGACGAGGTTCAGCTCCAGCGCATCCACGAGGTCCGAGATTGCGCCGTCGCCCAGCAGTCGATCGTTCAGCAGGTCTCCGATCGCGCCGACGAAGAGGTTCGCGTTGACGTTGATCGGCAGGCCCAGCACCTGAGCCGTGATGTCGGCGTCGACGCCGATGCCGCTGACGAGTTCGTCGACGGTCGCCGAGATGTCGAGCACGAGACTCGTCGTCAGCGGGTCGAGCAGCCGGGTTTCCTCGGTGCAGACGAGTTCTTCGACGATCTTGTCGACGGTTCCGATGACGTTGCCGAGAAGTCCGCCGAGCACGGGTACCTGAATCACTCGCTCGACGGTCTTGCACACCTCGGTGACGACGGGGGCTTGCGCCACGTTGACGACCAGATCGGCGTGCACGTCGACCGTCAGGTCGCGGATGACATCCTCGACCTTGGCGACGACGTCATCCGCGAGTCCGGAGACCGTGTCGGTCACGGTGTGGAGGACGCGCGAGATCACCGCGTCGGTGAGCAGCTCCGTGTTCACCGGGAGGTTGTTGAGACTTCCGACGTAGTGCTCCAGGTCGATCGAGACGACCCCCGTCTCGAGGTTGAACGAGACGCCGCCGTCGCCGTAGGCGGAGGTGAGGATCGCCGACACGGCGCTGCGCAGCTGGCTCGAGTCGATCGACGCCGAGACGTTCGCGTTGGTGCCGACGAGGTTGAGTGCCGGATTCAGATCCTGAACGAGCGCCGACACCAGTGCGAGGAGCTCGCCATCGTGCCCGCTCAGGTCGTCGATTTCATCGATGACGACGTCGAGCGAACGGTTGACTTTCTCGGTCAGCCGCGCGATCGCCGGGCTGGAGAAGTGGAGCGTCGCGCCAGCGAGGTAGTAGTCACCCTCCGACTCGCCGCCGTCGCGCTCCGCGCGCGCGGCGATCTTCTCGAGCTCCAGGCTGAGGTCGGCGACCGTCTCGGCGAAGGCCGGGGAGATGAGGGCCTGCAGGTCGACCGTCGCCGAGCCATCCGGAATCGAGGCGTCCGAACCGACGCCCAGGCCGCCGTCGCTCGTGACGGCGCCGGACGCGCCCACGGCGGCCCCCGGGTCGGCCAGCGCGAACTGCGCGACGGTGCCGAGTTCGACGGCGTCGCTGAGCGGGATCGTCACCGGCGTGCCGGTGCCGACGGTGACCGCGCTGAGCGCGGTGACCGAGAGCGGGTGCACGACGGTCTGTGTCTCCTCGGTGCCGTCGTTGAAGGCCTGGGCGCCATCGATGCTCACGATGCTGTCGAGAGAGGAGCCGGCGACAGTGCCGGTCAGGAACTGACCCTCCGCGAACGTCGCGTCGGTGTGACTGTCGAGATGCGCAGTGGGGGCGGCGTTCGCCGCGGGGCCCGTGAGAATGAGTGCTCCCGCGAGCGCGAGGGTCCCGACCCCTGCGGCCGCGCGGGGGGTGCGCGAGTGGTGTGTGGTGAACACGATGTGTGCCTTCCTGATCCAAGGAGTGGACGCGGAAGCATCAATCGCGGCGGGGATCGCCAACGACAACCCCGGGGGAGGCCGTGGCCTCCCCGCGGGGGTCATCATTGGGCGAACGATCTCTGCCTGATCTCAGCTTCGTTACGCCCGGTTCGGTGTTTCGTTGTGTCCGGCTGAGTTGGTGGCTCTGCCGTTACAGGAAGAGACAGACCGGTACGCCCTCCATGACGCGGGTTGCGAAACTTTCTCCCGAATTTTCTGAGCGAGCCGCCGCCCCTCGGAGGCTCCCCGCGGGATGCCCTACACTGGTCTCGGTGGTGGAAATCGCCAAGCTTCGTCGTGCCCGGGAACGGTCAGGACGAGCGGTGATTCCCGGCACTGTAGGGCGGTAGCTCAATTGGCAGAGCAGCGGTCTCCAAAACCGCAGGTTGCAGGTTCGATTCCTGTCCGCCCTGCGAGATCTCGGGTCTTCCCCGGGATTCAGCGGCCGAAAGGTGGAGAAAGTGGCACGCAAGGTGGTCGACGAGCCGAGTGAGGACCTCGTCGAGAGTGCCAAGCGGGACCGCGCCGAACGGCGAGGGCCGTTTGCGCGGGTTGCGCTCTTCATCCGTCAGGTCATCAACGAACTCAAGAAGGTCGTCACCCCGACGCGGCGCGAGCTGATCAGTTTCACCGGAGTCGTTCTGGTGTTCGTCGTCATCATGATGGGGATCATCTACGGACTCGACTACGGCTTCGGCTGGCTCGTGTCCTGGGTGTTCGGCGATGGCAGCTACTTCGGCTGATCCGTCGCCTCGACCACATTTCAAGGAAAGAAGCACCGTGAGCCAAGAAGAGCGCCGCGACATCGATCTCGCGACGGCCGCCGAACAGTCCTCCGAGGAGGACGAGGCCCAGGAGGGCAACGTTCTCGAGCAGCAGGAGCACTCGGCCGACGCTGCCGAGCACACGGCGATCCACGTCGTGGAGGAGCCGGACGTCGAGTCCGACCTCGAGAGCCTTCTTGACGCGCTCGACGCGGCCGCCGACCCCGAGGCTGACGCCGTCGTGGACGACGCCCTCGACATCGACTCCGCCGACGAGGCCGAGGCTGCCGTTGAGGCGACGGACGATGAGGCGGGCGACGAGGCGGAGGTCGACGACGCCGAGGTCGACCCCTACGAGGAGTTCCGCGCCGAGCTGCGGGCGAAGCCGGGCAAGTGGTACGTCATCCACTCCTACGCGGGCTTCGAGAAGCGCGTCAAGCAGAACATCGAGTCGCGTCGTCAGTCGATGGGCATGGAGGACTTCGTCTTCGAGGTCCAGGTGCCGATGGAAGACGTTGTCGAGATCAAGAACGGGCAGCGCAAGCTCGTCACCCGCGTCCGCATCCCCGGCTACGTGCTCGTGCGCATGTTCCTCAACGAGGACAGCTGGTCGGTCGTGCGCCACACCCCCGGGGTCACCGGATTCGTGGGCAACAGCCACAACCCGACGCCGCTGCGCTTCGAGGAGGCCTTCAACATGTTGAAGAGCCTCGTGCAGGTTGTCGAGGCTCCGACGAAGCCCGGTGCCGCCAAGGGCGGTCAGCAGGCCGCGCGCGTCATTCCCGCCGAGGTCGACTTCGAGATCGGCGAGACCATCACGATCAAGGAGGGCTCGTTCGCGGGTCTTCCCGGCACGATCAGCGAGATCAAGCCCGAGAGCGGCAAGCTCACGGTGCTCGTGTCGCTGTTCGAGCGCGAGACGCCGGTGGAGCTCAGCTTCGACCAGGTGACGAAGCTCTGAGCCGCCTGGGCTCGGTCGCGGGCGTCGGCATCGACGTCATCCGCGGGGCACTCATCGGAACGGCGGAGGTCGTTCCGGGCGTGTCCGGCGGCACCATCGCGCTCATCGTCGGGGTCTACGACCGGCTGATCGGCTCCGCCGCGGCGGTGGTGCGCGGCACGGTGTCCGCGATCGTCGATGTGCCGTCCGGGCGGGGAACCGCGCGGGCGCGCGGCCACTTCTCGGCGGTCAGTTGGCGCGTCATCCTCCCTGTGCTGGCGGGCATGGCGGTCGCGGTGCTCGTGGCGTCGGCGCTGCTGGCTCCCGCGATCGACAGCCACCCCGTCGAGACGCGCGCCGTCTTCGTGGGACTGATTCTGGCCTCGCTCGTCGTTCCGATTCGCATGGTCGGGCGGTGGCGTTCGCGCGAGGTGCTGCTGGCGGCGCTCGCGGCGGTGCTCGCGTTCGTGCTGACCGGTCTTCCGGCGGCGGGCGACGCGGAACCTCAGTTGTGGTTCGTCGCGGTGGCCGCCGCGATCGCCATCTGCGCGCTCGTGCTTCCGGGGGTCTCGGGCTCGTTCCTGCTGCTGGCGATGGGGCTGTACGCGCCGACGCTCGACGCCGTGAACGATCGCGATCTTGGCTACCTGGGCGTCTTCGCGCTGGGCGCGGTGCTCGGTCTTGCGAGCTTCGCGCCGCTCCTGCAGTGGCTTCTCGAGCGCCGTCGTCAGGTGACGCTCGCGATCATGACCGGTCTGATGCTCGGCTCGCTGCGCGCGCTGTGGCCCTGGCAGACCGAGACCGGCGGGGTGCTCGCGCCCGAGGGTGCGCAGTTGCCGATGGTGATCGCTCTTGTCGTTGCCGGCGCCGCGCTCGTCGTCGGGTTGCTGTTCGTGGAGTCTCGTCTGGTGCGGCGCCGCATCGCCACCGGTCGCGACGTGCTCGCCGAGAGCACGGCCGAGTAGCTCCCTCGCCTCGCGGCACCCGGGCGATTCGGGTATGCTGACCTGTCGGCTGTGTCGAAATCGACATCGGCCGAAACATCCCTCACCGCACTCCAGGTTCGCTGGTGTGGCGGGAGCGCGTCCGCAGGGCGCACGACAGAGAGTAGAAGCATGGCACCGAAGAAGAAGGTGACCGGCCTGATCAAGCTCCAGATCAATGCCGGCGCCGCGAACCCCGCGCCGCCCATCGGGCCGGCGCTTGGTCAGCACGGCGTAAACATCATGGAGTTCTGCAAGGCCTACAACGCCGCGACCGAGTCGCAGCGCGGCAACGTCATCCCGGTCGAGATCACCGTGTACGAGGACCGCTCGTTCACGTTCATCCTGAAGACCCCGCCCGCCGCCGAGCTCATCAAGAAGGCTGCCGGCGTCGCCAAGGGTTCCGGCACGCCGCACACCGTCAAGGTGGCCAAGCTCACCAAGGACCAGGTTCGCGCGATCGCCGAGCAGAAGCAGGCCGACCTCAACGCGAACGACGTCGAAGCGGCCATGAAGATCATCGCGGGCACGGCCCGTTCGATGGGGATCACGGTGGAGGCGTAATCATGGGAAAGAATTCCAAGTCCTACCGCGCTGCCCTCGACAAGCTCGAAGACGGCAAGTTCTACGGTCCCGACGAGGCTGTTGCCGTCGTCCGCGAGACCGGCTCCGCCAAGTTCAACTCGACCGTTGAGGTCGCGATGAAGCTGGGTGTCGACCCGCGCAAGGCGGACCAGATGGTTCGCGGAACCGTCATCCTGCCGCACGGCACGGGTAAGACCGCGCGCGTCATCGTCTTCGCGACCGGTGCGGCCGCCGAAGCGGCGATCGCCGCGGGTGCCGATGAGGTCGGCGGCGCCGAGCTCATCGAGAAGGTCGCCGGCGGTTACACCAACTTTGACTCGGCCGTCTCGACGCCCGAGCTCATGGGCCAGGTCGGTCGCCTCGGAAAGGTGCTGGGTCCGCGTGGCCTCATGCCGAACCCGAAGACCGGCACCGTCACCCCCGATGCGGCCAAGGCCGTCGCGGAGATCAAGGGCGGAAAGATCGAGTTCCGTGTCGACAAGCACTCCAACGTTCACTTCGTGATCGGCAAGGCGGCGTTCTCGACCGAGCAGCTCGCGGAGAACTTCCACGCCGCGCTCGACGAGATCCAGCGGATCAAGCCGAGCTCGTCGAAGGGCCGCTACATCCAGAAGGCGACGCTCTCGACGACCTTCGGCCCGGGCGTTCCGCTCGACGTCAGCGTGCTCTAAGAGGCACGTTCGACGACAGTTCCTGTTGTCACCCGCACCACAGCAAACGCACCACCGGAAGGGGTCCGCACTCGCGGGCCCCTTCCGTGCTTTCTCGAAGGGGGCCGGATGATCGTCACCGTTCGCCCTGCCCGCGCGGCCGACGCGGAGGCGTTGGCGACACTTGCGGCGCTCACCTTCCCGCTCGCCTGCCCTCCGCACACCACCGAGGCGGCGAAACAGGCGTTCATCGCCGACAACATGAGTCGCGCGAACTTCGAGACCTACCTCGCCGACGACGCCCGGCAGCTCTTCGTCGCCGAGTCGGGCGAGGCTCTCCTCGGCTACACGATGCTGGTGGCGGGGGAGCCGGGCGATCCGGATGTGGCGGCGGCCGTGAGCGCGCGTCCCACCATCGAGCTCTCCAAGGTCTACGTGCACCCCGACGCGCACGGCGGAGGGGTCGCATCCGAGCTCCTGCGCGTGAGTCTCGCGGCAACCGAGGGGACACGGGCCCGCTCGATCTGGCTGGGCGTCAACCAAGAGAACGCCCGCGCGCAGCGCTTCTACGGCAAGCACGGCTTCGCCGTGGTCGGCACGAAGACGTTCCTGGTGGGCGATCGCTTCGAAGAGGACTACGTGATGGAGCGCCCGCTCAGCTGATGACGAGCTTGCGCACCGTGCGTCGCACCGTCCACTCGGTGCGGTCGCCGGCGGCGAGGCGCACGAGTGCGCCGGGCGTCAGTTCGACGCCGGGGCGGCCATCCTCAAACGTGATCGTGGCGTCGCCGGCGAGAACGACAAAGACCTCATCGACCTCGACGTCGCGCATCCCGCCGCGGGTCATCTCCCAGACGCCGAGTTCGGCTTCGCCGACCGTGCCGAGCACGGTGTAGGCGGTCGAGGGTTCGCCCGCCGTGCGCTGATCGGGCGCGACGGCCTCGTGCTGAAGCGCGAGGGCGGTCAGGTCGAGGGCGACGCCCGCGGGCAGCTCGGGCACCGGCACACTCACGAGTCGAAGCCCAGTCCGAGCGCATCGAGAGTGCGCAGGATGAGGTTGCGCCGACCGCCGCGGTGATCCGCCTGATCGAGCGACCAACGGGTGGCCTGGATTCCCATGCTCGCGATCGGTTCGGGCGGAAACGGCGGCGGGAGCTCTCGCATCATCCGCGTCTCGGTTCGTTCGGTCGCGATTCCGTCGAGTCGATCGAGCATCACCTCGGCGGCGAAGCGACTCGCGCCCACCCCGAGACCCGTGAAGCCGAGCGCCGCGGCGACCCGTCCGTCGCGCGCGAGGCGGACGTAGGCGCAGAAACGGGTCGAGCTGTCGATCGGGCCGGCCCAGCGGTGGGCAAAGTGCAGCCCCTCGAGCTGCGGAAACGTCGTGAAGAAGTGGCTGGCGAGTTTGCGGAAGCTCGCGGGGCGATCCTCGTACTCCTCACGGACGCGACCTCCCGCAAAGTAGACGGCGTCGTAGCCGCCGAACAGGATGCGGTTGTCGCTCGTGAGTCGGTAGTAGTGGAACTGGTTGGCGACATCGCCGAGGCCCTGCCGGCCTTCCCAGCCGATCGATTCGCGCTGCGCGGCCGACAGCGGCTCGGTCATGAGCGCGTAGTCGTAGACCGGAACTGTCATCAGGCGGTCCCGCGTCAACAGGCTCGGGAAGACGTTCGTGGCCAGCGCGACGCGGTCGGCGAGCACACGGCCGTGGGAGGTCGTCACGCGCATCCGCTCGCCTTCGCGCTCGAGGCCCGTGGCCGGGCTGTGCTCGTACACCTCGACGCCGAGCGACTCGGCGGCAGCGGCGAGGCCCTCGGACAGCTTGCCGGGATGCACGAGGGCGAGCGACTCCCCGCTCGTGACGACGCCGCCGAGGTAGGTGGGGGAGTCGACGAGGGCGCGCGCGCCGAGCGCGGATACGCGGTGTCGGCCGGGTTCGCTCGCCATCTCGTCGAGCCACTCGAGCTGGTGCTCCTCGGTGGCGACGTCGAGACCGCCGACCCGTTCGAACTCGGCGTCGACGCCGAGCTCGGTGAGGTCGCGCTCGAATCCGGCGAGATTCTCCAGCCCCAGGCGTTCGAGGGTCTCGATTTCCTCCGGCCACCGCGCGCGGCCGTTGTCGGCGCCGTGGGTCAGGCTCGCATCGCAGAACCCGCCGTTGCGACCGGATGCCGCCCAGCCGATCCGCTTCGCCTCCAGCAGCACGACGCGTCGCCCCGGATCGCGGCGCTTGGCGCGCACGGCGGTCCAGAGTCCGGTCAGCCCGCCGCCGACGACGACCAGATCGGCGTCGACGTCACCGCCAAGGCGCGGTCGTTCGGGCCGCTCGCCGAGGTCTTCGAGCCAGGGAACCGCCTGGCGCGACGGCGCGAGCGCGGACGCCAGAAGGGAATCCGGCCACGCGGTGCGGTCAAACACCGTGGGCGTGCGGCGAGTCATGCCAGAACCCTAGTGCGCGGCGGTCAGATCTCCGTGACCTGCAGCTCGATCTTGCCGCGGGTGTGTCCCATTTCGACGGCCAGGTGTGCCGCGGGGTCGTCCGCCAGATCACCGGCGTTCGCGGGGAGCCTAGCGGAGCGCGCGTGACACGGCGGCGGCGGCCGCAGCAGACCATGCCTGTGGGACACACGCGGTCGGGTGGCGGGTCACCCGGCCGGAGCCAGTGGGGGCATCGCCGCTGAAGAGTTCGGGGACCCTGAACTCACACGAGGCCGCAGCGCTCAGAAGTTCCTGCGCCACGAGTCTTGCATCCGCGCGAAAACCAGCGGCACTCAACCCTTCAATGCAGATTGCCGTGTCGTGCGCCCAGACAGACCCGCAGTGGTATGACAACGGCCAGTACGCTGCCTCGCTCGCCGCCATCGTTCGAATGCCGAACCCGGAGCGCATGTCGGGGCGCATGAGGGCGTCTCGGACAAGAAGTTCCTCCGCCGAGTCGAGGATGCCCGTTGCCAGCAGGTGGCCGATGTTGGACGTCAGGGCATCGGCGGGATTCTTCTGTCCGTCCAGCGCCATCGCCGGAAACCTCATGCCGCCACGTTCGACCCAGAACTTCTTCCTGAATCGATCCGAAAGGTCCTCGGCCCAGTTGCGCCACTTCGCGCCCCCCGGGAGATGGAGCATGTCGAGCAGATCGGCTCCCGCTCTCGCCGCCTGATAGGCGTAGCCCTGGACCTCGCAGAGTGCGACCGGACCCACCGCCACGCTTCCGTCCGCGTGTCGGACTGAGTCCGACGAGTCCTTCCACCCCTGGTTGGCGAGGCCAGTTCCGGAGGAGTCGGCATACTCGACGAACCCGTCACCGTCCGCATCCGCGTCTCGTTCGAGCCACGTCAGCGCTGCGAGCAGGTTGTCTTGCAACTCGCGCACAGCTTCCACGGGCAGGCCAGCTTCGCGCGCCTCGTTGAGGAGCACGATCCACAACAGCGTTGAGTCGACGCTCCCGTAGTAGGCGGCGGGAAACTCGAGCCCTTCCCGTGGAATGCTGTGACGCGCATCGCGCAGTTCGTGGAGGATCTTGCCTGGTTCCGCGGCGGCCGCGTTGTCGTATGTCGTGGCCTGGTGCGCGGCAAGAGCCCTCAAGGTGCCGTGGGCGAGCGGGAGGGCTTCGGGCAACAAAAGGCGTGCGGTCCACAGCGCGTCCCGGCCAAAAAGGGTCAGGTACCACGGGGCTCCCGCAGCGGAAAAGACGGCGTCGGGGACCGCGTCGTTCGCCAACATCAGCGAGTTCAGGTCGTCTCGCGCCCTGGTTCGCCAGCGATCCAGGTCTGGGTTGGTCCCGGATGAATGCTCGCTCAGCGCGGACCCGAGAACGCGAGGGGACGGCGGCATGAGCGCGGTCGCATCGTCGATCATGATGAAACTGATGGCGCCCTCCCACGCTTCACCTGGCTCCACCACGATCTGCCAGGTCGCCGACTCGGCCTCGAGCTGATGCGCGGTCGCGCCGCCGGCCACGACGTCGACTGTGAGTCGTCGTGGACCGCTCTCAACCACCACCGCTCCACCGTGAAGTTGTGCCGTCGCGGTTGCCGAGGTCGGTCGCCCGGCGCGCACACTGGGGAGCGGTGCGAATTCGGTCGCAAAGTCGAGTCGGACAGTAGTGCGCAGGGCCTCCTTCGATCCGTTCCGAACCTCAATCGACTCGTTGACGCACCCGAACGACACCACCCGGGTCCTTGTCACGATGACGTGGGGATCCTTGCCCGCATCGTCGACGTTGCGCGCCATGGACACGAAGCAAGCAGTGCGCGCCTCGACCGAAGTCGAGAGGTGTTCGGGTTGTTGTCCCCCCACGGTCAGCGTGAGCGAGTTGATGTAGCGCACATCGGAGTGGATGATGCCGTGCACGCCGGTCCGTGCCTGCCCGTCAGCTGCAGACCACACCTGGGTGGGCGCTTGGACTGCCACGACGTCCTGCGCCAGCGACGGTGTGATTGCGTGCGGCTGCGTCGCCGGGGTCATTCGTCCACTCCGAGGCGCGCGTTGATCGCACTCTCGGAATAGAGACTGTCAACCGCGACGAGTGCGAGCCCGATGAGCGCTGCCTCATCGCCGAGCTCGGAGGCACGGATGGTGAGATGCCTCGTCGCTCGCGGCAGTGTCCCGGCGTAGACGGTCGACCTGATGGCGGCGATGAGCTCTGGTGACACCATGGGCCCGCCCACCACGACGACAGCGGGGTTAATCACGCCGACGACAGTCGCGAGCACCTGGCCGATCAGTTCGCCGGCGCGCCGCAGTTCTGCCGCAGCCGTTGAGTCGCCACGGTCCACGAGGTCGTGGATCTCGCTGATGTGTTCCAGGTGACGGCCCGTTTCGCCGAGTCGCCTGATCAGCGCCGTTCCCGAGGCTTCCGCCGCGAGGCAACCGTCCCTGCCGCAGCGGCACTCTGCTGCACCGCCAACCGAGACGTGTCCGATGTCGCCAGCTCCGCCGTCGACTCCGCGAAAAATCTCACCCCGGATGACGAGGCCGGCACCGAGAAATGACGACGCCTTGATGAAGACCAATGCCGCCGTCGGGCCGTGGAGTTGGGAAGCCTCGCCGTACGCCATCGCGTCCGCGTCGTTCTCGACGAAAACTGGCACGTTCATCGTCTCGCGCAACGAATCAAGAATCGGCCAGCCGTCCCAGCCCGGCATGATGGGCGGGTCGCTGAGGCGGTGCTCGGCCGGGTCGATCGGACCCGGCAGAGAAATGGCGACCGCTGCCACGCGTTCGACGGCGACATCGTGGGTGCGCATCAGTTCCTCGATCGCCGCGGCGGTCGTGCTCAGGGTAGCTTCGGGGCCGTCTGTGACGTCGGTATCGATGCTTGTGCTCGCGAGAACCTTGCCGTGCGGACTCACGACCGCAACGGTGCCGCCGACGGCGTCCAGGGCGGCCGTGACCACGACAACGTCCGGGTCGAAAATGAACGTGGTCGCGCGGCGCCCGCCGGTGGCGTCGCCGGTTCCCGCTTCGCGAATGATTCCGGCCGCAGTGAGTTTCTCGATACGGCGCGCGACCGTGACACGGGACAACCCCGTTGCCGCGAGCAACGCTCCGCGCGTGGTGGCCTCACCCGAGCGAATCAGCCGCAGCGTCTGGCCAGGTCCCGGGTTCAACGGTGCCTACCCTTTGTCTGCACCTACGGTCAGCCCTTCGGTCAGCCAGCGTTCCGCGAACCCGTACATGATCACGATCGGGAGCGTTAGCAAGACACTACCCGCCATGAGGATTGTCCGGGAGACCTCTTGGCCGTCAGCCAGACGCGTGAGGCCGAGCGACACGGTCCACAGATCTGGTTTGGCGGAGAGGAACAAGAGCGCGAACAGGAACTCGTTCCACGCGATCATGAACGAGTACAGCGCCGTGGACATGATGGTCGGGAGCGACAGCGGTACCGTGATCTTGCGCATGATCTGCCATCGTGTGGCGCCGTCGATCATCGCGGCCTCGTCGATCGACTCGGGAAGCCCGAGCATGTACGAGCGCAGCATGTGGACGGACACCGGAACGGTGAGGGCGATGTACGCGATGGTGAGGCCAACAAGGGTCGTCCCGAGCCCGATGACCTGGAATCCCACGAACACGGGCACCGCGATGATGATGGCGGGGAACATGTACACCGCCAGGAACATGGCGGAGACCTGCTTGCGGCCCGCGAACTTGAGGCGCGTCATGGCGTATGACGCTGGCACGGACAGCAGCATCGTCAGCAGTGTCGCGGCGGTGGCCACGATCGCCGAGTTGAGCATAAATCGCCCGAACCCGAACCCACCGTCGCCTTCCGGCGCGATGACTCGCACATACGTATCGAGGGTGAGTTGGCCGATGTCAGGAACGAGAGCGAGCGGGTTGCGCAGCAGATCCTGGATCGGCACAAAACTCATGACGATCATGTAGTAAAACGGAAAGATCGTCACGATCAGCAGGAACACGATCAGTGCCCATTTGAGGAAGCGGAAGACTTCGGTTTGGATGCGGAAAGAGTTCATCAGGATTCCTTTTGCCGCGTCAGTCGCAGGTAGAGGGTGAGCCCGGCACCGAGGACGAGAGCCAGCAACACCGCGTTGGCGGACGCTCCCCCGATGTCTGACGATCCAACGAGTTGGTCGTAGACGCGGACGGCGGCGACCTGGGTACCAGCTGCGCCTCCGGTGAGGAGGAAGATGTCGTCAAACTTGTTGAACGTCATCACCAGGCGGAGCAACGTCAGCAACGCGATGACGGGCATGACCTGGGGTGTGATCACGTGCCAGAACTTCTGCCACGGCGTTGCGCCGTCGATCAGGGCTGCCTCTTCGATGTCTCGTGACAGTCCGGTAAGTGCAGCGGCAAAGAAGATGAAGGCAAACGGAAAGTAGCGCCATATCTCAAACACGATCACGGTGAGGAGAGCGAATGGTGGGCGCCCCAGGAAGTCGATCGACTGCTCCCAGCCGAGGTAGGTCGTGCCGAGTTCATTGATGACGCCGTACTGCGGGTTGAGCATCACCTTCCAGACGTAGGCCGCGGCCACGACGGGCGCAACGTAGGGGAGCAGCAGGATGGCGCGGACGGCACCCCGTCCGCGAAATGCCCCTCGCAGAGCCAAGGCTGCGGCAAATCCGACCACAATGGAGCCGATGGTGGTGCCGGCCGTGTAGAGCACGGTGACCCACAAGGATTCCCAGAACCCCGCAGAGGTCAGGACGTCCGTGTAGTTCGACAGCGTGAGCGGGTTGAACATTCCGTTGCGGGCGACGTCCGAATAGCGCGCCTCTTGGAACGACAGAATGAACGTCCAGATGATCGGCACGATGATGACCGCGAGCACGATCAACGTGATCGGGAGAGCCATCGACCAACCGTCGCGGTTGGCCCTGCGCTGCGCCACCGTGGGGCGGGGGCGCTTGGCCCCCACCCCACGGTATGCCGCTTTTAGTGACATCTCAGCGGCTTGCGATCTCGTCGACGGCTTCGACCATCTCCTGTTGCGCCGTCGCGGCATCGATGGCGCCAGATCCGGCGTCGGCGATGATCTTGGCAATGGGCAGCTCGGCCGACAGCACTCCGACGATCTCGCCCTGGCCCTGGAGGAACGCCCAGCGAGACATGCTTGCTGCGGCTCCGGTCAGGGTGTCGATTGTGGCGGCCTCGTAGATGTCTCCGAGCGCAGCCCGGGAGTCGACGCCGGTCTCAAGTTCGGCCCAGGCATCGGAGAACTCCGTGGGGTTGTCCGCGGTTCCAAGGCGAACGGGGAACTTGCCTTCGGGAGCCATCCCGAACCATTCGACATAGCCGTCGCCCATGACGTATTCGATGAGCTGTTGGGTCTCTTCGGGAGAGGCCGCCGACGTGGGAACGAACGACGTCATTTCACCGAAGGAGCCAGCGTTGTCACCGGCATTCGGACCCGTGATGAGAGGCACGATGCCGGAGTTCTCAGCGAGCCACGTGGATGTGGTGCACTCGTCGCATGACGGTGCGGCATCGTCGCGGAGACCCGCCATCTCGTCGAGCAGGAACGTCGACCACATGATCATGGCGGACTGACCCGCGAAGTAGGACGCACGTGTCGACACGACATCCTGTGTTCCGGCGGGGGAGTAGTCCTGCGCAAGCGCCGTGTAGAGCTCGATCGCCGCAGTACATTCCGGCGAATCGAGTGCGACGCTTCCGTCGTCGTTGACGAGCTGGCAGTTGTTGCCGAGCGCGACAGCTTCGAAGGTTTCTTGCGTGAAGCTCCCCGCCGGGTCGGTCGAGAGTGTGATGCCGAACTGGTCTCCGGTCGTCAGCGTCTCTGCGGCGGTGAGCAGCGTGTCGTAGGTGGTCGGCGCTGCGAGGCCGGCGGCGTCAAACAGGTCCGTGCGGTACACCAGGATCTGAGCCCATGCATCGGACGGCACCGAGAGTTGGCGGCCGCCGTCGCTGGTGAGGTCGAGCGCGCCAGAGGAGAAGGTGTCCGCGCCGAGGGCGTCGACAGCCGCTGCAGAAATGTCGGAGCTGGCGTAGCCCTCGGAGTCGAAGTTGCGCACGAGCCCAAGGGGCACAGATCCGAGGAGGTCGGGCATTTCGTTCGACAAAGCGGCCGCAGCCATCAGCTGGGCGACCTGGTCTTGTTCAACCGGTACGAGTTCGACTTCGATGCCGGTCTCGGCCGTGAAGCCGTCGAGCATCGTCTGCTGTGTTGCCAAGCGGTCCGGCTGAACTTCCAGCGTCCACATGAGCAGTCCGTCGGATGCGTCGTTGGCCTGCTGGCCCGAGCCGCAGGCCGTCAGACCGAAGGCTCCCACAGTGATCAGAGCCGCTGGTAAGAGTAGTCGCCGTGTCGTTTTAAACATCTATTCCTCTTCTCTCGTCGTTGAGCGCGGGCCGCAACCCGAAGGCGTTCTGTCTAACAGATGTCCATAAGATGTGCAAGGAGTGCAACAAAGCTGTTATCTGCGCTACGGTCGAGCTCTGGCCGACTGCCGAGAGTTGAGGAGACGATGATGTCTGGCGTTTCTGCCGATAGGACCGAAACCGTCCGGCGCCACCTCGGTGCGCTCTACGACGACGCGACGGTGGAGAGCGTGCTTCCGCGTGTGCTCGAGCTCGCGGAGCGGTACCGAGACACGCTGGCCGCCCGAGATGTCGCGCCGAACTCGCAGCGCACCGCGTTTCTGATTACCTACGGGTCGTCGTTTACTCGTGACGGAGAGGCGCCCCTGCGGACCCTCGCCTACGTGCTCGACGAGTTCGGCACCGAGATCTCTGACGTTCACTTGTTGCCGATGTACCCCTGGACGTCGGACGACGGCTTTGCGGTCGTTGATCACCGCCGAATTGACCCGGCGCTCGGCACCTGGGACGACGTCACCGCGGTCGGCGAGGGCCGCGGTCTCATGTTCGACTTCGTCGCCAACCACATTTCGTCGGAGTCGGAGTGGTTCGTTCGCTGGCTTGCGGGCGACGCGAGGTACGCCGACTATTTCTTCGAGCCAGGACCCGAGTTCGACACTTCAGCCGTGGTCCGGCCGCGTACGACCCCGCTCACTCACGACTACGAACGTCCCGACGGCACGTTCGCGACCGCGTGGACGACTTTTGGTCCGGATCAGGTGGATGTCCACGTGGGCAATCCCGAGGTGTTGCTCGACCTCACCGACGTATTGCTGGGGTACCTCGCTGCGGGGGCAAGTACCGTCCGGCTCGACGCCATCGGCTTCCTGTGGAAGGAGTCCGGGACGACGTGTCTGCACCTCCCCGGGACGCACGCCGTCATCAAGTTGTGGCGCGTGCTCATCGACGACCTCATGCCGCGGGCTCGGCTGCTGACGGAGACCAACGTGCCGCACCGGGACAACGTGTCGTACTTTGGCAACGGTCACGACGAAGCGCACATGGTGTACCAGTTCGCGCTGCCGCCGCTGGTGTTGCATTCGTTCGTCGCAGGCGACTCGAGCGCATTGACCGCGTGGGCAGCTGGTCTCGAGCCGCTCCCGGCGGGGTCGACCTGGTTCAATTTCCTCGCGAGTCACGACGGGGTCGGGATGCGCCCAGCAAAGGGGCTACTGGCGGAGGCGGATGTTGAGGCCCTCGTCGCGCGAGTTCAGGCCCACGGCGGCCTCGCCTCGTTTGCGGGCGAACCCGGCGGAGGCCGGTCCGTGTATGAGCTCAACACTTCCTATCTCGATGCCCTAGCGGAGCCCGAGCGCGTCGGCGATACGGCGCACGAGGTCGGTCGAGCGCTCGCGGCCCACGCGATCATGTTCGCCATGGCAGGCGTACCCGCGATCTACTACCACTCGCTCTTCGGCTCGCATCACGACACAGCGGCGGTCGAGCGCACGGGCATCCCCCGGCGCATCAACCGCGCGACTCTTGATGCCGACGAACTGCGCGACCAGCTCGACTCAGACCCGCGTCGGCGCGGCGTGTATGAGGGCCTGGCGGAGCTGCTGCGCAGGCGCGGCGACTTCCCGGCCTTCGCACCAGATGCGCCGCAGCAGGTGCTCGAGTTGGGGCCCGAGGTGTTCGCGGTACGGCGTGGGGAAGGGGCGGACACGGTGACGGTGGTTGTCAATGTGTCTGGTGCCGCGGTCACGCTGGAAGGGGTGGCCGGGCGGGACGTCTTGTCCGGTGCGCTGACGGACGCGCTGTCGCTGGAGGCCGATGGGTTTGCGTGGTTGGTGCCGTCCTGACGCTTGCGTGCGCGGGCCGACACCGCCGGTGTGCGGTGCGTCATGACTGTACAGTCACGCTCGGCGCTCAGATCTCGGCGACCTGCAGGACGATCTTTCCGCGAGTGTGGCCGGTTTCGATGGCGCGGTGTGCCGCGGCGGCGTCCGGCAGATCAAAGACCTGGTCGACCGCGACGCGCACATCTCCCGAGCCGAGCAAGCGGGAGATGATCGCGAGCGTCGCGCCGTTGGGCGAGACGCGGTATCCGGTGCCCCGCACGCCCGCGGCGGCGCACTCCTCGACGAGCGTCGGCCAACTTCCGGTCGGGCCGTTGACGATGATCCCGCCGGGCCGCAGCACGGTCAGTGAGCGGGTCGCGGTGTCGTCGCTGACGTTGCCGATCAGGTCGATCACTGCGTCAACCGGGGCAAGGTTTTCCTCGAACCGCGTCGCGGTGTAGTCGATGACCTCGGCGGCGCCGAGGGTGCGCAGCCACTCGGCGTTCTGGGCCGAGCCCGTGGCGATCACATGGGCACCGAAGTACGAGGCGAATTGGACGGCGAAGTGCCCGACCCCGCCCGCGCCGGCGTGAATCAGCATCCGTTGTCCCTCGTGCGCGCGGGCGGTCTCGACGACCATCCCCCACGCGGTGAGAGCAGCGAGGGGCACCGCGGCGGCCTCGACGTGGGACAGCGTCGGAGGCTTGCGCACGACGCTCATCTCGTTGACGCTGACGTATTCGGCGTACGTGCCCTGTGCGCGAGGCACGGTCGTCATGCCGTAGACCTCGGTGCCGGGCTGGAGGGGATGCGTTTCAAACGGGGCCTCGACGACGACGCCGCTGAAGTCGTTTCCGAGCACGACGGGGAACTCGCGAATGGCCGGGAATCCCCCGCGGCCGGCGCGCGTCTTGGCGTCGATCGGGTTGACCCCGGCGGCGGCGACCTGGATGAGAACTTCGGAATTCGTCCGGACCGGACGCAAGATCTCCGCGAGTTCGAGCACGTCGGCATCCCCCGACCGGGATATCGTCATCGCGCGCATCGTTGAAGGCTGTGTTTCGTGCATGGTAGATAACAGTTAAGTTCGTTGATGATTCAGTGATGTTTCCGACGTGTCACGGTGTCGCAAAAGTTCCGCAGACAGTAGACCCGCTAGTCTCCCGTCAAGAGTGGGGGCTCGCCCCGGGGGAGGAACGCACTGATGCGAATTCTGTTTGCCGTTGTTCGGGCCGGGATGGCGCTCGCCATCGCCGCGGCGATCGTCGGCCAGTTGATCACGTCGATCGAGTTCTGGAGTCAGGACCCGACGTCCGACATCCCCTTCTTGCTCCTCGGATTCTTCAGCTTCTTCACGATCGAGTCGAACGTGCTCAGTGTGGTCGTGCTCGGAATCGGGGCGGTGCTGCTGCTCGTGCGACGCGGCGAGGACCCGCGTTGGTTCGCCGTCGTGCGGATCTCCGTCGTCACCTATATGGCGGTGACGGGCATCGTCTACAACCTGCTGCTGCGCGGGGTGGAACTCCCGCAGGGCAGCACGCTCGGCTGGTCGAACGAGATCCTGCACGTGGTCGGTCCGATCTACCTCGTGCTCGACTGGCTGTTCGCCCCGGGGCGCGCCCAGATGGCGTGGGCGACCGTCCGGACGATCATCGTGTTCCCGATCGTGTGGGCGGCCTACACGCTCGTGCGCGGGCCGTTCGCGATCGACAGCCGCACGGGCGAACCGTGGTACCCGTACCCGTTCCTCAACCCGGGCCTCTCGGCGAACGGCTACCTCTCGGTCGCCTTCTACGTGGTGCTGATCGCGGTCATCATCGCCGTGACCGGTGCGGGGGCGGTGTGGGTGTCGCGGCGTTCGCTCGCGCGCTCAGGAGCGCAGCGCGTCGAGTAGTTCGTCGGCGAGGCCGACGAGCGCGCGGATCTGAGCGTCATCGCGGTCGACCCACTGGCATGTCGGTTCGCGGTGGATCGGGACGAAGTCTCGGTGCTGCTCCCAGACCACGAGCGTGCGTTCGGCGCCCAACACGTACTGCTGCCACCACACCTGGCGGAGGTAGGAGCGCGGGATCGTCGACCAGCCGCTGCTCGTCGTCTTGATCTCACACAACTCCACCCGTCCGTCGCGTTCGCGCAGGCCGTCCGGTGTCGCGAGGTGCAGCGGGTTGCCGACCGCGTGAAACAGCGCGCCGCTGGGGGTCATGTCATAGACGCGCCCCGCCCACGCCGCGATCTCCGGTTCGCGCCGTCGGCCGTGTTCCGTGTAGGCGTTGCCGCGAAAGCCCGAGCCCGAGGTCTTGTCGCGGGCGAGCGCGGCGATCGCGCGGCGGCTACCGAGTCGCGCCGCGTCGCTCGCGGTGACGCCGCGCGAACGGGCGCGAAACCATGCCACGCGGTCCGAACCATCCGCCACGATGCGGTCGCGGTGGTCGGGGACCGGCTCGCCCCAGAGCGGCACGGCGGTATGCGGAGCGGACACCACCCCATTCTGACCCCCATCCGGCGCGCCGAGCGCGTCGCACGCCGTCCGGCGAGGGCCGGGTAACGTCAGACCCAGCCCGCACTCCCGGATCCAAGGACAGACATGCGCACCATTCGGCCCACGATCTCGACGGCCGCCCGTCGTGGCGCGATCGCCGCCGCGCTTCTCGCGGCCGCGTTCGTGTCGGTGCAGGCGTCCTCGACCGCGGCGCCGAGCGCGGCGGAGAGCCTCGGCTCGGTTCCGGCCGAGGTGAAGGAGTTCATCACCGGGGGCGAGCTCCTCGTCGAACTCCGCGACGTCTACGGCCTGGATGCGAGCGGCGAGCGTGGCACCGACTTCACCGACGAGACGGAGACGGGGGAGATCAGCCGGGTCTTCGCGTGGACCGATGACTACCTCGCCGGGATCGAGACGGACGACGTCGTCCGTCTGCTGAACGAGTGGATCGTTCCGATCCTCGTCGACGACGAACCGGTGGGCCTTGCCACGGTGTGGATCCAGCCCGAGACAGTGCTGCCCGAGCTCGCCCTGTTCGTTCCCGACCCGGAACTCGCGCTCGCGCTCTCCGACGTGCCGGATGCGGCGGCGCTCGTGCACGACGAGGGCGCCGACGCCTGGTTCGCTCTGCAGGACGAGACCCTGACACCGCTCGTGGCGGGGCGCTCGGGTCTGGAGAGCCCGGCGCCGCTCGCCGACGTCGCCATCGTGCCGCCGGCCGACGACGCGGGGGAGGCCTCGACGACGAGCACGGGAATTCCGATTGCGGCGGGGGCGGTCGTTCTGCTGCTTGCGGCGATCGCGCTCGCACTGTTGTTGCCCTCGCGCCTGGGCCCGGCACGTCGCGCACGGCGTGCGGCGGCGGTACCTCGCGAGGCGGCAACTCGCGAGGCGGCACCGGCGGAAGGCGGCTCCGCCGCGGCGGGCCTTCGACGCGAACAGAGCCTCACCCGCACCGGTCGCCAGATCAAGCGCGCCCTCGAACGCGAGGAGCTGGCAGCTGAGCGCCCCGCGGCGAAGCCGGGTGCCGCTCGGCTCGGCCGCATGCTGAAGCAGCGACGCTCTCGCTGACACTCCCGCGCGGGGCAACCGTCCCGGCGGAATCGGGTTTGCGCCGGTCGGCGTGCTGCCGTAGTCTTGCGGAGGCCGAAGACCGCTGGTCTCCGCTGTGTCGTGAAAGCGACGCACCGGACGAAGTCCTCCCCGTGAGGGTCCCGCGCAGGTGTGTGAAGCAAGTCCCGATCTCTTTCGGGCCCCAGCTCCGTGCGCTCGCGCCGGAGCTTTTTTCTGCGGGTTCCCTTCTTCGTCTCGGCCGAGGCATCCACCCGGATGCCGGCAATGCATACGAGAACCACAGGAGCGCCATGGCGAACAAGGAAGCAACGGTCGCCGAGCTGACGGAGAACTTCCGCAGCTCGAACGCGGTCGTGCTCACCGAGTATCGCGGACTCACGGTCGCGCAGCTGAAGACGCTGCGGAAGTCGATCAGTGAGCACGCGACCTATGCCGTGGTGAAGAACACGCTGACCAAGATTGCGGCCAACGAGGCCGGAATCACGTCGTTCGACGATGACCTTGTCGGTCCGTCGGCGATCGCATTCGTGCACGGTGACACGGTCGCCGTCGCGAAGGCGCTGCGTGACTTCGCCAAGGCGAACCCTCTGCTCGTGGTCAAGGGAGGCTATTTCGATGGCGCCCCGCTGACCGCCGCCGAGGTGGGCAAGCTCGCCGATCTGGAGAGCCGTGAGGTGCTGCTGGCCAAGCTGGCCGGTGCCTTCAAGGCTTCGCTGTTCGGAGCCGCCTACATGTTCAACGCACCGCTCGCGCAGGCCGTTCGCACGGTCGACGCGCTGCGCGCGAAGCAGGAGACCGCGGCCTAGTCCGCGGCAGTGACCCACAGAAACAACCAAGGAGAAATCATGGCTAAGCTCAGCACCGACGAGCTGCTCGAGGCGTTCAAGGAGCTCTCGCTCATCGAGCTCAGCGAGTTCGTCAAGAAGTTCGAGGAGACCTTCGAGGTCACCGCCGCCGCTCCGGTCGCCGTCGCGGCCGCGGGTGCCCCAGCCGGTGGCGCGGGCGCCGAAGAGGCCGAAGAGAAGGACGCGTTCGACGTCGTGATCGAGGCCGCTGGCGACAAGAAGATCCAGGTCATCAAGGAGGTCCGCGCGCTCACGAGCCTCGGCCTCGGCGAGGCCAAGGCGCTCGTGGATGGCGCTCCGGCGACCGTCCTCGAGGGTGCCAACAAGGAGACGGCCGAGAAGGCCAAGGCTCAGCTCGAAGAGGCTGGCGCCACCGTCGTCCTCAAGTAATTCCCCGCGGCCTCAGGTCGCACGAGCGGGCGTCGCCTTCGGGCGGCGCCCGTTCTCGTTGTGCCGAGGGGGCCGTCAGTCGGGCTGGGGGGCGCTCGTGCTCGACCGGACGCGCAGCGTGAGCGGCAGCTGCAGGTCGTGGCTCGTGATCTCGCGCGCGTCGATCGACGCCATGATCATGCCGACCGCATCGCGCCCCTGCGCCCGCGGCACCTGGCGCACGGTGGTCAGCCCGAACATCTCGGCGAGGTCGTGGTCGTCGATGCCGACGACGGAGAGATCGCGCGGAACCTGGATGCCGAGCTGGCGCGCCGCGAGGATCACCCCGATGGCGACCTCGTCACTGGCCGCGACGATGGCGCTCGGGCGGGTGGCCGGGTTGCCGAGCACCCGCAGGCCGGTGGCGAAGCCGCCCGCGATGGTGAACTCGGTCGCCGCCGCGAAGTCGTCGCCGGGACGGTGCCCCGCGGTGGCCATCGCCTGTCGGAATCCGGCGAGGCGCTGGGCGTGGACGTGGAAGTCCATGCGCTCCTCCTGGTCGCCGCCGACGTGCAGGATCCGCTGGTGTCCGAGACTGAGCAGGTGCTCGGTCGCGAGTCGGCTGGCGGCGACGTCGTCGATCCGCAGACTGCTCATCCCCGCGATTCCGCCGCCGATGCCGACGACGGGCTTGCCGAGCGCGGCGAGAGCTCGGATCTCCTCCGGGCTCAGCGCGACGCACACGGTGATGACGGCGTCGACGCGCTTGCGCACCAGGAAGTAGTCGAACACCCGCTGCCGCAGGTCCGGATCCTCCTGCACGCGGAACAGGCTGAGGTCGTAGCCGGCATCGATGAGCGCCTCTTCGATTCCCTCGATGACCTCGCCGAAGAACCATCGGCTGATGAAGGGCGTGACGACGCCGACGTTGCGGGTGCGGCCTGTGACGAGGCTGGCGGCGCTCGTCGAGGCGACGAAGCCGAGCTCCGCAGCGGAGGCGGCGACGCGGGCACGGGTGGCGTCGGAGACGTGAGCCGCGCCACTGAGTGCGCGCGAGGCGGTGGCCTTGGAGACGCCGGCGTGGCGTGCGACTTCAGCGAGCGAACTCACGCGGACTCCTCCTCGGATGCATCGATGGACCCCGGAACCGGTTCCAACATCCTAGGGGCATTGGGCCGGATGGCGCGACCGACCGGGTCTCGCAACCTGACGGATCATTGAGTCACGAATTGGTGTCGGCCCGTTTTCGGGCTTGCACCTGCCCGGGGGAGCGCTTAGCGTTGAGACTGGAACCGGTTCCGCACTGCGGCGAAATCTCGGCGTCGTGCGGTCTGTGCTCCGACCTGCACCACCACACGATGCCCGCCCGAGGCGGGCACACGACCCTCAACGAGGAGGACCACAGTGCGTTCACTCACCAAACGTCGCATGCTGGCGACGGTCTCGGCGGCCGGAATCGCGGGCCTCGCGCTCGCGGGCTGCACGGCGACGACCGACAGCGGCACGGGCGACACCGACTGCTCGGCCTACGAGCAGTACGGCACGTTCGACGGCGAGTCCGTCGAGCTCTACACGACGATTCAGGGCGTCGAGCTCGACCAGCTGGTCGAGAGCATTGTCGACTTTGAGACCTGCACCGGCATCACGGTCGACACGGTCGGCACCCAGGAGGCGGAGACGCAGATCAACGTGCGCGCCGCCGCCGGTGACGCCCCCGAGCTCATGATCATTCCGCAGCCCGGCCTCCTGCAGCGCCTGGTCGGCGACGGCTACGTGCTGCCGGCCGCCTCCACCGTCGAAGACAACGTCGACGAGTTCTGGTCGGAGAGCTGGAAGGGCTACGGCACCGTCGACGGCACCTTCTACGCGGCGCCGTTGATGGCGAGCGTCAAGGGCTGGATCTGGTACTCGCCGACCGACTTCGAGGCCAACGGCTACGAGGTTCCCACCACCTGGGACGAGCTGATGGCCCTCACCGAGGACATGTCCGCCAACAACACGGCGACCTACAAGCCGTGGTGCGTGGGCTTCGGATCCGGTGACGCCACCGGCTGGCCGGGCACCGACTGGGTGGAGGACCTCGTCCTGCGCACCGCCGGCCCTGAGGCCTACAACGAGTGGGTCGCGGGCGACCTGAAGTTCGACTCGCCCGAGATCCGCGAAGCCTTCGACCTTGTCGGCGACATCATCCTCAACCCGGACTACGTCAACGGCGGATTCGGCGGCGTGGAGTCGATCGTGTCGACCACCTTCAACGACGGTGGTCTGCCGATCCTTGACGGCAACTGCTCGCTCCACCACCAGGCCTCGTTCTATGAGGCGCAGTGGCCGGAGGGCACGACCGTTGCTCCCGACGGTGACATCTGGGCGTTCATCACGCCGAAGACCGACCCCACCGCGGGCGACTCGGTCACCGGTGGTGGCGAGTTCGTCGCCAAGTTCGTCGAGGGCGAAGCCGTCGACGCGCTGCAGACCTACCTCTCCAGCGACACCTGGGCGAACAACCGCGTGGCTCTCGGCGGCGTGATCAGCGCCAACAAGGGCCTCGACGCCTCGCTCGCGGGCTCCGCGCTCGGCCGTGCGTCGATCGAGATCCTGCAGGGCGAAGACACCGTGTTCGCCTTCGACGCCTCGGACCTGATGCCGGCCGCGGTCGGGACCAGCTCGTTCTGGACCGGCATGGTCGACTGGGTGGTCGGAACGAAGAGCACCGATGAGGTGCTGACATTCATCGACAGCACATTCCCGTAGGTCGGGACTGAGCAGTTGAACCGTGGTCGGCCCACCGGGCTTCTTGCTCGGTGGGCCGACTGCTCGGTAGCGTTCACATACCAAAGGGAGGAACTGGCGTGTCAACGATGATGATGCCGGGGATGTTGGCCGGAGCCGTGCCGTTCGCCGCCCGGGGCGACTTCTGGGGCTCGGTCTGGGAGAAGTTCGGAGTCTTCGCGATCGGCCTCACGGCCTTCGCCGCGGTCGTCGGTCTCGTGCTGTTCCTGGCCGATCGGGCGCCGAAACGGGGGCGTGACTTCCTGCAGCTGCTGGCCTTCGTCGCCCCCGCGCTGATCCTCCTGGGGGTGGGACTCGTCTATCCGGCGGTGCGCACCACCTACCTCGCCTTCACGAACCGCACGGGCGAATTCATCGGCATCGACAACTTCGTCTGGATGTTCACGCAGCCGGACATCCTCACCACTCTCGGCAACACGCTCCTCTGGGTCGCGCTGGTGCCGACCGTCTCCACGGCCGTCGGCCTGGCCTACGCGGTGTTCATCGACAAGTCGCGCGGCGAGAAGGTGCTCAAGTCGCTGGTGTTCATGCCGATGGCGATCTCGTTCGTCGGCGCCGGCATCATCTGGCGCTTCGTCTACGAGTACCGCGCCACCGGCTTCGAGCAGATCGGCCTGCTCAACCAGGTGCTCGTCTGGCTCGGCCTCGAACCCCAGCAGTTCCTGATCAACTCGCCGTGGAACAACCTGTTCCTCATCGTCGTGATGGTCTGGATCCAGACCGGATTCGCGATGGTGCTGCTCTCAGCCGCGATCAAGGGCGTGCCGATCGAGCGACTCGAGGCGGCTCGCCTCGACGGCGCGAACGCCTGGCAGCAGTTCACCAACGTCACCGTCCCCGAGATTCGGGGAAGCCTGGTCGTGGTCGTCACCACGATCACCATCGCCACCCTCAAGGTCTTCGACATCGTCCGCACGATGACCGGTGGAAACTTCGACACCAGCGTCATCGCCAACGAGATGTACACGCAGGCCTTCAACCGCGGCGAGTTCGGTCAGGGCTCGGCACTCGCGCTGGTCCTGTTCATCATGGTTCTGCCGATTGTGATCTACAACGTGAGAGTCATGCGCAAGCAGAAGGAGATCCGATGAGCGGCGTGGCAGCCACCGTGGGTGTGGCAGAACGGGACCCCTCGGGCAACGGACCCAAGCTGAAGCGGGTCAAGCAGAGGCTGACCTCGCGCGGCGCGACCGCCGCCGCGATCCTCATCGCGGTCGTCTGGACCATCCCCACCTTCGGGCTCTTCGTCAACTCGTTCCGCCCGGCCGTCGACATCCGCACCAGCGGCTGGTGGACGATCTTCACCAACCCGAGCTTCAGCCTCGAGAACTACGCCGACGTGCTGTTCTCGGGCGGCGCCTCCTCGGCGAACCTCGGCTCGTACTTCATCAACTCGATCATCGTCGCGGTGCCGAGCGCGCTGTTCCCGATCGTGCTCGCCTCGATGGCCGCCTACGCCTTCGCCTGGATCAAGTTCCCCGGCAGCAACGCCGTGTTCATCCTGGTGTTCGCGCTCCAGATCGTGCCGCTGCAGATGGCGCTCATCCCGCTGCTGCAGATCTTCTCCCAGGTGCTCGGCATCAGTGGAACCTTCCCCGCCGTGTGGATCGCGCACACGATCTTCGGCCTGCCGCTGTGCATCTTCCTGCTGCACAACTTCATCTCCGAGATCCCCGGCGACGTGATCGAGGCCGCGCGCGTCGACGGCGCCAACCACACGCAGATGTTCTTCCGGATCATCCTGCCGCTGTCGGTGCCGGCGCTCGCGAGCATCGCGATCTTCCAGTTCCTCTGGGTCTGGAACGACCTGCTCGTCGCGCTCGTGTTCTCCGGAGGCACGGTCGACGTGGCGCCGCTGACACAGCGACTCGCCGAGCTGGTCGGCAACTTCGGTCGCAACACCCAGCTGCTGCCGGCGGGTGCGTTCCTCGCGCTCATCGTGCCGCTGATCGTGTTCTTCTCGCTGCAGCGCTACTTCGTGCGCGGACTGCTCGCGGGATCCACGAAGGGCTGATCGGGCGGGATTCACCTCGGAGCCGATGCCGGGTGGCGAGAATCAGGGTCTCGCCACCCGGCATTTCCCGTGCTGCGCGGCATAGGCTCACAGGGTGAGCATGGGCGGACGCGGCGGTGGCGGCGTCGGCCAGTACGGCAAGCTCCGCGGCCGGGTGAGTGGAGCGGATGCCGACGCGCAGCGCGCCGCGAACGCGACGGCCCCGCGCATCCCGAACCTGCTGCCGCGCATCGGCGAGCTGTTCCGCCCGTATCGGCGACCGCTCACCGTCACCATCGCGCTCGTGCTGGTCAGCGCCGCGATCAGCGTGCTGCCGCCGCTGCTGACCCAGCAGGCTTTTGACCGCGGCCTGTTCCCGCCCGAAGGGACCCCGAACGTCCCCGTGCTCGTCGAGCTCGTCGCGCTGATGGTGCTGCTCTGGCTGGCCTCCGCCGGCATCGGCGTCGGCCAGGCCTACCTGACGGCGAAGGTCGGCAACAGCGTCATGGGCGAGCTGCGCGTGCGCCTCTTCTCGCACCTGCAGTCGATGGAGCTCGGTTTCTTCACGCGCACCAAGACCGGCGTGATCCAGTCGCGCCTGCAGAACGACGTCGGCGGCGTCGCCGGGGTGCTCAGCAACACCATTCAGAGCGTGATCGGCAACACCGTCACCGTGATCGCTGCGCTCGTGGCGATGATCGTGCTGAGCTGGCAGATGACGATCGTCGCCGTCATCCTGCTGCCGGTGCTCGTGATCGCGCAGCGCAAGGTCGGCCAGGTGCGCGCCCGCATCGCCACCAAGACGCAGGAGTCACTGTCCGAGATGACGGCCATCACGCAGGAGACGCTGAGCGTCTCCGGGGTGCTGCTGGCCAAGAGCTTCTCGCGCCAGGAGTGGGAGGTCGACCGCTACCGCGACGAGAACCGCAACCAGATCCGGCTGCAGGTGCAGCAGGCGATGAGCGGCCAGTGGTTCTTCGCGATCGTCAACGTGTTCCTCTCGGTGATCCCGGCGATCATCTACCTGGTCGCGGCGTGGCTGATCTTCCAGGATGTGTCGGTCACCGCCGGAACGGTGGTCGCGTTCACCACCGTTCAGGCGCGCCTCAGCTGGCCGCTGCTCGGGCTCATGCGGGTGGCGCTCGACCTGCAGACCTCGCAAGCGCTGTTCGCCCGCATCTTCGAATACCTCGACCTCACCCCGACGATCACCGACCGCCCGGACGCATACGCGGTCGACCTTGAGCAGCTGGGGGTCGTCGAGTTCGACGACGTCACGTTCCGCTATCCGGACGCCGGAGACGACACCCCGCCGACGCTCGACCGGGTGTCGTTCCGCATCGAACCCGGCCAGTACGCGGCCTTCGTCGGACCGTCCGGCGCCGGCAAGACGACCGTCTCATACCTGATCCCGCGCCTGCATGACGTGAGCTCGGGGCGGGTGCTGTTCGCGGGCGATGACGTGCGCGACCTGAAGCAGGTGGAGCTGCTGGACGCGATCGGCATCGTCAGCCAGGAGACGTACCTCTTCCACGCCTCCATCGCCGAGAACCTCCGCTACGCCCGGCCGGGCGCGAGCGATGCCGAGCTGGAGTCCGCGGCGCGGGCCGCCAACATCCACGACACGATCTCCCGCTTCCCCGACGGCTTCGACACGATCGTCGGCGAGCGTGGGTACCGCCTCTCCGGCGGCGAGAAGCAGCGCGTCGCCATCGCGCGCGTGTTGCTGAAGGACCCGGCGGTGCTCGTGCTCGACGAGGCCACCAGCGCGCTCGACGCGGTCTCGGAGCGCGTCGTGCAGACCGCGCTCGACGACGCGGCGCGCGGCCGCACCACCATCGCGATCGCCCACCGGCTCTCGACCGTCGTGCACGCCGACGTCATCTTCGTCGTCGACGGCGGGCGCATCGTCGAACGCGGCACCCACGCCGAGCTGCTCGAGGTCGGCGGGGTGTACGCCCGGCTGTTCGAGCGGCAGCGGCTCGGCGGCGCATCCGGCTCCTACTCCGGTTCAGACTCAGACTCAGACTCAGGCTCGGATTCCGCCTCGGACGAACGCCGGTAACACGGGGTGCGGCGGAAGTAGGCTCGTGGCATGCATTACGCCGCAACCGTCCTCGACCTGGTCGGGAACACGCCGCTCGTCAAGCTCAACTCGGTCACCGAGGGGATCCAGGCGACTGTGCTCGCCAAGATCGAATACCTCAACCCGGGCGGCTCGTCCAAGGACCGCATCGCCACGCGGATCATCGACGCGGCCGAGCGCGAGGGCAAGCTCGCCCCCGGTGGCACCATCGTCGAGCCGACGAGCGGCAACACCGGCATCGGCCTCGCCCTCGTCGCCCAGCAGCGCGGCTACAAGTGCGTTTTCGTCTGCCCCGACAAGGTGAGTGAAGACAAGCGCAACGTGCTGAAGGCGTACGGCGCCGAGGTCGTGGTGTGCCCGACCAGCGTCGCCCCCGAGGACCCCCGCTCGTACTACAACGTCAGCGACCGGCTCGCGCGTGAACTCCCCGGCGCCTTCAAGCCCGACCAGTACTCGAACCCCAACGGGCCGATCAGCCACTACGAGTCGACCGGCCCCGAGATCTGGCGCGACACGGAGGGCGGGATCACCCACTTCGTGGCGGGCGTCGGCACCGGCGGCACCATCTCGGGTGTGGCCAAGTACCTCAAGGAGCAGAACCCCGGCGTGCGCATCATCGGCGCCGACCCGGAGGGCTCGGTCTACTCCGGCGGCACCGGGCAGCCGTACCTGGTCGAAGGCGTGGGCGAGGACTTCTGGCCGACCGCCTACGACGCGAGCCTCGTCGACGAGATCATCGCCTCCAGCGACGCCGAGAGCTTCGAGTTCACCCGGCGTCTGGCCCGCGAGGAAGGGCTGCTGGTCGGCGGATCGAGCGGTCTCGCGATCGCGAGCGGACTCAAGGCGGCCCGCGACCTCGGACCGGACGACGTGATGGTGATCCTGCTTCCCGACGGCGGCCGCGGCTACCTGGGCAAGGTGTTCAGCGACACCTGGATGGATCGGCACGGCTTCGGTGCCGCAGGTTCCGAGCGCACCGTCGCCGACGTGCTCGGCCCGGTCGACGCGGCAGCGCTCCCGCACGTGCGCCCCGGCAGCACGGTCGCCGAGGCGGTCGCGGCGCTGCGCGCGGCCGACGCCTCCGCGCTGCCCGTCCTCAAGGCCGACACCCCCGTTGTGCTCGGCGAGGTCGCCGGCACGGTCACCGAGCGCGCCCTCGCGGATGCCCTCCTCGCCGGCGACGTGACCCCGGCCGATCCGATCGACGACCTCCTCGGCGACGTGCTCCCGCTCGTCGGCCTGGCCCAGCCGCTCGACGTGGCACGCGACGCGCTTGCGGACACCGGCGCCGCGCTCGTGCTCGAGCAGGGCAAGCCCGTCGCCCTCCTGACTCGCGGTGCGCTCGTGCGCGCCCTCGCCTCCTGATCAAGAAAAGAACCCCATGAACTCCGAGAACGACTTCACCACTCGCGCCATCCACGCCGGTCAGGACTTCGACCCGACGACCGGCGCCGTCATCCCGCCGATCTACTTCACGACCACGTTCGTGCAGGACGGCATCGGCGGCTTCCGCGGCGGCTACGAGTACACCCGCGGCGGCAACCCGACCCGCACCGCGCTCGAGACCCTGCTCGCCTCGCTCGAGGGCGGCGACCGCGCCTACAGCTTCGCCTCCGGTCTCGCCGCCGAGGACACCCTGCTGCGGGCCGCGCTGCAGCCCGGCGATCACATCCTGATGGGCAACGACGTGTACGGCGGCACGCACCGACTGGTGAGCCGCGTGCACGTGCCGTGGGGCGTGTCGCTGTCGACCGTCGAGATGGGCGACCTGGATGCCGTCGAGAAGGCGCTGCGCCCCGACGCCACCAAGGTGGTCTGGCTCGAGACCCCGAGCAACCCGCTGATGAAGATCACCGACATCGCCGCGGTCGCCGAGCTCGCGCACCGCATCGGCGCGATCGTCGTCGTCGACAACACCTTCGCCTCGCCCTACTTGCAGCAGCCGCTGTCGTTCGGCGCCGACGTCGTCGTGCACTCCACGACCAAGTACCTCGGCGGCCACAGCGACGTGCTCGGCGGCGCGGTGGTGCTGAAGAACGAGACGCTCGTGCGGGGTGAGTCGCTCGCCGACCAGGTGGGCTTCCTGCAGTTCGGCGTCGGCGCCGTCTCCGGCCCGATGGATGCCTGGCTCACGATGCGCGGCATCAAGACCCTCGGGGTGCGCATGGACCGGCACTCCTCGAATGCGCAGCGCATCGCGGAGGCGCTCGTTGGCCACGAGAAGCTGGAGCGCGTCTACTATCCGGGCCTGCCAGAGCACCCCGGCCACGAGCTCGCGGCGACGCAGATGCGCAGCTTCGGCGGCATGATCTCGGTCGCCGTGCGCGGCGGGGGCGAGGCCGCGCGGCGCTTCGCCGAGTCGATGGAGCTGTTCCAGCTGGCGGAGTCGCTCGGCGGCGTCGAGTCGCTCGTCTGCTACCCGAGCGAGATGACCCACGCCTCCGTCAAGGGCACCCAGCTCGAGGTTCCCGAGAACGTGGTGCGCCTCTCGGTCGGCATCGAGTCCCCCGACGACCTCCTCGCCGACGTCCTCTCCGCCCTCACCCGCCTCTAGGGTCGGGGCGGCAGGGATGCATCCCTGCCGCCGGCGCGTGAGGTGCGCGGCACGCGGTTGAGGCGCGGGTCACGCGGTTGCGTGGGTGCGCGGCGGGCGGGTGCGGACGCAGGGAGCGCGCGCGTGCTGCTGGGGCCCGCGGGACGGACTCGCCCGTGTCACGCTCACTAGGCATAATGGGCGGGACTTGGTGTGAACGTACACACGGTGGAGCGTGGAGGGCAGTCCGATGAAAACTCAGCAGGTCCGCGCCCCGAACATCCGCGACGTCGCTCGTGTCGCAGGGGTCTCCTACCAGACGGTCTCGCGTGTGCTCAATCAGAGCGAGAGCATCCGTCCGGGGACCCGCGAGCGGGTGCTCGAGGCGATTGACGAACTCGGCTACCGTCCGAACCCGGCGGCTCGCGCGCTCGTGACCAGCCGCTCGCGCACGATCGGGGTGCTGTCGTCGCAGTCCGCACACTACGGGCCCGCAACGAGCATCGCCGCAATCGAATCGGCGGCCCGCGCTGCAGGCTACCGGCTGAGCATCACGAGCACGGCATCGAATGCTTACGCTTCGATCAAGGCGGGGATCGACTACCTGATGAGCCAGGCGGTCGAAGCGCTCGTCGTGGTCGCGCCACAGGCGCACGTATTCGAGGCGATTCAGGACCTGTCAGTCAGCGTGCCGATCGTCACTCTCGAGTCCACCGGCCGCGATGTTCGCGGGAGCCTCTCCGTCGACCAGGTCGCGGGCGCGCGGCTGGCGACGCAGCATCTGGTCGAACTCGGCCATCGGGAGATCGTGCACATCACCGGCCCGCAGGATTGGATCGAGGCTCTCGCTCGAACGCGGGGCTACCGGGAGGCGCTTTCGGCTGCCGGGCTCCAGGTGAGAGCTCCCGTGGTCGGAGACTGGAGTGCAGAGTCCGGCTATCGCGCCGGGCTAGAGCTTCTTGGGGCGCGCGACGTCACCGCGGTATTCGCGGGAAACGACCAGATGGCGCTGGGGCTCTTGCATGCCGCGCGGGAACTCGGCGTTGACGTACCCAACGAACTGAGCGTCATCGGGTTCGACGACATCCCGGAAGCAGCGCACTTCGCTCCACCGCTGACGACGATCCGCCAGAACTTCGTAGAGATCGGGCGGCGTGCGGTGGCAATCATCCTCGCCGAGTTGCGCGGGGACATGGAAGTCGACCACCAGATGGTCCCCCCGGAGCTCATTCTGCGCGAGTCGACGAGCGCCGTTCGGTCAACGCACACCTGACCGAAAGCTTCGACGCGCTCCGGGGAAAGCTGACCTCATTGCCGATGTGATCGTTTCGCCGATAGGGTGAATCCAACAGTGTGAACGATCACATTAGATGCAATGAGACCCGACGCGACGGAGTCAGATTCGTGAGAGCAGCGACCGCCCTGCGGGCCAAACGTGACGATCAGTACACGATCGGTGTCGACTTCGGCACCCTCTCCGGCCGCGCCGTTGTCGTCCGCGTCACAGACGGCGCTGAGCTCGGAGCCGGCGTGCACGAGTACCGCCACGCCGTCATGGACACCGCTCTCGTCGCCACCGGCGCGGCACTTCCGCCCGAGTGGGCGCTGCAGGTTCCGAACGACTATCGCGACGTGCTCCAGATCGCCGTGCCGGCCGCCATCGCGGATGCGGGCATCGACCCCGCCCAGGTGATCGGCATCGCGACCGACTTCACCGCATCCACGCCGATGCCGGTGCTCGCCAACGGAACGCCGCTGTGCGAACTGCGCGAGTTCGTCGACCGGCCGCACGCCTATGTGAAACTTTGGAAGCACCACGCCGCGCAGCCGCAAGCCGACCGCATCAACGCGCTCGCCGCCGAGCGGGACGAGGGCTGGCTGCCGCGCTACGGCGGCTTCATCTCGAGCGAGTGGGAGTTCGCGAAGGCGCTGCAGCTGCTCGAGGAGGACCCGGAAGTCTACGAACGCATGGACCGCTGGGTCGAGGCGGCCGACTGGATCGTGTGGGAGCTCTCCGGCCGCTACCTGCGCAACGCCTGCACCGCCGGCTACAAAGGCATCTTTCAAGATGACTCCTCGCCGAGCCAGGACTTCCTCCGTGCGCTCAACCCGGCATTCGCCGACTTCGCGACCGACAAGCTCGACGCTGAGATCGGCGTCCTGGGCGGGCGGGCGGGCGGACTGACCGCCGAGGCCGCTGATTGGACGGGCCTTCCACAAGGGATCGCAGTCGCCGTCGGCAACGTCGACGCGCACGTCACCGCGCCGGCCGCGCGCGCCGTTGGCCCCGGCCAGATGGTGGCGATCATGGGCACCAGCACTTGCCACGTCATGAACAGCGAGCGCCTGGTCGAAGTCCCGGGCATGTGCGGCGCGGTCGACGGCGGCATCGTCGACGGGCTGTGGGGCTACGAGGCTGGGCAGTCGGGGGTCGGCGACATCTTCGCCTGGTACGTCAACAACCACGTTTCGGTGTCGGCACAGGAGGACGCCGCCGCGGCGGGCCAGAGTGTGCACCAGCACCTCACCGACCTCGCGTTCACCGAGCCGGTCGGCGCGCACGGTCTGCTCGCCCTTGACTGGCACAGCGGCAACCGTTCCGTGCTCGTCAACACCGAGCTCTCGGGGCTCATCCTCGGGCTCACGCTGACGACCCGACCCGAACAGGTCTACCGAGCGCTGCTCGAGGCCACCGCGTTCGGCACCCGCCAGATCGTGGAAACGTTCGCCGCCTCCGGGGTTCCCGTCACCGAGTTCATCGTCGCCGGCGGTCTGCTCAAGAACCCCCACCTGATGCAGACCTACAGCGATGTGCTGCGGATGCCGATCTCGACGATCGCGAGCGAGCAGGGCCCCGCACTCGGCAGCGCCATCCACGCGGCGGTCGCCGCCGGCGTGTACGACGACATCCGTGCCGCGAGTGACGCGATGGGCAAGCTGGAACGCGACGTGTACACGCCGAATGCCGCCTCGGCGGATGCGTACGACGCCCTCTACGCGGAGTACCGCGAGTTGCACGACTGGTTCGGCCGCGGCGGAAACGACGTGATGAAGCGACTCAAGGCGCACCGACGCGAGGTGCTGTCATGAGCCGATTCGCACCCGAGATAGAGATTGCCATCGCCCGCATGCGCGACGAGGTCACCCAGCTGCACCGCGAGTTGACGCGTTACGGCCTGGTGATCTGGACCGGCGGCAACGTGAGCGGTCGGGTCCCCGGCGTCGAGCTGTTCGTCATCAAGCCGAGCGGCGTCAGCTACGACGACCTGGCTCCGGAGAACATGATCCTGTGCGACCTTGCCGGCGAGGTCGTCGGCTCGACGCCGGGAAGCGATCGAAGCCCTTCCAGCGACACCGCGGCGCACGCCTACGTCTACCGCGAGATGCCCGAGGTCGGCGGCATCGTGCACACGCATTCGACCTACGCCACGGCGTGGGCGGCGCGCGGCGAGCCGATCCCGTGCGTCATCACGGGGATGGCCGATGAGTTCGGCGGCGAGATCCCGGTCGGCCCGTTCGCGATCATCGGCGACGATTCGATCGGCCGCGGAATCGTCGAGACGCTGCGGGGACACCGCTCGCGCGCGGTGCTGATGCAGAATCACGGCCCGTTCACGATCGGCAAGAATGCCCGCGACGCCGTCAAGGCGGCCGTGATGTGCGAGGACGTCGCCCGCACGATCCACCTCGCGCGCCAGCTCGGCGACCCACTGCCGATCCCGCAGCACCGGATCGACGCGCTCTTCGACCGCTATCAGAACGTGTACGGCCAGGCCCCCCAGGGAGAACTCCAGTGACCGCCCGCAGCATCGTCCCCGACCTCCAGAGCTTCGAGGTGTGGTTCCTCATCGGAAGCCAGCACCTCTACGGCCCCGAGACGCTCGCCCAGGTGGCCGAGCAGTCGCAGCAGGTGGCGCGCGCCCTGGACGGCGCCGCCGAGGTGCCGGTCACGGTTGTCTGGAAGCCGGTGCTCACCGACAGCGAGGGCATCAAGCGCCTGATCCTGGAGGCGAACGCCGCCGAGAACGTCGTCGGCCTGGTGGCTTGGATGCACACCTTCAGCCCCGCCAAGATGTGGATCGCCGGACTCGACGCGTTGCAGAAGCCGCTGCTGCACCTGCACACCCAGGCCAACGTCGACCTGCCGTGGGGCGAGATCGACTTCGACTTCATGAACCTCAACCAGGCGGCGCACGGCGACCGCGAGTTCGGCTACATCGAGACGCGCCTCGGCATCCCGCGCACCACGGTCGTCGGCCACGTCTCCGACCCGGCGGTCACCGCCCGCGTCGGCTCCTGGGCGCGCGCGGCCGCCGGCCGCTGGGCGACCCAGACGATGAGACTGGCCCGGTTCGGCGACAACATGCGCTTCGTCGCCGTCACCGAGGGCGACAAGACGGAGGCCGAGCTGCGCCTCGGCGTGCAGGTCAACACCTGGGGCGTCAACGACCTCGCGCAGGCGGTGGACGCGGCGACCGAGTCCGACGTCGACGAGCTGGTGGCGGAGTACCTCGACCTGTACCGCGTCGCCCCCGAGCTGCGGCCCGGCGCCGAGCGCCACACCTCGCTGCGCGACGGAGCCCGCATCGAGCTCGGCTTGCGCTCCTTCCTCGAGGCCGGCGGATTCTCCGCATTCACCACCTCCTTCGAGGATCTCGGCACGCTGCCGCAGCTGCCCGGTCTCGCCGTGCAGCGGCTCATGGCTGACGGCTACGGCTTCGGCGCAGAGGGCGACTGGAAGACCGCGGTGCTGGTGCGCACGGCTGCGGTCATGGGCGCCGGCCTTCCGGGCGGGGCGAGCCTGATGGAGGACTACACCTACCACCTGGAGCCCGGCAACGAGCTCATCCTGGGCGCCCACATGCTCGAGGTGAGCCCATCGCTGTCGAGCGAGACGGCGAGCCTCGAGGTGCACCCGCTCGGCATCGGCGGCAAGGACGACCCGGTGCGGCTCGTCTTCACCGCCGACGCCGGCCCGGCGATCGTGGTCGCGCTGAGCGACCAGCGCGACCGCTTCCGGCTGGTGGCGAACGTCGTCGAGAACGTGTCGCTGCCCGCCCCGATGCCAAGGCTGCCGGTGGGCCGGGCCGTCTGGCGACCTGCGCCGGACTTCCGCACGTCCGCCACGGCGTGGCTGATGGCGGGCGCGGCGCACCACACCGTCATGTCGACGCAGGTCGGCCTCGAGGTGTTCCAGGACTTTGCGCGAATGTCGAAGATCGAGCTATTGGCGATCACGGGTGATACCAGCCTCGATGGTTTCGAACGCGAACTGCGAGTGAACGCGAGCTACTTCCGGCTGGCGCAGGGGCTGTAGCCGTGTCCTCAAAACCCCGATGAAGCGGGCCACACCGGGCCGATCGTGGACAGAAGCCTCGCGCCCGCGACACGGCTCGGGATTGTGACTACGCGCGCGCAGCGTACTGCTCGCGGATGACCGCGTGCGGATCGGGCGCGGGATTCGCCGCGGTCGACACCGGCCACGCCGGACGCTCCCCGGACAGCGCCCACGCCGCCTGCACGGCCGCGCCGAGCGCGACGTACTCGGCCGGCTCCGGCACCACCACGGGGGCGTCGAACACCTGCGCCGCGATCGTCGCCACCGCCTCGTTCTGCGCCGCGCCGCCGATCAGCAGCACGCGTTCGGCTGCGATGCCGTGCACGCGCACGGCATCGAGCCCGTCCGCCAGGCCGCACAGCATGCCCTCGATCGCAGCCCGCGCCAGGTTCTCGCGGGTCGTGCTCGCCAGGGTCATGCCGAACAGGGTCGCGGTCGCGTCGGGCAGGTTCGGGGTGCGCTCGCCCTCGAAGTAGGGCTGCAGCACGAGTCCCGCGGCGCCCGGCTCGGCGTCCAGGGCGAGTCGCCCCAACTCGTCGTGGTCGACGCCGAGGAGCCGTGCCGTCGCGTCGAGGACGCGGGCCGCGTTGAGCGTGGCGACGAGCGGGAGGTAGGCGCCGGAGGCATCCGCAAATCCGGCGACCGCGCCGGTCTCGTCGCGCACCGGCTGCTCGTTCACCGCGAAGACGGTGCCGCTGGTGCCGATGGAGACGATGACGTCGCCGGGGCGCGCCCCGAGGCCCAGCGCCGCTCCCGCGTTGTCGCCCGCGCCGGGGCCGACGACGACCCCCGCCGGGACGACCCCGTGGGCCGTCGTGGCTCCGGCGGTCTCGGCCGGGCCGAGCACCCGCGGCAGGGTCGCGTCGTGCCCGAGCGCGGCGATGAGCAGTTCGCGGTCGTACTCGCCGTCGGCCGGGCTCCAGTAGCTGGTGCCGCTCGCATCGGAACGGTCGGTGGTCAACGCGGCGAGCTCCGGGCCGAGCGGACTCGAGCCCGTCGGGCCGTAGCCGAGCAGTCGCCAGGTGAGCCAGTCGTGAGGGAGCGCGACCGCGGCGACGCGCGTGGCGTGCTCCGGTTCGGCGTCGCGCAGCCAGCGCAGCTTGGTGGCGGTGAAGCTCGCGACGGGAACGCTGCCGGTGCGGCGTGCCAGCTCGGCGGCGCCGAACTCGGCGATGAGGGCGGATGCCGCCCCGGCGCTGCGCGTGTCGTTCCACAGCAGCGCGGGCCGGATCACCTCGCCCGCGGCGTCGAGCACGACCATGCCGTGCTGCTGCCCGCCGATGGAGATCGCGGCGACGTCATCGAGGCCGCCCGCGTCGGCGATCGCGGCCTGGAGGGCGGTCCACCAGGCATCCGGATGCACCTCGGTGCCGTCGGGATGCCCGGCGCGCCCCGTGCGCACCACGGCTCCGGTCTCCAGGTCGCGAATCATCACCTTGCAGCTCTGGGTGGAGGAATCGACCCCTGCGACGAGCGTCACAGCTCACCCCAACCGCGTGACCCGCGCCCCAACCGCGTGCCGCACGCGGCACTCCCTGACGCCCGGGATGCATCCCTGCCGCACACCAGCGGCATCAGCGGGCGTTGAGGAGGTGCTCGGTGGCGAGCTGCTGGAGGCGCACGAAGCCGAAGCCCCTGCCGCCGAGGTAGGCCTCGGCGTCGAAGTCCTCGAACGCGCTCGCATCGGCCAGCAGGTCGTCGTAGGTCTCACCGGCGGCGAGCGTCGGCACCGCCAGCTCGGGCACGCGCGAGGCGATCAGCGCCTCCTGCACCTCGGGGTCGGCGCGGAAGGCCGTGGCGCGCTCCTTGAGCAGCAGGTAGGTGCGCATGTTCGCGGCGGCCGAATCCCAGACGCCGGTCTCGTCCTCGGTGCGGCTCGGCTTGTAGTCGAAATGCCGCGGGCCGTCGTAGGAGGGCCCGCCGTTCGGGCCGCCGTTCTCGAGCAGGTCGACGAGCGAGAACGCGTTGTGCAGGTCGCCGTGCCCGAACACCAGGTCCTGGTCGTACTTGATGCCGCGCTGGCCGTTGAGGTCGATGTGGAACAGCTTGCCCTGGTACAGCGCCTGCGCGATGCCGGCCGTGAAGTTGAGACCCGCCATCTGCTCGTGGCCGACCTCGGGATTCAGGCCGAACAGCTCGGGGCGCTCGAGCGTCTCGATGAACGCCATCGCGTGCCCGACGGTCGGCAGCAGGATGTCTCCGCGCGGCTCGTTCGGCTTCGGCTCGATGGCGAAGCGGATGTCGTAGCCCTTGTCGGTGACGTAGTCGCCGAAGACGTTGAGGGCCTCGCGATACCGCTCGAGGGCGCTGCGCACATCCTTCGCCGCGTCGTACTCGGCGCCTTCGCGGCCGCCCCACATGACGAAGGTGGTGGCGCCGAGCTCGACGCCGAGCTCGAGCTGGCGCATCGCCTTGCGCATCGCGAAGCGACGCACCTCGCGGTCGTTGGAGGTGAAGCCGCCGTCCTTGAACACGGGCGCGCTGAACAGGTTGGTGGTGACCATCGGCACCTTGAGGCCGGTGGCGGCGAGGGCGCCCTTGAGGCGCTCGATCTCCTTCTCGCGCTCGGCGGGTGTCGACCCGAAGGCGAACAGGTCGTCGTCGTGGAAGGTGAGGCCGTAGGCGCCGAGCTCGGCGAGCTTCTCGACGGCGTGCACGACGTCGAGGGGCTTGCGGGTGGGGCCGCCGAAGGGGTCGGTGCCGTTGTAGCCGATGGTCCAGAGTCCGAAGGTGAACTTGTCGGCGGGGGTGGGCTGGAGGGCCATGATGCTCCTGGTTCGACGGTGAACGCTAAATGTTGCGTGCTCCAACTTATATCATGGTGGGCGCGCGAGGGAAGAGCGAGAAGAGACGACGAGGCGCGCGGATATGGTGAACGGATGGTCAGCGTGAAGGATGGATCGGACGGCGTCCGCCGCCGCAATCTCGCGGCCGTGCTGACGCGCGTGCACCGCGGCGGTCCGGCCTCACGTGCGATCCTCACCGCCGAGATCGGCCTGAACCGCTCCACGATCGGCGCGCTGGTCGCCGAGTTGGAGGGCCTCGGCCTGGTCGAAGAGGGGAATGCCCCGGCCACCCGCCGCGTCGGCCGCCCCTCCCCGGTGGTGCGCCCGCATCCGCGCCCCGCGGTGGTGGCGGTGAACCCGGAGTTGGACGCGGTCACCGTCGCGATCGTCGGCCTCGGCGCCCGCGTCGAGCACCGCGTGCGGCGCGAGGTCGATCACCCGGTGACCGCGCTCGAGACCGCCGAGATCGTCGCGGAGGCGGTCGACGCGCACCTTGCCGAGGCTGCCGTCGAACCCCGCCTGCTCGGCGTGGGTCTGGCCGTTCCGGGGCTGGTGCGCGCGAGCGACGGTGTGGTGCGCTGGGCCCCCCACCTCGGCTGGCAAGACGAGCCGATCGCCGAGCTCGTCGGCGCGCGGCTGGGCCTCCCGACCGTTGTCGACAACGACGCGAGCCTCGGCGCGCTCGCCGAGCGCATCTTCGGGGCTGGCCGCGGCGTCGAGGAACTCGTCTACCTGAACGGCGGCGCGAGCGGCATCGGCGGCGGCGTCATTGTGCGCGGCCAGCTGCTCGGCGGCGCGAACGGCTACGCGGGGGAGTTCGGCCAGAATCGCCCGGGCCTCACCGACTCCGCCGACCGCGTGACCGAGCACGGCACGCTCGAAGACGAGGTCAGCCGCGCCCGACTGCTCGCGACGCTGGGGCTCACGAGCGCCGACGAGCCGCAGCTCGAGCGGGCGCTGCTCGCGGCCGATGACCCGGCGGTCGCCGCCGAGGTGGCACGCCAGCAGCGCGTGCTCGCGGTGGCGCTCGGCAACGCGATCAACGTCGTCAACCCGGAGCTGGTGGTGCTGGGCGGATTCCTGGCGAGCCTGCTGGCCTGCGACCCGGTCGAGTTGGAGCGCACCGTTGCCGCGACCACGGTGCCCGCCGCGTTCGAGGGGGTGCGCATCCAGCCGGCCGCGCTCGGGGAGGACCGGCTGCTGATCGGGGCCGCCGAACTGGCCTGGCAGCCGATCCTCAGCGACCCGGCCTCGGCGGGCTCACCGCGGTCGTAGCTCCTCGCCGC
>CEQQ01092871.1_pt1 | contig 48489 bp, 36 predicted proteins | sample 531041 | NCBI WGS metagenome assembly CEQQ01 (sample SAMEA2621222, study PRJEB7988) | marine metagenome | biome: marine biome (ENVO:00000447); feature: deep chlorophyll maximum layer (ENVO:xxxxxxxx); material: "saline water (ENVO:00002010), including plankton (ENVO:xxxxxxxx)" | depth 150 m | reverse complement strand
AGCTGCCAAGCCAATCGCGAGACCAGCCCCGATTCCGAGAAGGCCATCGCCTAAGCTGCGGGCAGCTTCCGCCGCCTGAACCGCCTCCTCGGCGAAACCAATTCCGACGACTATTGTCAAAATTGCGATGGACACGATAATGCTTACAATCTTCTTCATGAATTTCCTCCCAAGAGACGAAACGGTCGGTATGGGCGACCGCTCTCATCGTAAAACCCAAATTTAGTGAAGAACTCAACGTACTGAAGGCGTAATGGTTGAAGTGTATGACCGATAATAGTAAGTGCGATTGCAATAAGGTGAACCGAAAGTCCCACCAAAATACCAAGAATCGGCCCGATAATCGGTAGGCTACCGCCTATTGCAAAACCTAAATCTGTAGCCAAATTAGCTACCAAGGCTGCAGAAAGTCCTACTGCGAATATCCTTAGATAACTCAAAATATGTCCCGAGTTAGAAAAGATCTCTAAGAGCATCAGAGGCATACGCGCCAAAACTGTAGCGACAATAAATATCAGTAATCCCGTAAGCACTAGCCCCGTAACCACCGGATTGATATTACCTGTTAGAAAAGAAGTAGCGAATATGACTAATGCCAACAGTCCGCTGAACATTCCCACACCCTCGTATACGTGCCTCATGTCATTGTGTTTAATTCCATAAATCACTCGAATAGCCCACCCTGCCAGCACTTGTAAAACGCCAAAAGCGAGCGAAACTAGGAGTATAGGAGTAAATACCTCTACCCTGAACAGCGCTATTGGTATCAGTCCGTAGCCAGCTTCGTGGTGAAGATTGGTATAGAAAACAGGCTGACCAATAGGAAACCGTTCAAGGAAATTGCCAAAGAATTCACCGAACAGGAAACCAAATAGCGCCCCCCAACCAGCACACCAGTAAATTACAGTACTAATTGGTGCTAGCGCTCGCACCGGAATGACTATGCCTAGCGGTCCAAGTGAAAGCGATCTACCTGAACGCCCACGACGCCTAAGAAACAAACCAATGCCAGCGAACATCAGAGAAAATCCAATATCTCCAACAACAAGCCCAAAAAAGAAGGGGAAAAATACCGCCAAGGTCCAGCTTGGATCAAAAGACCCGTATTTTGGTGGTGAAAAGAGCGCAAGTAGACCCTGAAATGGTTTTACCCAGGATGGATTATCTAGCAGCACTGGAATATTCTGATCGTGGTGCTGATCTGCGGCCCTGGATTCGATTACTAGTTCGTCCTTATATTGCTTCTTTAAGCTTTCAGCAACTCGTACCCTTTCACTACTTGGAACCCACCCCTGGAGGGCAAATCCATAACGGCCTTGGACCATGTCCTCAAGGCGACCCAACCTATTACTATTATTGGAGGCAATTGTGCGCATAGCTCTTAATCTTCCGCCCTGCTCATTAGCTAACTCGGAGAGCTTCTCGCCAATCAAAGCATATTGCCTAGGAAAAGTCCGCGATTGTTCTTCCATCATGTGAACGGCTTTGGCTATACTCCGTTCACCATAGTCATCTGGCAGGCCAAGCTCGCTTAGACCCGACCGGTTAATAACACCACGAAGTTTATCCAAATCCGCCTTGAGGCCAACTAATACAACTAAAAGATTCCTACCCTGGTCAATGGAAGCTAGTAATAAACGTTCTTCCACTGTAGCTGATAGCGCTGCACTGACCTTTTCATACATGTCGCTCGGTACCGAAAACGCGGTGGAATATAAATAATTACTATTTTCAAACAGAGCAAGATAGGGAGCTACCTCACGTAAAGTTGGGAGAAAAGTATCGATTACATCTAGGGTATCAGCTAACTCTGCCCGCTCAGCGACGAGTTCGTCTACTTGCGAACCAACGGCCTCAAGGTGTTCATTAATGTCTGACAACGCTGATGGGCCTTTCCAACGACCAGAACCTTGTACGTCCGAGGCATTAAGTACGTCCAAAAGAGCACCACTCCGGGCAACCACGGCCTCCCATCCTTCTTTATCAGCACGATCGTCACCTTCTAAACGCAACCGGTTAAGCCGTGAATCTTCAACCTCTAGCGGATCAAGCTGAACAACTCCCAGGCTCTGTAGGCTAACAAGTACCTTAGGAGCATCTTTACGGCAACCAACAACCGTAATTTGGTCCATCTTTGCTATCACGGAATAACCTTATCGAGGACTGTCTTTATTGCTTCATCGATGTTATCTTCGGCCCGCTTTTCAAGGCCATTAACTTCCGATTTAGCAGCCTCTAAGATCCCCTGACGTATGTTCTCCGCTTCCACTTCGGCATCTTTTAATCGGGCTGTTGCCGAAACGCTTCCGTCCTCTTTAGACTTGGAAATTAGTTTATCTGCCTCGTCCTTTGCTCGCTGGACGATATCCAGTGCTTGCTTCCGAGCATCTTCAACTTGGCCAACAAGGATCTGCTCGTGACTTGCAAGGTCTTGCAGGAGTTTTTCGCCCTTGGCTTCCAACCCACTCTCCTATCACTATCTCAAATATGATTTTTGCGAATCAAATCGCACTTTTCTTGGTAAACGTCAACCAGAATGATGTCAAAAAAATAGCGAAAAACAAGGCTTTTTACACCGCTTAACGCTCTTGAAGTCAGCATACCAGGGGCGAATTTACAAAGTCAATCGGAAACAAAGATGTAACAGGCACTCACCCTCTTGTAGTCCATTGTTTTACTACCTGTAAGCTCTTAATTTAGACACGACTTTAGTATCACTTTAACGCTTACGCTCTTTATGTGAGGCAGAAGTACGCAGTCTACGTTCTGCGTCACGAGCAGCTAGCACAGTGTTAATTTCACCAAGTTCCTTATAGTATTTCTCTAACTTCGTGGGCGAAAGATCTGGATCAGTTAAAGTCTGATTAACTTCATTCATTCTTTCTATTAATCTCGCTCGCTGAGTCTCCTTTTCTCCGTCCAGATAAAGCTCCCTTAAACGTGAAAGGGACTTCTCAATATGCCCATCAATGTCGATACGAAATTCCTCTTGCTCCGGCTTAATTAATAATCGCTCGAACAGTGTTTGAGCCTCTGGCCGTTCACGATAACGCATAAGGATTGCCTGATCATCAAATTCACAATCAATACATATACCCTCAAACTCCCGTAGTAATGCTTCATCTTCTCCTGGCGGCAGTGCCGCGATTACCACTTGCAAACGCTTCTTGAGCCTGTCAGGCTCAAGAAGCAGAAGGGCGATAACCTCAATCTCAATTAGGGCTAGCGGCGAGTATTGCTCTGTCGACCGAAGCAAACCCCGAGCTTGAGTATTATTAAGCTGTGCCTGTCTCTGACTATTTAACCAATCATCGAGACGTGATCCTTCAATTCCCAAGTAGTCCACTACCCGGCGCCTCATCTCTGTAGCGACTGGATCAAAAACATCTCGGGGTCGTAACGAAGGTAACAGTTCATTGAGAATGGCCCTTTTCCCTTCAATACTATTTGATTCATGCTTTTCTAAAACCGAGCTAAACCGGTACTCTACTTCCGAGATTCCTCCTCGAAGAGCTACCTTGAATTCTTCAAGATGGCCTCCCAAAACTGCATCAGCTGGATCCTTACCTGCAGGTATGCTTATTGCGCTTACCAAAAACTGCCTACCGACTGATTGCTCCAGCCCGGTTAATACGGCACGTTGACCTGCTTCATCGGCATCAAAAGCTAGAAATAATCGTTGAACATCCAATCGCGACAACTGCAGCGCTTGCTGCGGTGTCAAAGTAGTCCCAAGAGTAGCTACCACGTTTTCTAAACCTACCTGTTGTAGTGCTATAACATCCATGTACCCCTCTACAACGATGCATTCTGATTTAGCACGTATCGCTGCCTTGGATACATCTAAGCCATAAAGCAACTCGGCCTTCTTGAACACTTCTGTTTCTGAAGTATTTAAGTATTTAGGGGAACCATCGTCGATCACCCTACCCGAAAAGCCGACAGTACGCCCTAAGTAATCGCGGATCGGAAACATAACCCGATCACGAAAGCGATCATAACGTCGCCCTCGTTCATTCTCCACGATTAAGCCAGCATCGAGGAGATCTTTTTCAGGCACCCCTTTTGTAACCGCGAACTTTAATAAATCATCCCAACTCTTGGGTGCATATCCAAGTTCAAACGAACTAATCGTATTAGCACTCAATCCCCGTCCTTGAAGGTATTCGAGAGGCTCGCCCTTTAAATGTGTTCGGAAAAACTCGGCTGCAATACGGTTTATTTCAAACAAATCACGCCGCCTACGGTCACGCGGCGCATTTATCTCTACTTCTATCCCGGCACGTTGGCCTAAAAAGTGTAGCGCTTCGAAAAACTCTAAACTCCGAGTCCTCATCACAAAATCGAAAACATCACCCCGAGCCTGACAACCAAAGCAATAAAAAAAGCCCCTATCCTGATGAACGTGAAAGGACGGGGTCTTCTCATTGTGAAACGGACATAAGCCTTTGAGCTGGCTACGACCTGCTGGCTTGAGAGAAACCATCTCCCCGACCACCTCGGCGATATCTAAGCGTTGCCGTATCAACTCCTTGGTATCGGTCTGCAAATCGTTCTCCAAAATGGCAATCAAGAATGATCACCCTTATGCCCCCAAATCGGTTAAAACCCACAAAGGAAGCAGGTCAGTCAATATAGCACAGAGTCTCTTTAGGGGGGACAAATTTTACCAGGTAAATAACCTCCCGGAATACGGTTCTTACCTCCATATGGAAACCCTTTATAACTCTTCCTTAGAACGTAGAAAAGAAAAAATTGTTTGGCTTGATGATGACCAGGTTCAAACCCCATCCACTTTGTCATACAAGGGCAAATGACCAAGAGAAATCACATCATTTCTACGCACCCCTTCAGTAAATACGACTAAAGTGGTCACAACCTCGCCACCTAGGTCAGTTATTAGATTAACTAGGCTTTCTAAAGTACCCCCAGTACTAACCACGTCATCGACTATGGCCACCACTTTGCCTTCTATTTTAGGCACATCAGCACCGTCAATTACGAGTAGCTGTGGAGTCCGTGTGGTTATAGACGAAACAGGCCTTGAATGGGGATCAACCATATACGCCTTCTCGGTCTTACGCGCAACGACATAAGGTAGGTCGGTCCTAACGCTCATAGCGTGTGCAAGAGGCACCGCCTTAACCTCTGGAGTTACTAAAACCTCGACTTGACTAGGGATAAGAGGTACAAGTTCGGTTGCTGCAGCCTCTGTCAACCGGGCATCCCCTAAAAGATTTAGCAGGGCCAGCGAAACATCGCCAAGGTTAATTACCTGTAGATCTCTAATTTCCTCGCCGATTTGTATCCGATGTGTGTTCATTAAAGCCTTCCTAGCAGATTGGAATTCCCTATAGACTAACCTAAAGACTCGCTAAATAATTTTGTTTAATTAGGCACCAAGCCTGGAACCTTGCATCAATCATTATGTGACAACAAAATTTTGGTTTGTATGCGTAAGGGTTAGTTAGGTTTCGAAATTATTTTATATCCACCTTCTCAAAAACAGGTAATTCCGCATTCCGATTTCCCTTGGTTGATAGAATGGGTCTTAACCCCATGTTAATCTAAGGAGCGTGGAAGAAAGTACACTAAGGCCCCAAAGCCTAAGTGATTACGTAGGGCAAGAAAAACTTAAGGAAAAGCTCCGAGTGTATCTCGAGGCGGCTAAAAATCGGGGTCAACCTTTAGACCATGTCCTGTTATATGGACCCCCAGGTTTAGGAAAAACAACGCTAGCCCACATTATTGCCTACGAACTAAACACTGGAATTCGAGTAACTAGCGGACCTGCCATAGAAAAACCTGGAGATCTTGCCGCAATCTTAACTAACACTCTTGAAACTGGCGATATCCTTTTCATTGACGAAATGCACCGGCTTGGAAGAATAGCAGAAGAACATCTTTATCCCGCTATGGAGGATTTTAAGATCGACATAGTATTGGGCCAAGGTCCAGCAGCACGAACTATCCGACTCGATTTGCCTCACTTCACATTAGTCGGAGCCACCACTAGAGCCGGGCTCATTACGGGGCCGATGAGAAGTAGGTTTGGAATTATAGAACACCTCGAGTACTACACTGAAACTGAACTAGCTGAGGGCGTCACCCGTGATGCTACAATCCTTAATTTTGCACTAGATGCAGACGCAGCACTTGAGATAGGACGTCGCGCACGTGGAACCATGAGGATTGCTAAGCGCTTACTAAGGCGGGTAAGGGACTTCGCTGATGTAGCTGGAGAAAGCACTATAGGTCTAGCAAGAACTAGGACTGCTCTCGGTGAGTTAGAAATCGATCAAATAGGGCTAGACGGGCGAGACCGAGCAATTCTGACAAGCCTAATTGAAAAATTTGCTGGTGGCCCAGTTGGACTTGAAACTCTTGCCACCTCTATTGGTGAAGATGCTACCACCCTAGAGGAAGTACACGAGCCTTTCCTCATTCAACTTGGTTTACTTCGGCGGACTCCTCGTGGTCGAACAGCGACAGAACATGCCTATGGTCATCTTGGTTATCCGATAACATCAGCATAACCTTCAAGCCTACTTACTGACTCGTAAAACCATATCCATGATTCGGATGCCTAACGAAACAGTCGAACCTGACGCATCGTGTTGCTTTAGAATATAGTCTGCAGAACAGCCAACCGCTTTCACCACCACCAATTAATAATCTGTCCTAGCTAAAACCGCGCCCGTCCTAGTTGAACAGAGGCAATTTTGAGACATTCGTACAAACCTGCTACCGTTTCGATATCAACCTATAATTCTCAAACTTATGAAACAATCAGCTAGCTTAATTGGTAGGTACAACCGATAGTGATTTTAAATAACCCTCCCTTAGTTACCAGTTCGTGTATTTCAGTAGATTTTTTGGATTTGATCAGCAATATGATCAAGCGCCCCAGGATTAGCTACCGCTGAAAGATTAGTAATCTCTGCACCATTCACTAGTTGAGCAACAGCAATCTCCATTAACTTTCCACTTTGAGTCCGGGGTAATTCATCAATCTGAAAAAACCGTTTAGGCACATGCCGCGGACTAGCACCGATCCTAATAACATGACAAATACGTTCTTTTAACCCGGAATCTAAGTTCACACCCTGTTTCAATACCACGAATAGCCATATATCTTCATCGTCCTTAACTTGCCGACCAACCGCAGCAGCCTCAACAATTTCCGGAAGACTTTCAAGGGGTCGATAAACCTCAGCCGTACCAATCCTAACTCCACCAGGATTCAAGGTAGCATCACTACGACCATAAACTACGATTCCTTGCTCAGTTGTTAGTTCAATCAAATCTCCATGCTGCCATAACCCTGCAAAACCTGTGAAATAGGCTCTTCTATATTTACCTCCATTGGGATCATCCCAAAATTTAAGGGGCATCGATGGCATAGGTTGGCGAATCACCAACTCACCTGGCTCACCAATCACCACTTGGCCATGATTGTTTAGTGCAACTAAGTCAACCCCGAGTGTTGGTCCCTGGATTTGTCCAGCAAAAACGGGTAATGTCGGTACCCCCGCCATAAAGCAACCCACCACGTCAGTACCCCCTGCGATACTAGCTAGATGCACATCAGCCTTAATGTGCTCGTAAACGTAACGGAACCCAGCTGGGGATAATGGTGAACCCGTCGAAGCGATAGTCCGGAGGTCATCAAGATCAACATCCGACTTTGGCGAAACACCTTGGGCTGCCATGCCATGTAGGAACCGGGCACTTATTCCGAAATATGTCATCCGGTAACGTTGAGCAAGGCGCCACAAAACACCCAAATCTGGATACGCGGGAGATCCCTCGTATAAGAAAATAGTTGCACCTTGCGCCAACCCCGAGACTAACCAGTTCCACATCATCCACCCACAAGTTGAGAAGTATAGGACCCTATCTCCACTGCTAATATCGTTGTGTAAATGATGTTCTTTATGGTGCGTTATTAGTACACCACCAGCCCTGTGCACAATGGCTTTAGGTAGGCCTGTTGTGCCAGAAGAAAAAAGGATATAGAGAGGATGGTCAAAAGGTAGTTGTAAAAATTCTAATTCACACTCGCCTGATTCTAACCAAGAAGACCAAGCAACTGCACCAGACGAGGTTTCCCATGTTTCACTAAGATAGGGAAGGGAGATGACATTGGTGACTCCTAGAGAAGCTGCTAGTACCGCACATTGACTACTAGTATCGAAGAAATGGCCGCCATAGAAGTAAGCCTCCGAAACAAAAAGTAGCTTAGGTTTGATCTGGCCGAAACGAGCTAATGCAGATTCAGGCCCGAAATCAGGTGAGCAGCTTGAAAAAACCGCTCCTAAACTAGCACAAGCAAGAAAAAGTACCACGGTTTCTGTGGTGTTTGTGGCGAACGCTGCAACGCGGTCACCAATTTCTACTCCCTCTCTGCGAAGAGCGACCTGGACCTGAGCCACCTGTCTCCTGAGATCAGCAAAGGTAGTTACCTGTTCAGCCCCTCCCTCAACTACAGAAACCACGGCTGCGTCTGAACCCTTGACTCCAGGCGGGTAGAGTAAAGCCTGGGCATAGTTCAATGTAGCTCCACCGAACCATCGGGTATTTGGCATTGGATCTCCATTGGTGATAAACCGCGGCTCATCAGAAAAAGCGATCCCTGCGTATCCGGCGTAGAAAGACCAGAAATCACCTATATCTCCAATTGACCACTCATGGAGTGAAGCATAATCAGGCACTTCCCGCCTTACGTAGACTCCTACAGCCTGCCTAAACTTCTCTAAATTAGTTGTTGAAATCCGGTTCGACGAGGGTGTCCAAAGAGGCAATGGCTGTTCGCCCTCCTTACACATATATCTACCAGGTGTCGTAGCGCCCATAAACTCATTCTAACGGTCTTAGTTATTCTCCTGAATTTAATAAGAGATTCGAACGCAGTACACTGAGTTGTGTTCCGTATCAGATCAAATAGTCCTCAACGCTCCACTAGTACTGACCACCCCCGAAATCAACCTCGGCTCACGCAAGATAATTTTGCACAACTTTGGCGCCTCATAGCCTTTGCCCGACCTTACAAGTGGCAATTGGTGATTGGTATAGTTTCTGTAGTTGTCGCTAGTTCTTTGCAAATAATATTTCCCCTCCTAATACGCGATCTTTTCAACACTGCGTTTACCCATACCGGAAACAATCCTGACTTACCTAACATTAATCGAATCGTAGTGATCCTCCTAATCGTTTTTCTCTCACAGGCGGGGTTCAATTTCGTCCGCGTTTATTTTCTTGGATTGGTCGGGGAACGCGTAGTAGCAGACCTTAGGAAAAAACTCTTTAGCCACCTTCTTGGCCTTTCAATCCCATTCTTCGAGGAACGGAAAACCGGAGAAATTACGTCCCGACTCACCTCAGACGTAGGTACTGTCCAAGGGCTTGTAGCACAAGACCTAGCTCAATTTGTGACCCAATTGATCACGCTGGTAGGCGGTTTAAGCGTCTTGATCGTAATAAACCTTCAACTCACCCTGGTGATGTTGGCTGTTATCCCGGGAATCATCATTGCTGGTGCATATTTCGGCACACGCCTAAAACGAATAAGTACTCGATTTCAAGACAGAGTTGCTGACGCCAATGCGAGCGCTGAAGAGGCAATTGCTGGTATTCGAGTTGTCCAATCATTTACCGCCGAACAAAATGAACGAGAGCATTACGGACAACTGATCGATAGCTCTTTTGACCAAGCGCGACTCCGGGTATTATATAGGTCTTTCTTTGTGCCGAGTATTATTCTGGCGGTTTTCACAGGTATAACTATTGTCCTTTGGTTCGGGGGACGACAGGTGATAACCGGAAATCTCCTTCCAGGAGATTTAATTGCATTCCTGTTGCTTACTATATTCGTTGCAGGATCTGTCGGATCTTTTACCAACTTATATGCCCAACTCCAACAAGCTTTGGGAGCTTCATATAGGATTTTCGAGCTACTCGATATTAATACCGACCTCTCGCAGCCCAAGAACCCAAGAAACCTGAAACAGGTACACGGTCATATTTCCATCGATGGGGTAACCTTTTTCTACAAGGACCGTCCCTTCACCCCAACCCTAAAAGATTTAACCCTAGAAGCCTGTCCAGGTGAAGTGATTGCCCTAGTAGGTCCATCAGGTGCGGGCAAAAGCACTCTAATCACCCTCATTCCAAGATTTTACGACCCAACTAAAGGTTCAATTCAACTGGATGGTATAGATCTTCGTTCACTAGAAACTAGGTTACTCAGGGGTCACATAGGCATTGTCCCCCAGGAAACAACACTCTTCTCAGGCTCAATCGCATCCAACATAAGATATGGACGACCAACGGCTTCAGAATCTGAGCTATTAGCAGCTGCTGAATCAGCAAACGCTCACAGCTTTATTAGTAGGTTTCCTGACGGTTACAACACACTTGTAGGTGAACGAGGAATAAAACTTTCCGGGGGCCAGCGCCAGCGCATATCAATTGCTCGGGCTCTGTTAAAAGACCCAAGGATACTTATACTAGACGAAGCAACTAGTTCGCTTGATAGCGAATCTGAATCTCTGGTGCAGGCGGCTCTTGAAACTTTGATGAGAGGGCGGACTACTTTCATTATCGCCCACCGTCTCTCCACTATTGTTAATTCGGACCGCATCGTCGTACTAGACGAGGGCAGAATTGTGCAAACAGGTACTCATTTAGAACTCGTAAATAAATCTGGCTTGTACAGAGAGCTATACGGTAAACAAATGGACCACTAATAGTCTTGCCTATACATAATTCCACCTTCCCTGGGTATCGCTGACATTTGCCTTTGCAGCAACCTAAACTGTTTTTGGAAATAAAATACTGATCGTTAAGACCTGACCTTTCTGTCTTTAACGCCGTAATTGGTTCTCTAGACGGTAAAGTTAATCGAATAGATCTGATTTTTTTTCTCTTATGCAGTTAGTTTTTGACAAGGCTCTCTTACATCTAAATCAGACAAACCCTCTTAACAGACCATAAACACAACTTTTCTATATTCGGGCTCAGAAGCCCTAGGAACTTAGTAAGGTTCTGAGTCGAGTTCTCAAAGATTGGAGAACCATGTTTATGATCTTTTTTTATGCGAACAACTGGAAAACCAGAAGAATGACAACTAGGCGTGGAAAGGTCTAGAATGTAGACAGTTATGCCACTAAAGGTCGATTACCCCTTTACCCCAAAGGGTGACCAACCTCAAGCAATCGCTAGTTTAGTCGAAGGCCTTAACGACGGTCTTCGCTTCCAGACTTTGTTGGGTGCAACCGGAACTGGTAAGACCTATGCAGCAGCTAAAATTATAGAAGCGCAGCAACGCCCCGCATTGATCTTAGCCCCTAACAAAATTTTAACCGCACAACTAGCCGCTGAATTCCGGGAATTCTTTCCTAGTGCTGCCGTAGAATTTTTTATCAGCTATTACGACTACTACCAACCGGAGGCTTATGTACCTGCAAGAGACCTGTTCATTGAAAAAGACGCAAACATAAATGCGGAGTTAGAGAGACTGCGCCACTCTACGACCAGAAGTCTACTTACGCGCAAGGATGTGATTGTCGTAGCCTCTGTCTCTGCGATCTATGGCCTAGGATCACCTGAAGCTTATCGGGATCTAAATTTGATCTTATCAGTAGGGGGAGAGTGCCCTCGCGAAGAGTTACTTACAAGGCTAGTCGCCCAGCAATATGAGAGAAACGATATAGAACTTGCTCCTGGCCGCTTTCGAGCCAAGGGAGATGTGGTTGATATTTGGGCGGCTTATGAAGAAATGCCGCTAAGAATCGAGTTATGGGGAAACGAAATCGAAAGATTATCCCTCGTAGATCCTGTTACTGGCAATGAACTTAACCGTTTGGAAAGCATCACGATTTTCCCTGCCAAGCACTACATTAAGCCATTCGAGGAACTACAACCTGTAATTAATACTATTGAAGAGGATTTGGCTAAGCGATTAGCTTTTTTCCAGAAAACGGGTAAACTTCTAGAAGCACAGAGGCTCAAGGAACGTACAAATTATGACCTCGAAATGCTCCGGACGCTCGGCTACTGCAACGGGATCGAAAACTATTCTAGGTACCTTGACGGACGAAAGGAAGGAGAGCCACCACACACGCTCCTAGACTACTTCCCTGATGATTTTTTGGTGTTTGCAGACGAATCTCACGTAATGGTGCCGCAAATCCGAGGTATGTACAATGGCGATAGATCACGCAAACAGACACTTGTAGACTATGGCTTCAGGCTTCCTGCTGCTCTCGACAATCGACCTTTAAAACATGTGGAGTTTTTTGAACGCGTCGGACAGATTGTGTTTGTCTCAGCCACACCAGCAGATGAAGAGTTAAGCCTCAGCGACAGAGTAGTAGAACAGGTAATACGACCTACAGGATTGATTGATCCAAAAATATTTATTAAACCGAGCCAAGGCCAGATTGATGATCTACTATTCTCAATTCGGGACCGAGTCAAACACAGTGAACGAGTACTCGTAACGACCTTAACTAAAAAAATGGCAGAGGACTTGACTGAGCACTTTGCTGAACATGGCGTACGGGTTAGATACATGCATTCGGATATTGATGCTCTTGAACGCCAAGTTATTATAAGGGACCTAAGATTAGGTCACTTTGATGTGCTAGTCGGAATAAACTTGCTTCGCGAAGGACTCGATCTCCCTGAGGTATCTTTAGTAGCAATATTAGATGCTGACAAGACCGGGTTCTTACGTAGCGAACGAAGCCTAATTCAAACGATAGGCAGAGCTGCACGACACCTACGCGGTGAAGTATTCCTCTACGCAGATCAAATAAGCGACGCGATGGACAAGGCCATCACAGAAACTAAAAGGAGACGCAAAAAACAAATATCCTATAACAAGAAGCATGGAATTATCCCACAAACAATACGTAAGGGAATTAGAAACGTCATTCAAACTGAGGAAGCTACTTTCCCTGCCGAAACCTCTAGCCAGTGGGACCGTGAACTTGAATTCGATGAGTTACGTCAAGAACTAATCGAACTTTCTACCAGTATGTGGACGGCTTCAGAAGATTTAGATTTCGAACAGGCAGCTGCGATCCGGGACCGAATCCGCGAAATTGAAGCCGAGCTTCAAGGTAACGACCTTAAATTACCAACAATCCCTCAAAAACTGAAAAAACCTAGGATCAAGGCTTAGGTTAGAACCCTCAGTTATGAGTTAACCGTACAAGTTTTTGGTAGTTTTACTTGATCTTTACGATGCGGAAAACGATCAACAAGACAATCATTGGTAAACATTTAGGGCGCTAATCTCTACATTGAAAGTAGGCTGTGGTACCCTGATCAGCGGAGGCATTCGTTGGCTTTCGCAATCGGAGATCGAGTCGTATATCCTTCCCAAGGTGCGGGTGTAGTTGCTGAAACTACCACCCGTGAAGTGCTAGGCGAAACTGATGAGTATTTAAAGATAGTTTTTGTTCGCGGTGGACTCGAAGTGCTTATACCCTTAAAGAAGGGGGATGAGGTGGGCCTTCGGCATGCCATCGGCAAGGACGAAATTGAGCGACTCACCGAAGCAATGATTAAGGGAGACATTAGCCTTCCTTCCCAATGGCCTCCTCGTTACAGAGCTGAACAAGAGATACTAGCAATAGGTAATCCTTATGAATTAGCTCGCTTAATTGGTGTTTTGACTCAACGTGATCTCGAAAAGGGATTAGCTGCGACCGAAAGAGAAGTCCTTGAAAGCGCTAAAGGTGCCCTGGCCAGTGAAGTAGCCGTAGTGAAGGGTATCGATCTAGCTGAGGCTGTAGAAATGCTAGAAACAATCATCGACGAAAAGATCACCTGATCCCTTAAGATACCCGTTGATTTGGTTCCACACCCCAAACAAAGTTGTTGAAATTATGCGAAGGCATAATATCTCGCCGGATCGTGCTTTCGGACAAAATTTCTTAATTGACGAAACTGCTATGAGGTCAATAATTAGCGCTGCAAAAATTGAAAATAGTGACACCGTTCTGGAAATAGGTCCCGGCCTTGGAGTACTAACTAAAAACCTTGCGGCCCAGGCTAAAGGCGTTACAGCTATAGAGGCTGACTCAAGATTACTTCCTGCCCTCGAGGAAACAATCAAGGGAGCAAAAAACGTTGAAGTAATACTCAAAGACGCCCTAAAATTTGATCTAAACAACTTGCCTCCGTATAGTTGCTTTGTTTCAAACCTTCCTTATAACGTTGCTAATCCGATCTTACGAAGGGTCCTAAGCTCAGGGAAGTTTAAAATGGCGGTAATTCTAATTCAATCTGAAGTTGCCGACCGATTACTTGCAAAACCTGGCACAAAAACCTATGGCGCTCTCACCATTTTTTGCCGCTATTACGCAAGGATAAGGAAGGTCCGTGATGTTTCCCCCGGATGCTTCTTTCCCAAACCGAAAGTCCGCAGTACTATTCTGCGTTTTGACATGCATGAAGGCATAACCCCCGACCCAGATCTTTTTATGCTTGTTCGACAGTCCTTTAAGCACCGCCGAAAAACACTGATGGGAAACTTAATTAAGGCTGGTTACGCGAGAACTACCTTAACTAAAGCTTTGCAGGGGTCTAAAACAAACAAGTTATCTAGGGCCGAAGAACTCTCCCTAGCTGAGTTCCAGGCTCTATATGAAGCCCTGAATTCTTGACCCACAACCACCCCATTTTTTCGGTTATACTTATTTAAGCAAATCAAGTTCATCTGGCTCCTAACTCGGAGAGGAAAAGATGTGTAAGTTCCTGGTTGTCGGCGACGTTACCGTTGACCAAATGTACTTTGTAGAAACCCTGCCTGATCAAGGCGGTGAACGCACAGCCCTTAGGGCAGTAATGGAGCCCGGAGGAGCTGGCGGTACCATAGCTACTGTCTTGGCCAGATTATCTACGCCAGTAACTATAGCTACTCGAGTAGGATTAGGACCTTTTTCTGATCTAGCTTTGAGTAACGTACGTGAATCTGGTGTTGAAACCCAGCTAATACAAAACGACACACACCTTCAGACTAGTAGCGTTACACTATTAATAACTCCAGACACGCAAAGGACCATGATCAGCGCCTCAGGGGCAAGCCGTAATTTGGACTCTGCCGAACTAAGTTATGAAATAGTCGCAGAATATGACGCTCTTGTAATGAGTGCTTATTCTTTAGTTTCAGGACGCCAAAGAGAATATGCCGTTCAATCACTAGGACATGCTCGTAAAGCAGGCCTAACAACCTTTGTTGATATGGGTAGCGGAGCAATGAACGCACTAGAGGGCCGTGTCGTTTCTTTAATTGGTGAGATTGACTACTTGATTATGAATGAGACAGAGCTTTACGCCTTGACGGGAGAAACTTCAATCTCCGAAGCTGTCTCCGGATTGAGAAAGGAGGGAATCGAGCGACTTGTAGTCAAAGTTGGAGAGATGGGCTCAATAGTTATCACACCAGAGATCACCGAACTTGTTGAAGCCCTAAATATAGATGACGTAATTGATTCTACTGGCGCTGGAGATTACTTTACAGCAGCCTTTGCGTACGGAATCATGAAAGGACACGATTTACTCTATTCGGCTCGACTCGGTAACGTCGCTGGGGGTTTAAGTACCACGGTAGTTGGTGCTCAAACCTACAGGCTAGACAAGGGCGCTCTGGAAAATCTTACTAATGACCTGGAGTCAGGTTAAGCAGCAATAACCAGTGTCATCACGAATAAAGTACTCCACTAAGATGAGGCGTTTATTTATCACCCTAACCCTAATACTAGGAGCTTCTCTTGGCCTAAGTCAGACTGACTACAGAGATCGCTTCGAAGCTGCTTGGCGATTAGTTAATGATCGTTATTGGAACCTAGAAGAACAAGACATTGATTGGGACCAAATTCGTAAGCTGTACAGCGCCAAGGCACTGGAAGCTACTAATGAGACTAGTTTCTACACTATTCTCGAAAATATGTACCTGGAACTAGGCGACAATCACTCAATTTTTGTACCTCCCAACCGATTAGAAGCCTTTAGCTCCACCTACGGAGATCTTCCCTGTATCGGAATCTTTATGCAAGCCGACAAAATGCCAGATACTATCCATTTTGAATTAATGCTAAACGGCCTCGGCTATATAAAACTTCCTGAATTAGCCTCAAAAAACGTAGCCAAGCATGTACGACAAGCAGTTCGGATGCTAGTTGAACAACAAGCTACTGGAATAGTATTGGACCTACGCGGCAACCCCGGTGGCCGTTTGTTGGCAATGATGCAGGTGGCAGGTATCTTCACCCGGGGGTTCTTATGGCGAACCATTACTAACTGGACACTTCCTATACCCTACCCAGCCCTTGGTGTAATAGAAACTAAACTACCCCTTGCTATCCTTATAGATAGTGACGTGCACAGTGCCGCCGAAGGATTAGCTGGTGCTCTCCAAAATACCGGAAGAGCCACGTTGATCGGCGAGAAAACAGCTGGCAATGTTGAGGCCATATTGCCATTTTGCTTCCCAGATGGATCTCAGGCCTGGATAGCGACCGGGGTACTGGCTCCCATAGTAGGAGCAACTTGGGAAGGACGAGGCGTTATTCCTGATATTAATACCCACCCAAGCGATACTCTTACAACAGCTCTACGGTTACTGACCACACCCCAATGAAACCCATTGTTCCTGAAAAGCTACTACCCTGGCTCTGGCGAATAGAGGTACCAAGTGACACCCTCCCCCCTAACCAGACGACAAATACTTATCTTATCGCTGACAAAGGAATCGGCCTACTTGTTGATCCGGGATTTAAAGACGATTATTCGTACCACGAGGTATTGAGGCTCTTCGAACTCGCAAGGATTAACGAGCTGAAAGCAGTCTTGCTAACTCACGGACATCCTGACCACAATGCTGGCCTGGGCAGACTCCTTGCCCATAAACCCGGTCTTACAATTTATCTTCACGATGACGATTCTAACCATATGCCAAACAATATTGAGACAACCACTCTAAAGGGAGGGACCGTCCTAACCGCTGGAAGCAAATTGGTCAGAACTCATCACACCCCTGGTCACACCCCAGGACACGTAATATTTGAAATATTAGAAGGCCAAGCTATCCTGGTAGGCGATCTAGTATCCGGACAGGGTTCAACTTGGATAGGCCTTCCAGACGGAAATATTAAAGCCTATCTGAGCAGTCTGGACCTAGCCCAAAGCCTTTACAGCGAAATCCTGGGGCCCGGACATGGTCCAGTATGCTGTAACCCGAATCAACGATTAGGCACGGTGCGATCTCACCGCCTCGCTCGTGAGGAACAAGTGTTAAAAGCCGTCTCCAAAGAACATACGATCACCCTATCTGAATTACGGAAAAGTATATATCCAAAGCTGGACAACAGACTCGTCTACCCTGCCAACGGAACTCTTCTAGCGCATCTAGCAAAACTTATCCAGGAAGGTAAGGTCAAACGCTTGGGTGCTAGTGTAGAGGGTCCCTACGAACCACCATGCTGAAGCAACATTTCAATCAAAGCATCCTTAGTTGGCTCTAATTCTTCGAAGTTAGTTGGCAGTGATCTGAGCTCTTCTAACCTCTCGCTATAGGGAGGAGGACGTTTGAGGGCTTTTTCTAAAGCAGTTGGGAATTTCGCTGGATGAGCAGTTCCGAGTATTAGTATTGGAGAATTATCCTCTGTACAGAGTCGATAACGCTCAGCTGCCTCAAGAGCCACTGCGGTATGAGGGCAAACAATATAGTCATCTTCAGAATCAGTGATACTAATTCTTTTTAGTGTGGTCTCATCATCGACACTAACCCCCCAAATGGCCTCATCGCTACTATTGCGGGATAAAGCATGTATACGCTCAAAATTACTTGGTGCCCCTACGTCCATAGCATTAGAAATCGTAGGAATCGTATTCTTAAAGTCAAACGCACATCGATTTCCTGCCAGAAACTCCGGAAAATAGTCATTGTCATTATGAGCTGCTATAAAACGTCGAACGGATAATCCCATTCGAGTAGCAAGAACCCCACCGGTTAGGTTGCCAAGGTTACCCCCAGGCACTGAAACGACGATCTCTTGTGTCTTACCAGCTGATATTCGTTCCACCTCTAGAGCTCCCCAAAGATAGTAAAGGGCCTGGGGAAGAAGTCGACCAATATTGATGGAGTTAGCACTTGTAAGCAACATACCTTTCAATCTGGGCTCTAAAAATGCCGCCTTAACCAGGCGCTGACAATCATCAAAAGTCCCGTTTACAGCAAACGTCCTTACCCCTGGCCTAACAGTGATAAGTTGAGTTTCTTGTAATTGACTAACCAGGCCTTTCGGGTAAAATACAACAACCTCGATGCCATCAAGTCCTGAAAAGGCGTCAGCCACGGCACTACCTGTGTCGCCAGAAGTTGCAACCAAAATTGTTAGTTTCTGAGGGGAATCCTGATAAGCAGTTTGCATCATCCTTGCCATTACCCGAGCGCCAATATCTTTAAAGGCCAATGTAGGACCATGAAATAACTCAAGGACATAGCGTTCTCTGGATAAAATCTTGATGGGGATTGGAAAATCTAGAGCATCCTCAAAAAGGCTCGCCTGTATTCTCTGATTGACGTACAACGAAAATATGATGCTAGCAAGCTTGATGAGCGACTTAGCGCTTTTCCAATCTCCTGGAAGTTGTGGGTAAGAAGAGGGTAAGTACAGTCCACCATCCGGGGCGAGGCCACTCATGAGAGCTTCATCAAAAGAAATATCTGGAGACTTACCTCGGGTGCTCTGATAGGTCGGCGTCACCACTTTCACTCCAATTCAACAAGATCTTCAAATGAGTAGTCTCTCGGAACTGAAGCAGCAAACGTCGGTTGTTTTGGTCCAGATCGACCTTGCACCACAGCTTCAATATCTGCCAATACTGCACTAGCTGTAGGACCTCCACCCGCGCCCGGCCCAGAAATTAATACCTCGCCTACAGGATCACCTCTAAAAAGTAATCCATTCTTACTTCCCGAAGCTGAGATGAGAGGGTGGTCTTCAGGTAAAATAACTGGCCGAACACACAGCCGCCAACTCTCATCCCGGGGAACTACACTCCCGACAAGCCGGACCCTTCCCCCTTGTTCCATTACCTCGCGGATAATCATCGGAGTCAAATGGTTAATCCCGCGGGTGTCAGACTTTACGCTTTCCCATAACAACTCAGGTGAAAAACCGAGACGCGCCAGAAGACATAATTTATGTGCCGTATCATATCCTCCCACGTCCAAGGTGGGATCTGCTTCCGCAAAACCCAGCCGCTGAGCTTCTGCTAATGCCTCGGGGTAACTAATTCCAGCCTCAAGTTGACCAACGATGTAATTACAAGTTCCGTTAAGAATCGCATGAAGTTCAAGAGGCTGAGAACTTCGTAAGACTTGCCAGAGAGGCCCGACAACTGGGGTGCCAGCCATTACCGCTGCTTCAAAGTGAATCCGTCCTTCTGCGAAATGAGGAATAAAATCTGACCAACGTTCAGCTAGAGCGGCTTTATTCGCCGTCACCACAGTCTTACCGCTTTCCAGAAATCTTAAAGTTAGTTTGGTGGCAAGCCCGACGCCGCCCATCACATCTACGAGAATATCGCTATTACTAACTACTTCGTCGGGATCTAATGTAAGAAGTTCCTTAGCCACTGAAGCCGGTCGACTTTTCTTTAAATCTTGCACTAACACTTGACTTACCTGAAAGCCTGAATCCCGTCTTCTGCTGGCTAATCCCATCAATGCACTTCCGACAGTTCCAGCACCAAGAAGACCAACCCTGACCGTACTGTGTTCTAGTGATGTCATGCGAGGGAGGATACCATGCACTTAGCACCTGTTATACTCCTCCTTCGAACAGAACTTCACAAGCCAAAGGTGACAATCGCATGCTTGGAATCGGAATAGTAGGACTACCAAATGTCGGCAAGAGCACCCTTTTTAATGCTCTTACCAGAGCAGGTGTTGAAGCGGCTAACTATCCGTTTGCGACAATAGATAAAAACATCGGCGTCGTACCAGTACCAGATGAGCGGCTTGAGGTCCTAGGAAAACTTTATAGCAAGGCAGGAAACTTGGCGCCCCTTATACCCACCACCGTAGAATTCGTCGACATAGCAGGCCTAGTGAGGGGAGCTAGCCAAGGTGATGGTTTAGGAAATCAATTCCTAGCACACATTCGTGAGGTCTCTGCAATTGCCCATGTAGTAAGGTGTTTCGAGGACCCAAACGTTGTCCATGTTGATGGAAGAATCAATCCTTTAGAAGACATAGAAATTATTGATAACGAGCTCGCTCTAGCTGACATAGCAACATTAGAGCGGCGTCTTGAAAAACTGCAACGGAGCGCCAAAGCTAACAAAGCTGATGAAATCCTTCTTGGAAAAACTGAAGTCATGATTGAACATCTCTCGCAAGGCCGACCAGCACGAGATATTGATATCGATCTCCCGAGAGATTTAAACCTTTTAACTGCCAAACCCATATTTTACGTATGCAATGTAGCTGAAAAAGATATATTAGGAGGCAATCAACATGTAGAAGACGTCCAAAAAGCCATAGCCTCTGCTACCGGCACCAGCGAAATTGTATTAGTGTCTGCTCAAATTGAACAAGAACTCAGTGATCTCGAGACAGAAGAAGCATTGGAATTCCTCAAAGACCTTGGCCTAAAAGAACCAGGTTTGCACAGAGTAGTAAGGACAGGTTATAGAGTTTTAGACCTAATCACCTTCTTTACCGCCAGCACAAAAGAGGTTAGAGCTTGGACAACAACACGTGGCACTAAGGCCCCCCAAGCAGCAGGTACAATCCACTCTGATTTCGAGCGCGGATTTATTCGAGCAGAAGCAATTACATACGAAGAACTAATCCTAACTGGCGGGTTAGTAGAAGCTAGAGCAAAGGGGAAGTTACGCACAGAAGGGAAAAATTACGAAGTACTTGACGGTGACGTACTTCATTTCCTATTCAACGTTTAAACCCCACCTAATTACCAAAATACGGGATCAGAGATTGCACATGAAATTCTCCGAATAAGCTGACTGCTAATTTTCCAAAAACAACACTTGTTTGATAATTACCCCTTAGCTCTAAACCTGTCGGTCAATAAACAAGATATTGGGGGAGAAATTCATTCTTTTAGTTTAAGAGGCTACTCTCAAAATTCAATATGTTGACAAAATTGGGTTAGCCCTTTAAAACACTGGCCCTAACCTAAAAGAAAATACCCCTTTGGGATTCCGCTGACTAAACCCGTAGTCGAAGCGCAAGGCTGGTAGCAACACGCCACCAAAACCTAGATTTACCTGTACACCGAGACCAGCACTCCCGACTACAGGAGTACCATAGTCAGAATAATCACTCATGCTAGAAGCATAGCCGAGGTCAACGAAAGCTATCCCAATAACTGTCTGGGTGGCAGCTGTAGCCAGCTCAAAATCGTAACGATATTCCAGGCTACCTGTAAGGTAGGTACGGGAAAAATTAAAGTCAATAAGCTTATACCCGCGGATTAGTGTCGCTTCGACATTGGTTCGCCCAACCAGAAATCTACGACTAGCAGGATAATTATTACCAAGCTGATGACCGGCATTAACCCTAAATGCCACGACGTGGTTAGAATTTCTCCCTCTTGAAGCGAGACCTTTCAAAGCTGCATAAGTCTTAACCCCAAATTCCAACTGTTGATAAACATAATTCTGCCGACCGCCATCGTCGCCGCGAAGGTCGTTCCCGAATCCTATTCCTGCATGTGAAGTTGCAACCACCCCAGTCCGAGGGAAATCTATACTGTCTCGATTGTCAAAAGTTAAACGGGTACTCACAAATGATGAGAGCCCGCCCAGTGGGATGAACGAGGTCGCTTCGTCCTCTGGTAAGAAACATGCTCCACCATTTTCAACATTTCCGGCCTGATCAAATGTACACAACGTACTTGGTGGCTCTAGCCAATTCTGACTAACACCCCCTGACATGCTAGCTTTCAAAAAAGTATCCTGAAATATTGACCGTCCGACACTAAGGCGAACTCCAGTCTTTCTTGAGGTGTATTCACCAACCCGCACCAGATTTGCCTCGTCGTTATCACCAGTTGCATCAGGATGGAGAACTCGGAGGCTACCATCTGCAGTTAACGGCGTGTTAATCGTAGGTTCGCTGAAGAGCGAGAACGCGACAGAAGTACGATTATCGCGGAAACCAAATCGGTCAAAATATACCCAAGGAATCGCGTAACTAACAGCTGCACCGAATTGGAACCCTATGTCTGATGTCTGCGCAGTCAAATCAGCACTAATATTATGTGCACGACCAAAAAAATTAGCCTCACTGAAAGCCACTGCTGCTGAAAATCCATTGTTTGTAGCGTATTGAGCTGAGGGCGTAAAAAGACCAGTATTAGTTTCTTCGACTATCAAATTCACGATGACCATTTCAGGGTCCTCAGTGGGTATGATTTCCCGACCAAGAGGCCTTACGGCTCCCTCTTTAGCCAAAGCACGTAGTCCTTCTAAAATAAAGGCCTCATTCGCTACTGTTCCTACATTTGGCATTTGGCGGGTTACAAGAAATTCTTCGGAGTTATCTTTACCGCCCCTAAACGTAACTCGATAATCAGAAATCCTAAGTTCGGTAATGCGTTGCACATATACACCATCAAGATAATTAAAATCTGACTGGTTCAAAATAAGATAACCATCCTCGGCATATCGGTCCCTAATCTTGAAAAAGTCTTCCTCCGCTAACGTAGACGTAAAAGTATCGCCTTTTCGAAGTTCAAGAACTTCTAGGATCTCTTCTGCATCTAGTACAGTGTTACCTTCAATCCTAATCTGGGCTACGGGCCCGGCAGTTTCCGGAGGGCCTAGCTCGAATATCACGCGAACTTCACCTGTGGCAGGAATTACCCGTGGTACCAGCCTTACATCACTACTTCGACCCTTTGAGATTCGTCTAACATCCTCCAAAAGCACATCAAAATTAAATAGATCACCAATTTCAGAACTCAACTCTTTAGGATCTATCCCAATCGCTGTGGTATCAATACTAATAATACGAAGCTCTCGAAAACGTATAGTCAACACACCATCAACTAGTTCGGTAGTATCTGTATTGACACCACTTTGACGATATCCAAGACTTTGATATTCATCTGAAATAGAATCAATAGCTGCCTTAAAGATTCTAAGATCAAACCCCTCTTCCCTATCGCGTAACGGACGGAACAAAGATTTAAGCCTAGGAATTTCAATTACACTTATACCCTCATAAGCAATCTCATTAACCGACTGATTTTCGGTTATTTCGTACCGGAGGCGAACTGGATCCTCCATGTACCCATCCCCCGCCCCTGGGACAGGCTCGACAGTCAGAACAACTGACACATCAAAAGGAAACCCTACCTGGCGGTAAGCAGACTGGAGCGTACGTATAGCTTCTTCGGCTCTAATTGTGTTGTATACCCCACCAGCTTCAACCAGATTCTGTCGGCTAATATAGTCTTTTAAGGATCGGGCTTCCAACACCTTAACTCCGTCAAAAGACACCTCAAATATTTTTGGGTTCTCACGAACTACTATCATCAGTACAGGACCAGCACCCCGGTCCTGGAGGCTAACAGAAACCTCTTCGAACGTCCCAAGTGAATAAATTCTATTTCTCTCAGCTTCAAGTTGAATTCGCTCTACCGGAGTCCCTGGTCGGGCACTGATAACCACCTTAATCAAATCAGTGTAATTGTCTGTACCTTCAACTACCACTTCGGCAAGAGGCCCCTTGAGATCTTGCGATGCGCACCAAGAGACTAATACAACTAGGGCTATAACAACTGATCTGAGCAGCATTAAGATTAGTCTACATTGATTCCGGTGAGAACTTCTCATAGATCATTTAATAATTACTAATAATTACATTATTAACAAAGTAACCTTTACTAGTATTGGAGGATAATTAGGTGTGAGTTTGGCTTTTAAAGTCAATGAAGGGTAAGGTATGGGCGTTGAAACAGAACCAATTCTAACTACGAAACAATGAGCATTATGGAATCAAGATTTGGGTGAATCGTGGTCATGAAAGTCAAGTTGGGACACTTTCGATGCATTTTAAGGTGGAGATTCAAATGCCATCCAAGCAGATGCTCAGCTGCTTACTATAATCATCACGAAAAAGAATTAAGGCCAAAGAAGGTGGATGCCGGCCCTCTTTGTAAACTCCAAAGGATAGTTTCTAATAGTCCTTTAGATCACATATTCCATGTTTCCTGAAGTTATGGAGCGTATCGCTAACGCTTCTAAACGCTCAGGCCGAAACATCGAAGACATCACACTAGTAGCAGTAACTAAAGGACGCTCTCTGCAAGAGATCGAAACCGCCGTATTAAGCCACGGACATCGCATACTTGCTGAGAATCGGATTCAAGAATGGAGGAAGAAAGCCTCTTCGCTTAAGGGCATCGAATGGCATCTAGTGGGAAACCTCCAGCGAAATAAGGTTAAATACTGTACCGAAGCAAACCTTATTCACTCCCTAAACTCTCATAAGTTAGCTGATGCCCTAGAATTGCAGGGCTTGAAACTAAATCACCGCTTCCGTACCCTCATCGAAGTGAATATGACGGGGGAAGCAACCAAACTAGGCATTGAACCAGAAAACGCAGCAGCTCTATTAGACTACACCCGAACGTTAAAACACGTTTCTGTTGAGGGACTAATGGGAATGGCACCTTTTAACCCTAATCCTGAAATGTCAAGAGCTTCATTCCAAAGATTACGCAAACTATGCAATGAGTTAGGGCTATCAGTCTTGTCAATGGGCATGAGTGGTGACTTCGAAGTAGCAATAGAAGAAGGGGCTACCATAGTACGTATTGGTTCATCTCTGTTCTTATGAATTCTTATGTTTCAGATAGGGAACGAACTAAAGCATTGAGATGGCTTTCTGGTTTGCGGGCAACAAAATATTAAGGTAAACAGACCACCGAATCAATACTTATCCTCATTTACCTCAAAACCACTTTTAAGAATCGAAACCTATCTGGATTATCTAACATCTGGCATGCTGAATACTTCTCTGAATATATAGTTAATTTAATCGTAAACAATCTCTACCTTAGACGTCCATATTCTAATGCTACCGTAAATCTCCTATACCTCCTTGAGGCTTTTACGACTCATCAGCCTCTGCAAGAGCACGTTCAAGAGTGACCCACGATAGGGTTGCGCATTTTACCCGAGCATGAAGCTTGCTAACTCCCTGCAACATTATCAAATCACCTAAATCCTCATCAGGCTCGCCATTATGAATCATTTTCTTGAAACTTTCACTTGTCTTAAGGGCTTGCAATACTGACTTCCCCTGAATTGCTTCGGTCATCATCGACGCACTCGCCTGACTAATTGCACAACCCTCACCAATAAATCCGACCTGACTGATAACCCCACTATCTATGACTAAATATAGTTCCAGCTCATCGCCGCACGAAGGATTAATACCGTCTTGGATCACGGTAGCATCAAGTATCTCACGACGATTGCGGGGTCTCTTATAGTGCTCGAGAATTATTTCTTTGTAGAGGTTGTCAAGAAACGCCACAACATTCCCTCCTGCTCAGGAGAAAGCCGTAAAAAATTCGTGGGCCTTTTGGAGTCCATATGAGAGCTGATCAATCTCTGTCTCTGTATTGTAAAAGTAGAAGCTCGCTCGCACCATTGAGGGGGCCTCTAACGCATCCATGAGAGGGTGAGCGCAATGCTTACCAGCCCGCACCGCAATACCTTCCTGGTCAAGAGCAGTTGCAACATCATGAGGATGTACACCTTCAACGTTAAAGGCGACAATACCGCCGCGATCAGCACCCTCTGGACCATACAGAGTGATACCCTCAATGGCCTTTAAGCTATTTAAAGCGTAACTTACTAGCTCCGCGTCATGCTTTGCAATTGCTTCCATAGTGATAGTTTCAAGATAGTCAACAGCAGCACCAAACCCAATAGCTTCAGCAATACTAGGGGTTCCAGCCTCAAACCGAGTCGGAATATCCGCATAAGTACTAGCCTCCAACGCTACCCTTTCAATCATTTCCCCCCCTCCCATAAACGGGGGCATCTCTCGGAGAATCTCAGGTTTTGCCCAGAGAGCTCCTATCCCGGTAGGACCACACATTTTGTGGCCGCTGATAGCATAAAAGTCCGCACCGAGCGATTCTACATTTACTGGTAGGTGAGGAACTGCTTGAGCCCCATCCACTAGCAATAATGCTCCGACAGCATGTGCGATATCAGCAATCTCCTCGATTGGGTTGATAGCTCCAAGCACATTCGACATGTGCCAGGTAGAAACCAATCGAGTACGCTTGGTGACTGCTTCTTGAAAAGCCTCAAGGTGAGTTCTATGGTCCGAACTTAAACTCACAACCCGCAAGCGAACATCACGCTCTTCGACTAGCTGGTGCCAAGGCACAAGATTAGCGTGATGTTCCGCTTCTGTAACGACAATCTCGTCGCCAGCTACTAAATTAGTCCTAGCCCAGCTATACGCAACTAGATTCATGGCTTCAGTTGTATTACGGGTGAACACCACTGAGGCCGGATCTGTTGCCCCTATGAAACCAGCCACCTTGCAGCGCGCTGCTTCATACATTTGCGTGGCTTCGCTAGCAAGCGTATGTGCCCCCCGATGTACATTGGCATGGTGGTGGTAATAATATTCAGTCATTGCTTCAATTACCTGCTTCGGCTTTTGTGAAGACGCTGCACTATCGAGATAAACGAGTGGCTTACCATTGATCTGCCGGTCCAAAATAGGAAAATCCCTCCGTAAAACAAGGGGATCCAAAAACATAACCTCACCTTAACATAAATCATAACGATTCCGAATAATATTTACACACCTGTATTTCAGTAAGAATGGGCTCTGTAAACAAAATGCAGGTTTATTTTTTAGAAACATTCTGCGAATAGTCTTTATTCAAAGATTCCGGTCTCTCATAACCAATTAGCGTCCGTATTTTAGTCCAATGCAAAACGTTAAAGGATGGAACCCTATCACGCAATTTACCGGAAGAAGCAAATAAGATAACTCCTCAGATCTAAACTGATACCCCTATCAACAATACTGAACTCACTACTTCAACCAATACTCAAAACCAATAAAACATAACCTTTTTTGCCTACCTAAAAACAAAGTCAACATGATTCCAATTAACAGGGAGTTAGACTAGTCAAGTGAGACTTTACTCTCTCTCCCTTTTGAATTTCCGTAATTTGGTTACACCTTCTCTTTGTTTCAAGGGAGGAATTACAGGCGTAGTTGGCCCAAATGCTGCGGGGAAATCTAACTTGTTTCATGCTGCTTACCTAGGACTAACAGGAGAATTAGTAGGGAAACGAATAGCAGAGTCAGTATCTTTAGGGCAAGAGCAGGCCCACATCGGGGTTGTTATAGAAAATCAGTTAGGGCTAAACTCTATCGAAGTTGGCCTATCCCCAGGACGAAAAATTTTGAAGATTGACGGTCAAATTGCTCGTACCCAAGACATCTCTCGGATCAGTAGCGCAGTACTGATAGCACCAGATGACGCCGAGCTTATACACGGATCTCCTTCAAAAAGACGTGGTTACATTGATGGGGTACTATCCAAGCTATCCCCTCGCTATACGGTCATTCTTCGCGAGTATAATCGCGTTGTGGAACAACGAAATGCCTGTCTAAAATCTCATAATGCAGGAACCTCTCTAGATATATGGACTGAACGCCTTTCAAATCTAGCCCAAGAAATAGACAGCTTACGAACAAGGGTATCTGTACGTATTGAGGAGCTTTCAAACCAAGCTTACCGAGACATTGCTGGTCCGCTAAAACCACTTACTATCACCCTGAAGCGAGCCTACGGTGATCTACCGTTTACTGAAGCTCTAATCGCCAGTCGACCTGAAGAAAAAGTCAGAGGTATTACAGTTGTTGGGCCTCATCGGGACGACCTAGACCTGCGACTTTCCGGTCATAGCATTCAAACTTATGGATCTCGGGGTGAGGCAAGAACTACGGCCCTCGCACTCCGGATAGCCGAATTCAGACTGCTAGAAACAAAACATCAGGAAACGCCGATTTTACTACTTGACGACTTCAGTGCTGAACTTGATGCTTCTCGTAGAGAATTTCTGCTAGATTTAGCCAACACAAGTTCTCAAGCTTTGGTTAGTGGGACCGAACCACCACCCGGGACCCACAACGACTTTCGAATAGATGGGGGAACCATAGTTGCCTCGTGACACTCGACACGTATCCTACTTGCTCACTAAACTTTTCCAGCGTAAAGGAATTAAGCGAGCCATTCGTAGAGCCGAGGTAGTTCTTTTGTGGCCCAAAATTGCCGGCCCAGAATTGGGCAGCTTTACCACCGGCCGATCTTTTAAGGACGGCATCCTTTACGTTGACGTTCCTGACAGCGAAACTTCTATGCATCTTTCTATGCAGCGAGAACGGTTCTTAGATGCCTACCGCGATCGTTTCGATATTAACGAGGTAAAGGATTTACGTTTCCGCACTGGTCGGCCCGCCTTAAAAACACGTTCGAAAGAAAATGAACCTAGCTCCTTAGACGTTTCATTGGATCCGATAGCTCTTAACCAACTAGCTCTCCAACTTGATGAACTCAATTTGCCTAAGGATCTTGCCAGTCAAGCTATGCAGGCGGGACGAGCCATGCTTACCTATCGCGCTCGCAAAGAAGCTGAAGGATGGACCCCATGCTTTTTATGCAGCTCCATATCTCCGAAGCAAGGATTATGTGATACTTGTCAGCGGTATACATCTCAAAGCAACGTACAAAGGGCCAGTCGTACTTTCACGGTAAAACCTGATGCGGTTACACCTGAACTAAGCATGGAGGAACGTAACGTTGCCCGTCATTTGGCAAAACAAACTCTCTTGACGCAACTCAACGAACTATTGCCTCAAGCCCTTACTGACCCCATTATAAGTGCTCAACTGAAAACAGCAGCCTGCTGTTTTCTAGCCCTACGGCTAGAACGATCCCTTACTAATATCTCTTCGGAAGATTTTAATAACCTTCCCCCAAAACTAACTCAGGTCTTTAAAAAATTAATTTAGCGAGTTCCAATAGCACCAGTTATAGTTTGCTCACTTTGAGAGGAAGTTATGTCTAAACCTATTGCGGTCATCATTCTCGACGGCTTCGGTATCGCGCCAGATAGCTCTAGCAACGCAGTATCTAGAGCCACCACCCCAAATTTCGATCGATACCGTAAAACGCATCCTTTTACCACTCTGGAAGCATCGGGTGCCGCCGTAGGACTCCCACTGGGCCAAATTGGTAATAGTGAGGTAGGTCATTTGAACATTGGTGCAGGTCGGGTAGTTCCGCAAAGCCTAAGTTATATTCAACAACAGATCAATACCAACACTTTTTTCGATAACCCGGTTTTAACTAACAGTTTTCATGTGGAAAAACAAGCGTTACACCTTCTAGGGCTGGTAAGTAGAGGTGGTGTACACAGCGATCTAAACCACCTCTTCGCTCTTTTGAAGTTAGCAAAGCTGAAAGGAACTAGCCCCGTCTACGTACATGTTTTTACCGATGGCCGTGACACTTCGCCTACAAGTGGCTTGCAATACGTACAAGAACTTCAAGACTTCATAGTATCTCTCAATCACAATATCCAAATCGCTACAGTTTCGGGACGTTACTTCGCTATGGATAGAGACAATCGCTGGTCCCGGACATCTCGGGCATTCGATGCAATAGTGGCGGGCAAAGCCGACAAAAAGACTAACTCTGGTATTGAAGCTGTTGAAACCGCGTATACGCGCGGCGAAACAGACGAGTTCCTGAGCCCTACCGTCATAACAAAAAATGGCCAACCGGTTGGCCCTATCAACAACGGTGATTCCTTAGTATTCTTTAACTTCCGAGCTGATAGGGCTCGTCAGTTATCGCGTGCCCTAATAAGTAATTCAGAATGGGCTGAATTCCCTCGAATAAAAACGCCAGATTTGCGTTTTGCTTCTCTTATGGAAATTGACTCGTCGTTTAAGACTCCATTCGCATTTGAAATGCCACCACTCAAGAACTGTCTTGCTGAGGTATTGAGCAACTCGGGATTGATTCAGTATCATTCTGCTGAGTCAGAAAAATATGCTCATGTGACATACTTCTTCAACGCTAGACGAGAGCAGTCTTTCCCTGGAGAGGATCGCCTCTTAGTGCCCTCGCCAAAAGTAGCAACGTATGATTTAAAGCCGGAAATGAGTGCTACTGATCTAGCTAACGAGTCAGTCAAGCGACTCCTCAGTGTTCGTGATGACTTCATCTTGGTAAACTTTGCCAACCCCGATATGGTCGGCCACACCGGCATTTTTGAGGCTACAGTAAAAGCCTGCGAAGCTGCTGATAGCGGTATGGGCATGATTGTAGAAGCAGTACAGGCCAGAGGAGGAACGGCCATTATCTTATCCGATCACGGTAACGCCGAAACGATGAGCGCGAAGGATGGTGAGCCACATACCGCTCACACTACCAACCCTGTGCCATGCATTTTGGTCGGCAGTGATAGACAACTGAAACTTAGGGCAGGAGGAATTCTCGGAGATGTGGCTCCGACCGTTTTACAATTACTGGGATTGAGTCAACCAAAGGAGATGACCGGCCAGTCTCTCTTAGAGAATTAAGTTGAACAAAACATATTAGCCGGTGCCAAAATACTGACCGTTGTCTAACAAGCCTGTGACATCTGCCAAAATGTTCTTAACATTGACAATGGGGTGGACTTAATATTAAGTCCACCCCATTGTTGTTCGATCCAGAAACCAATACTTTTACTAGTTAATTACGGATGGTCAGAAATCCATGCCGCCCATGCCGCCCATGCCGCCCATGTCAGGTGGACCGCCAGCACCAGCCGGAGGCGCTTCCTTCTCAGGCATATCAGCAATAACCGCCTCGGTAGTAAGCATGAGGCCACCAATCGAGGCGGCGTTCTGCAAAGCAGTACGAGTCACTTTTGCCGGATCGACAATACCCGCAGCGAACATGTCATCTACGTAATCATCGTTGGCAGCATCATAGCCGTAACGCCCATCGTTGGTATTCATGATGGCATTCACTACGACCGATCCTTCCGCACCAGCATTAGCAGCAATTTGGCGTGCTGGCTCCTCAAGTGCTCGCATCAAAATCAACGCACCAGTGCGTTCGTCACCTTCAAGATCATTTGAAACCTTTTCGACAGCATCAAGTACGTGAATAAGGGTAACACCGCCTCCTGCGACAATCCCCTCCTCAACAGCTGATCTTGCTGTCGATAGGGCATCCTCAAAACGATGCTTCTTTTCCTTTAATTCTGTTTCAGTAGCAGCTCCAACACGAATTACGGCTACTCCACCAGCTAGTTTGGCTAGCCGCTCTTGAAGCTTCTCGCGAGCATAATCGCTATCAGTAGTATCTATCTCGGCCTTGATACCCTTAACGCGACTTTCGATCTCACCACTATCACCCTGACCTTCAATGACAGTAGTCTCGTCCTTGGAAATCCGGACTCTCTTGGCGCTACCTAACTGACTTAACGAGACATTCTCAAGTTTGTGACCTAGTTCCTCGCTAATCATTTCGCCACCGGTGACTGAAGCAATGTCCTTGAGCATTTCTTTACGGCGATCACCGAAACCGGGGGCCTTTACAGCAGCAACATTTAACGTTCCGCGTAGACGATTAACCACCAAGGTAGCAAGAGCTTCGCCCTCGAGATCCTCGGCAATGATTAGAAATGGCTTACCAGTCTGTGCAACTTGCTCTAATAACGGTAATAGGTCCTTTAAAGCACTAATCTTCTTTTCGTGGATAAGAATGTACGGATCCTCAAGGATAGCTTCCATGGCGTCCGAATCAGTAATAAAGTAAGGGCTCAAGTACCCTTTATCGAACTGCATTCCCTCAACAACATCGAGTTCCGTATCGAGTCCCTTGGACTCTTCAACCGTAATTACTCCATCGCGACCAACTTTATCCATCGCATCAGCAATCAATTCACCGACAGCATGCTCGTTGGCGCTAATCGCAGCAACCTCGGCAACAGCTTTGCTATCCTCCACAGCCTGAGACATACCCTGAATGCTAGTTACTGCCGCCTCAACTGCCTTATCGATTCCCCGTTTCAAAGCAAGTGGATTAGCACCCGCTGCTACATTCCGGAGGCCTTCTCGAACAATAGATTGACCTAACACGGTGGCGGTTGTAGTGCCATCACCAGTGATATCGTTGGTCTTGCTGGCAATCTCGATTAGGAGTTTTGCGCCTACGTTCTCCAAATGATTATTAAGTTCAATATCTTTAGCAACGGTAACCCCATCTTTGGTTATGGTGGGACTACCGAACTTTTTCTCGAGCACTACATTACGGCCCTTCGGGCCGAGAGTAACCTTTACGGCGTTTGCTACAGCGTTAACGCCTCGCTCGAGACTCCGACGGGCTTCTTCCTTAAAAATCAGCTCTTTAGCCATTTGTGCGCTCCTGTTACTGGACGATGGCGTGAATGTCACGCTCAGAGAGAACCATTAGTTCCTTACCCTCAAGACTAACCTCGGTACCACCATATTTGGCGAACACCACGGTGTCTCCTTCGGCAACTTCTAGAGCAACGCGTTCACCACTCTCTAGAACCTTGCCACTACCAACAGCGAGGACCTTCCCACGCTGGCTCTTCTCCTGTGCGGTGTCGGGCAGTACAATACCGCTCGCCGTCGTCTGTGATTCTTCGATCACTTCAACAACGACCTTGTCACCAAGGGGCTTTAGATTCATGTGTCTCCTCCGCAATTTAAGTACCGGATTATAAAACTATTCCGTATGATTCTTAGCAATCCCTAACCAAGAGTGCTAAGGCCACCTATCGTAAGTCGGACGTAAGTGCTATGTCAAGTACCTTGAGTGCTAATCGCTCAGATCCGAAGGACTTGCCTAAACTAACTCGAAGACATTCAGAGAACTATCTAGTTTCCGCATGAAGTTAATTTTTGGCGCTTAAAGAATCAGCTAGACAAGATTGTTTAGACTAAAAACCATTCAGAACCAAAGGAATATTCGGACTTGACTAACCTCTCCGCAAACCAATAATTAAGCCGGGAACAAACGCACCCGCGAAGGTTACGTTGTGAGTCAGAAGTTGAACTAAAGCTTGCCACATTTGCGTAATTGAATCAGCCTCAAGCAAAGGTTTTACGGAATTCTCAATTTCAATCCAACTAATAGCGACAAAATCATAATATGCGAGTATCTGAATAACAATGAAAAGCAATCCGAGAGCAAACACCACTACCTTGCCCAATTTCTTCAGAGCATATCCGGCCGCAAAACCAGCAATAAGGCCAAAGCTCAGCTGCTCGAGATAAGGAGCCACCGTTTGTAAGCTTGGAATCTCCACGGCGGGAGTCTAGCACAGGACCCGCCCGGCGTCATCCTCATTCCAAGCTTGAGGTATCATGAGAGAGTGAATTTCCGGATCGCCAAGAAGGTTAAATTGGCTCAGGATATACGGCAGCCGATAGTCGCTCTCGAGTCCACAGTCCTGACCCATGGACTACCCTCTCCTCAAAACCTTGAACTGGCACATCATATCGAGGAAGTCATACGTAGTGAAGGAGCTGTCCCCGCTACGATCGGCATATCCAAGGGAGAGGCAATAGTGGGAATGGACGAATTCGAGTTAAAAACCCTGGTCAGCGAAAATCCCGCAAAAGCAAGCCTTTGGAACCTCGCGACTCTCTTGGGTCCAAAAAAGTTAACCGCAGGTACCACGGTAGCTACTACCCTGCAGCTAGCTCACCTCAGCGGTATCCAGGTTTTTGCGACAGGTGGAATTGGTGGCGTGCACAAAAATGTGAATGACCAATCGGCCGACCTTGTTGCGCTTTCACGTTTCCCACTCATTACAGTTTGTTCTGGCCCAAAGAGCTTTCTAAATGCCTCGGCCACTCTCGAGCGCCTTGAAAGTCTAGGTGTGCCTACTGTCGGATACCGGTCATCCTATCTTGCCGGTTTTCATGTCCCAGAGACAACACTCCTGCTGCCGTCCCAACTAGACACCCCTAACGAGATAGCTGAAGCGTTTGAGCAACACCTCTCTCTTGGAGGGACCGGATTATTGGTGAGTAATCCAGTTTCAAAAGGCCTATCAAGTGAAGAGTTAAAGATTTACCTGTCAGTCGCCGACAATGAAGCTATCGCATCAGGAATTCGCGCACAAGAAATAACTCCGTTCCTACTTAATCGTCTCGCCGAGCTATCTGAAGGCCGCACCGTCAAAGTAAATTTACAAATACTAGAAGAAAACGCTATTTTAGCTGCCCAGGTCGCGGCTTCCCTAATTAGGTCAACTGTTAATAGGCCTTCAAGGGTGAAAGTTAAATCATGAGCAAAAGTCCGCTTTATGACGAAGATCAAGCTAAAAACCTAAACGAGAGATTACGCTCTGCAAGAGACCGCCAAGGATTAGATTTGGCTGACATTTCAGAGCTAACTAATGTGAGAAAAGAATATCTCTCGGCACTGGAAAATGCTCGTTACGACGATTTGCCAGAAGACGTATACACGCGTAATTTTCTAAAACTTTTTGCGCTCGCTATAGGAGAAAATCCTGATTCACTTCTTAAGCTGTTTGCTGAAGAACGCTCTAAAGCTCAGAAATCTGACCAGGTCGAAAATAACACTGAAGAAATCTATCAGGAAGAATCACTTCGGCGAAGACAACTTAATTTAGGTCCCGTTCTATCCTATTTGCTACTTATTTCTGCTGTAATACTCCTCATTCTTTGGGGTTTCAACGCTTCACTGTTCCAGTCAGAGAAAGAACCCCAAATACCGCCTCAACCGGGACAACTTTTGAACCAAACTGAGGAACCACCTGAGCCTAGAGCCACCCTTAAAGCGCAGCACGAAGAAACGACCGCTATAAGTCTCTTGACTATCGTTACTGATCCCCCAGGAGCAGAAGTGAGTATCGACTCTTTTACTTTAGCCAATATCACGCCCATCAAGGATGCGCCTATTACGGCGTTGTCCTCTAGGCAATTAGTTGTTTCTCTTGATGGCTACCAAGTGTACAAACAGCAGGTTGACTTAAGCTCAGACCGGCGATTAGAAATTGCACTAACCCCAGAATCCTCAGTACAGACACCTACAGTTGGTACTTATACCTCCCCCCAAGACGCCACTATCGTAATAACTATCACCGCAACCACTTGGCTCGAAGTTTTTAAAAGTAGTATGAGAAACGACGGCCAACGACTCGTATACGCCACCGTGGAACCGCCGGCTGAGTTCGAATTTCCACTCCCAGTCTACATTCATGCGGGCAACGGGATTGGTGTACACCTAGCCATTGGAGACGAAGACCTGGGCCCATTAGGAAATCCCGGTGAAGTCTTAGGGCGTTCATTCTCACGCTGAGCAGTATTGGTCTGGCATCTCGCAATTAAACCTTGAACGGCGGTCAACGTAACCATAGAAGCAACCTATTTGACCTGACACGGTCACCACCCCCATCCATCAACACTGTAAAATTAAAGGCTATCTAACCAAATACCGGAGGTTTCAAAAAAACGGGTCAAGAAAGTAACCGGAGTCTTGTACTGATGAAAATTTATAGAGCTACTAACCGAAGCATTTAATTGGGAGTTTAGATGACTTAAGGCCAAAACTATTTTTTCGGCGTTTTACTTGAATTAACAGAAGGAACGGCCCAGTCAAGCCCTCTGAATTGGGATCAAAACATAATAAGATCTCTCCAGGGGTACCATAGTACGTATGCCGGTAACCACCAGTAAGCGAGCATATATAGTTCTAGCCATTGCTATATCGGCAACAAGCTTCGCTGCGATCTTCGTACGCTTAGCCGAAGCCCCAGGATTAGTTGTGGCAGCCTATCGGATGGCGCTCGCTGGACTCGTACTTTTACCATTGACCATACGTAGCTTGAAAATTACTCCACCCACCCGAAGAACCCTCTGGTTGAGCATCTTGGCGGGAATGTTTCTCGGCGCTCATTTCGCTACCTGGATAACTTCTCTATCTTTCACTACCGTTGCGTCAAGTACAATACTGGTTGCCACTACACCCCTATGGATTACGCTAGCGAAATGGTTATTCATGTCATCCCCTCCCTCATCGCTAATAGTAATAGGCATGGTCGTTGCAACCTTAGGAGCAGCCATGATTGGTTTTGGCGATCTCGGTGGAGGAAAATCGCCACTCCTTGGTGACGCACTTGCTTTGGCTGGCGCTATATTCCTAGCCGCCTATTTCTTGCTCGGCCAAGCTTCTCAAAGGAGCGGTCTAGGGTTACAGTCCTATATTGGGATAGCTTACGGCATAGCTGCGGTCTCCCTAATTCCTCTACCAGGAATCATTGGTTTCCCATATTTTGGTTATACATTTGAAACCGTTATCTGGATTAGTTTGCTGGCATTGTTACCCACTCTTATTGGTCATACGGGACTTAATTTTGCCATGAAGCACCTCGACGCTACTTTGGTCGCAACCCTTATTCTCCTCGAACCTGTTGGCGCAACTATCTTGGCATATTTATTCTTTAAAGAAATACCCCCACTCATGACTATACTAGGTGCTTTAGTTATCTTACTGGGCATAACGGTCACCACACAGGTCTCCTCAGCAAGGTCACCTGATGGGACCTGTGAAGAAACTTTTGTCCAAAACTAAATCCGTGCATAAGACAAAAATTTTTGCTATGATTATTGAGTGATTAAGTTTTCGGTCCAACATTTAAGCCGGCCGGAAAAGACAAAATATTTGGTACAGATTAGAGGTAGTTAACCCTAAACTAACCGCCCCCTACCGCGGCGGTTTTTGATTGGAAGGAGAGCGAATTGAAAAATATTCCCAGGAACTTCAAAAACGGTGACCAAGTTGTCCTTCCACCTTATGGCGTTGGCATCGTGTCGGGTACAACCACTAAAACCATTGCCGGTGCGGACCTCCAGTACTACCAGGTAGAATTCCCAAACGGCACCTCTAAAGCTTATGTTCCAGTCAAGTCGCCGCAAGAAGCTGGCTTAAGACCCGCTCTGACTGGCGAAGAGGTTCAAAATGTCCTCGAAAGACTCCAGAATGGACGGATTAACCTGCCGAAACAATGGGCAGCGCGGCATCGAAAAGTTACGGACATCCTCACCAGCGGAGATCCTTATCAGATTGCAACACTTGCAAGTGAGCTACGCCGTTGGGATCTTGAACGTGGCCTACCCGACTTAGATCGCCAGGCATATAGGAGAGCCCTAAGGCTACTTGCTGGAGAAATAAGCGCCGTTATGGAGTTAACCAACGTGGAAGCCAGAGCACTTCTCGAAGCTTCCGAAGACCACGACCTTAACTAAGAATCAATCATCCTCACATTTAAGGTTAGCAGGGAACAATCCGATTATTGTAGGTAATCATCGGCCTTACTGGCCGTATTTATCTGAACAATATAAAGTAACCAACCAGACGAACCTCATCGCTTCAGCTTTTCTGAATTACAGGAACCGGTTAGGTAGCGCCTAGCTATTACACAGGCTGCATAATCATCTATAGGTACGTTAGGAAACCATAACCCGCGCGGAAGAAATCTAACCAACCCTTTAGGAGGGAAATCTTGAAAGTAAAGATTGCGAGCCTCGAATGAGGTGTTAGTTTCATCGCAGATAGTGTAATTGCATCCCTTTTGTTGTAGTATCTCTAGGACTTTTCCGCTACCCGTGCCGTTACCTACTACAACTATCTCCCCACGGCTCAAGCAATAATCACGTAACTCCTCAAGCGTAACTATTTCTCGGTGCTTTATGCTCCCATCTAAGTGCACTAAAGCTATACCAATATTCAAACCAGGATCTATAGCCAGAATCACTTCATCGAGCATAACAATCCCATCGGCTCAACGTCGAGAACGACCAAACCATCATTTGATGGTTTGGTCGTGTTATTCCTTCTGGAATAGGGTTAGCTCGATTAGCTCGATGAATTACTTGCTTCGACTTGTTGTTCTTCACTTGGCGGCTTCTGCGCCGAAACTCGAGCATTCGATTCGGCCTGTCGCTGACGTTCTAGCATTTTTTCATCTGCCACCCGAGTCTCCCGAATTGACTCAAGTCCCGTACCTGCCGGTATCAGGCGCCCCAAGATGACATTTTCCTTTAGGCCGACTAAAATATCCGTCTTTGCGGAAACAGCAGCCTCTGTAAGCACATGAGTAGTGTGTTGAAAGCTAGCAGCTGAAAGCCAAGACTTCGTAGATAGACTTGCTTTCGTAATTCCGAGCAGAATTGGCTTCCAACTCGCTGGCTCATCCCCATTCTCTAGAAGCGTATTATTAGACTCTTCGACGTCAAATTTTTCGACTGTTTGTCCCTCTAGGAATCCACTATCCCCAGGACTTAAAATTTCTACGTATTTGAGCATCTGCCGAACGATGACCTCAATATGCTTGTCATGAACACTTACGCCCTGTCCCCGATAAACTCTTTGTATTTCCTCTACCAGATACCGCTCGACAGCATCAGGTCCCCTGGATTCTAGAAGATCGTGGGGATTTACAGCACCCCGCGTCAATTGATCCCCTGCCTCTACAGAGTCGCCGTCACGTACAAGAAGACGTACATTGCGATCGATGCGATAAGACTTGTTAAAATCTCCATCTTCGCTAGTTACTGTGAGTCTTATACGATCGTCATCCTCCTCCGTAGTAACCACGCCATCCAAATCGGATATAACCGCCCGAACCTTAGGCTTACGAGCCTCAACCAACTCAATAACCCGGGGTAAACCTTGGGTAATATCGCTACCAGTAGCAATACCACCAGTATGGAAAGTTCGCATTGTTAACTGTGTACCTGGTTCACCAATAGATTCAGCAGCAATCACGCCAACCGCTTCCCCAAGACCCACATCACGCATTGTGGACATATCCATACCGTAACAAGTGCGACATACTCCCGCCCGAGTTTGACAAGTAAGAGGGCTACGTATATCTATTGTGGTCACATCTGGGTGCTCAACAAGTCGTTGATGAATCATATTGACATCAACCTTGCTAAGAAGTTTATTTGCCGACAGACTTACATCGCCTATCTGAAAGTCCGACGCTAAATATCGACCGTAAAGACTCATCTCAATCTGGGACAAAGTACGAAGACGTGAATCTGTCGTATACAAATCTATGGAGATGGATTCCGCAGTATTGCAATCTTGTTCGCGCACCACAAGCTCGTGTGCCACGTCGACAAGCTTCCTAGTCAAGTAACCAGAATCCGCTGTCCTGAGAGCAGTATCCGCGCCACCCTTTCGAGCCCCATGCGTAGAAATAAAATACTCTAGTACATCAAGGCCTTCACGGAAATTTGCTCTAATTGGCAACTCAATAGTCTCACCGGAAGGCTTGGCCATTAAGCCACGCATTCCAGCCAATTGTTTGATCTGCTGAGGGTTCCCTCGAGCACCAGATTGGGCCATGACAAAAAGAGGGTTGAAAGGCAGGTTCTCCTCAAAATTATCGAACACCGCCTCTTTAACACTCTCCGTTGTGTCGTTCCAAAGGCGTACTACTTGCTGAAACCGTTCTTGCGGAGTCACAAAACCACGATCAAAAGCAACATTGATCCGATCAAGTTTATCCTGAGCTTCCTCTAGTAGTGCCCGTTTAGCCTCTGGTATAGAGACATCGTCGATACCGATAGTTATTCCGCTAGTAGTTGATAGCGCAAATCCAGATTCCTTTAAGCCATCAAGTAGTTTAGCAGTCCGGTCAATCCCTAGCATCTCGAAGGAATCAGTTACAAGATCCCGTAAGGCGGTCCGTTCGTAAGCTACGTCATACCTTATCATCGAGGCAGGTAATTCTTCCCCATCCTCAGCAACCGTTTCCCTAACTAATCTTGCAAAATACATACGCCCTGGACTTGTATGTATCATTTCGCCATTAATTCTCACAGAAACTACATCCTGCATGTCAATTTCATGGCGATCAGCAGCCAAAAGAGCCTCATCGACTGAGCTGAATCGGTACTTAAGCCTGCCTATACTAGTCTCGTTTCCCTCAACTGTTATGGAAGAATTGAGGTCTAATTTACCATCATCAAAGTCTTTAAAGGCTGTGGTAATTTTCTTGTATTTTTTGCCAACACCTTTACGGCCGTTGTGCACTTGAGTAAGTACAAAAAGCCCAAGAATAATATCCCGGCTAGCAGACACATTGGGACTTCCATGAGCAGGGGATAACAAATTATGGGAACTGAGCATTAGAAGACGGGCTTCAGACTGAGCGTATACAGATAGAGGGACGTGAATAGCCATTTGATCGCCATCAAAATCGGCATTAAAAGCTTCGCAAACCAATGGGTGCAGCTGAATAGCCTGACCCTCCACCAAAACTGGCTCAAAAGCTTGGATCCCAAGGCGGTGAAGTGTAGGAGCTCGGTTTAAAAGAACCACACGGTCCTGAATAACCTCTTCAAGTGTATCCCAAATTTCGTCCCTAGTGTCTCTATACCGTTCCAGCAACTTCCTCGCACTCTTAATGTTGCTTACAATTCCTCGTTCTTCAAGCTTCTTGAAAAGAAAGGGTTTAAACAATTCCAGGGCCATACGTTTCGGCACACCACACTGGTGCAATTGCAATTGCGGTCCAACTACTATGACGCTTCGTCCAGAGTAGTCCACTCTTTTGCCCAATAAGTTTTGTCGGAAACGCCCTTGCTTACCCCCAAGAAGATCAGTAAGTGATCTTAAGGGCCTATCACTACCTGGGTGAACAACTGCCGAACCACGACGGCCATTATCAATTAAGGCATCGACAGCCTCTTGCAGCATCCGTTTTTCGTTTCTGATGATCATCTCAGGAGCACCCTGCGAAATCAGTTTTTTCAAACGGTTATTACGATTTATCAGCCGACGATAGAGATCATTAAGGTCACTGGTAGCGAAACGACCACCTTCCACCTGAACCATAGGTCGTAAATTTGGTGGCATGATAGGAACCGCATCGAGAACCATCCAGGAAGGGTTATTATCAGACCGTAGAAAATGGCGCACGATTTCCAGCCTTTTACGAGCTTTTGCCCTTTTATGGCGACTGGGACTAGACATTTCCTCAACAAGCTCCGCCTCAAGCTCCTTAAGGTCTAGGGTCTCCAGGAGCTCCTTAACCGCATCGGCCCCCATCTTAGCTTCAAAGTCGTAGCTTTCAATAACACGAACCTGTTTACGGATAAGATCAATCTCCACTCGACCTGATATACCAGTCTTGACCCCACCCTCATCTGCAAGTTCATCGCCAGGCTTCACACGATCTCCGTTAACTACGATTGGCTCATCCTTATAGGAATACACTTGAGCTCTCGACACCATTATGCTAGCCGGCTCAAATTGGCGAACAACGCCGTCAGCAGCTGCGACTATTTCCTGAGCGGCATCAATGGCACCCACAACTTTTTGTCCTTCAGCGACACGCGAACCATCGCCAACCAACACGTGCATAGTGGGATTAATTTCGTGTACTTCAGTACGGTCCCATTCGACTCGCATATTAACCGTGGTAATTTTGCTTTTAGTCTTATTACTCAGGACTTGGGCGGAAACCTCACTTGGCATCGTAATCGTACTATCCTTGTCGCCTCGAGCTAACTCTATTCCCTTTTCGACAAACTCACCATCGCCAACACTTAGCTCTAAACCAGTAGGGATAAGAAAGCTTTCTAACAACTCATCCTCATCCGGATCCCGCAGATTAAGTACACCTCCATCACTGCCAATAGGCAGTAATTCAACAACACCTTCGCAGGAAGATTTTAAACTTAGGTCTTTCTCGAGTTCAGCAAAGGGCTGGCCCCCTTTGTAGCTCTCCTCTTCAATCCAGGAGGATTTCGGTACCTCAAATCGAATCTCTCTAGATTCAGAATAATCGAAAGAGATCTTACGCACGAATCGATATTGCGCCACTCCATCCAGCTTTGATTTCACACCCTTTGCAAGATGTTGTCCAGCTGCTACTGTCTCACCATCCGCAACAACAGCGTCTTCACCCTGCTGCACGCTATAAGTTTCTATGTGACCATTCCTAAGCCTACGGTACTCATCATCGGTAAGAAGGTCACCGCGACGCAAAGGTTTACCTTCTTTGAAGGCTCCCTCTGGCTCAGTAACTATGTACTTAGCGAAATACAAAACCTGTTCTAGTTGGTTCGTTGAAAGATTCAACAAAGAACCTACCTTGCTAGGAATATCTTTGACATACCAGATGTGTGTGCAAGGAGTCGCTAGCTCAATGTGCCCCATTCGGTAACGTCGAACCGTAGATTTAGTGACTTCTACCCCACAACGCTCACAATGCTTACTCGCGAAACGCTGCCCCCGATACTTTCCACAAGCACATTCCCAATCCCTTTCAGGGCCGAAAACTCGCTCATCGAACAAACCGTCTCGTTCTGGTTTAAGTGTTCGGTAGTTAATAGTTTCGGGCTTAGTAATCTCCCCATAGCTCCAATTACGAATACGCTCAGGTGACGCAATCGAAATCTGCACTCGGGAGAATTCTCTGTCATTCATAAGAAACCCCTTACCACTGACGTCCGGACTCGTCAAAAATTGTTACAGCCTTTTCAGCTTCATCAAGTACCTTGACGTCAAGGCCAAGGGAGTGGAGCTCCTTTACCAATACCTTAAACGACTCGGGAATCGTGGGCTCGAGCACGTCATTACCCTTAACAATCGCTTCATAAGCAGCGTTCCTACCATCAATATCATCAGATTTGATAGTAAGCATCTCCTGCAACGTATAAGCAGCCCCATGGGCTTGCAAAGCCCAACACTCCATTTCCCCCAACCTTTGGCCACCAAATTGGGCCTTACCTCCTAGAGGCTGTTGCGTAATAAGAGAGTAGGGCCCTGTCGAGCGGGCATGCATCTTATCCTCCACCATATGGTAGAGCTTCATCACGTACATGATGCCGACGACTATAGGTGCATCAATTACCTCACCAGTACGCCCATCATACAGAACAGCTTTGCCAGCTTTTAATAGGGCTTTCTGAGCCTCATCAGGATCAAGATCGTCAGGAATAATTCCTAACTTAGCTGAGCGACGAAGTACTTCTAGTTGTCGCTTATCAGGTTCGTACCCTGACTTGTTTTTCTCCAAAATATCGTTGTCGGCTGCTTCCCCCAATAACGATTTAATGTTCTCCTCACCTGCACCGTCAAAAACTGGTGTCACAAATGAAACACCATGCTTATAAGCAGCTAAACCAAGATGCGTTTCAAGTATTTGACCGAGATTCATCCTTGAAGGCACTCCTAAAGGGTTGAAAACAAGATCAACAGGAGTTCCGTCTTCCAAATAAGGCATATCCTCTGGTGGAAGGATCTTAGCAACTACCCCCTTGTTACCATGACGATTAGCTAACTTGTCTCCCTCAATCAGCCGACGTTTTTGGGCAATATACACGCGAACCATCTCCTGAACCCCAGGTTTCAGTTCAACGCCATCGTCACCCCTATTAAAACGTACTGTGCGAAGCACTACACCTCCATCGCCAGGAGGCACCCTAAGGGATGTGTCCTTTACCTCACGTGCCTTTTCGCCAAATATCGACCGTAGCAACCGTTCTTCAGGAGTCGGATCTTTTTCACCTTTAAAGCTCGTATGCCCAACGAGGATATCTCCTTGTTTTACCTCGGCCCCAATACGCACAACTCCGTCCTCATCAAGATCCCTCAAGGCAGCCTCAGAGAGCCCCGGGATATCACGGGTTACTTTCTCAGGTCCGAGTTTGGTATCACGAGCTTCTTTCTCGAATTTCTCTATATGAATAGAAGTATAGACGTCAGTACGAACAAGTTTTTCCGAAAGCACAATAGCGTCTTCAAAATTGTAACCATCGAAGGGCATTATTGCGATCAGAATATTCTGTCCGAGAGCAAGCCTTCCATTCTGGGAAGCAGGACCATCGGCTATTACCTGTCCGGCCTCGACCTTTTCGCCAAGAGAAACAATTGGATGTTGATCAAGATTAGTATTCTGATTTGAACGCTGAAACCGCACAAGCGGGTACGTCTTCTCGACCTTTTGGGAACTTTCAATAACTATTCTATTAGCGTCAACATAAGTTACTGTCCCAGATTCCTCTGTAACCAGTACTGTCCCCGAATCTCGAGAAACTCGCTCCTCTACCCCAGTACCTACATAAGGAGCATCGGCCTTGACTAGGGGGACAGCTTGTGACTGCATATTCGAACCCATGAGGGCCCGGTTGGCATCATCATGCTCAAGAAATGGAATCAGCGCCGTCGGAACAGATATTATCTGCTTAGGCGAAACATCCATGTAATCAACCTCAGCCGGATCCACAAATACCGGATCTCCTAAGCTACGAGCGACTATTGAATCGGCCGAAAAAGATCCCCCTTCTCCAACGGGAGTATTTGCTTGGGCGATGATGTAGTCGTCCTCAGTATGTGCCGTCATGTAAACTACGTCGTCCGTAACTTTGCCTTTTGCCACCTTACGGTACGGAGCTTCAATAAATCCGAGCCCATTAACCTGGGCATAAGACGCCAATGAAGTTATTAGTCCAATATTAGCTCCCTCAGGAGTTTCGATGGGACATATGCGACCATAGTGCGTCCTATGAACATCCCGCACGTCGAACCCTGCCCGTTCTCTGGTCAAACCACCTGGCCCGAGAGCCGAAATACGGCGTTTGTGTCTCAATTCTGAAAGCGGGTTAACTTGATCTTTAAACTGGCTCAGCTGACTCCGACCAAAAAATTCCCTTAAGGCAGCAACAATAGGCCGGTTATTAACAAGTTTTTGAGGGGTGGCTGCGTCAGGGTTGCCTAGTAACATACGTTCTCGAACCCCTCGTGCCATGCGGCCAAGACCTACTCTAATTTGGTCGCCTACTAATTCTCCAACTGTTCTTATACGACGGTTCCCCAAGTGATCTATATCGTCTTCTCGATAACCGTCCTCACCGGCTTGAAGTTTTACAAGGTACTGGATTGTCGGTAATAAACCGTAATCGACGAACTTCCCATCCTCATACCCAAGCAACGTACCCACTTCATGGTCAAGGCCAAGCTTAGAATTTACCTTAAAACGTCCTGAATCGCCTAAATCGTAGCGTCGCGGATCAGCAAGAAGGCTCGAAAGGTAATTCGCAGCTTTGTCTACCTTCGGAGGATCGCCGGGTCTCAATACCGTGAATAACCTCAACAAGGCCTCGTCAGACGTAATGCCGGCAGCCCCTTCACTCTCAAATGTAGGCGTAACCAAGTCCTCGTTACCTGAAAACAAGTTAAGGATTTGGTCATCACTGTAGCCGAGAACACGCAGGATGAGCGTGAATGGGAATTTGCGTTTATTAACTTTCATCCAAAGTACATCTGAATTATCAAACTCGATCTCTATCCAAGGACCACGTTTCGGCATTGGAATAACGCTTGCAGTAAGACCCCGATTAGGGCCCTTCAAAGACGAGGTAAAGTACACGCCTGGAGACCGATGTATCTGCGAAACAATAACTCGATCTGCACCATTGATAACGAAAGAGCCGTCATCGGTCATTAGCGGCAAATCACCAAGAAACACCTGATCCTCTTTGATCAAACCAGTATCTTTGTGGACGAGCTGGAGCTTTGCAAAAAGACCCGTGTGGTAGCTCAAATCCTTTTCTCTACATTCTTCGGGAGAATATTCAGGTTCTTGGAGAGTGTACTCTAAAAAATCAAGAACCAGACCCGTCTGTCGCCCTCGTTCGGTTTCATCGATCGGAAAAACCTCTTTGAAGGCCGCTTGAAGACCGGTTTCTTGCCTTTCAGGCGCAATAACGCCATGTTGAAGAAACTGCTGATAAGACGAAATTTGGATATTGGTCAAATTCGGCAGGTCTATGACCTCGCGAATGCTACCGAAAGCCCGGATTTCGCGCATCTTCACCCCTTATTCACTTCTTGTATAAACCCCACGCGCCTTTCACGGCAACGTCAACCTAGACATCTGTTCCGCAGGGACTTTCTTCACTTAGCATCCTATACCCCTCAATGCCGTCGATTAGAATTACGCTAACTAATCCCTGCAACCTAGATACCTTCACCTATACGTAGTACGTTTGGCACCACTCCGTCCCAAATTGATAATTCTGTGCTTAGCTAGCAAGTAAAGGATTGCACCTTGATTTGCGCAGCTCTCCATTTTCCTCCCCAGATACGATCAACACGTAAAGCTATTTGGTAACGACAGCCTACCATTAAACCTAATGCCAAAGGTGGTGGCCGTATTCTAGGTTACGGTGACTTGGTGCCTCTCTAGTCTCGTGAAAATGCTGTTATTTTACTTCGACAGAAGCACCAGCTTCCTCGAGTTTAGTCTTGATTTCTTCCGCCTCTTCCTTGGGAACGTCTTCCCGCACCACGCCATTAGACTCCACGAGTTCTTTAGCTTCTTTAAGGCCCAGTCCCGAAACAACTTCCCGAACAGCCTTAATAACCTGCAATTTCTTCTCACCTGCACTAGTTATACTTACCGTAAATTCAGTCTGCTCCTCGGCGCCGACTCCTGCATCAGCATCTCCGCCGGGAACTGCCATCATGGCGCCGGCTGGCATTGCCGCTGCAGCTTCAACACCCCACTTATCCTTCAATGTATCCAGCAAATCCACAAGTTCTAACACTGTCAAGCCACTCAATTGTTCAACCATTCCATCTTTATCGAAAGCCATTTCAATTCTCCTTAATTTTTTCTGAGTAATTTTGTAAAACAGAGACCAAATTGCGCGACGGTCCTTCTAGTACTCCAACAAGTTGCTGCATAGGGGCCTGCAGAAGGCCAATTATTTGGCTCAATAGTTGTTCTCTTCCAGGTAGCTCAGCGATGCGATTTATGGCCTCGCTCGCTACCACAGTGCCTTCAAGTAATCCTCCTTTAGGAAACGGCAGGTCGAGGAGGTGTTCGTCAGCAAAGTCTACCAATGCCTTTGCAGGACCAACTGGATCGTCACCCACAACAACCAAAGCGGTAGGCCCTTTAAGTATGTCTTGGAATCCATCCACTCCTTGGTCCTGAAGAACTACGTTGATGAGTCGATTTTTAGCTACAAGCATCCTTCCGCCAGCAGCACGAATCTTCGTCCTAAGAACATTGATTTCCTCGGCACCCAGTCCCTGATAATCAACCAAAAAGAAGGTTTTCGCCTCAGCGAGAACACTTTTGAGCATCTCGACCGATGCCACATTTTTGGGGTTAGTCATCGCCGCCTTTCCTCTTACTAAAGAACTTAAGTTCCTTCCTAGGAACAACCACGAAGCAGAATGAAACGCCTCGGCAGGATCTTTAAGCCTGGTCCGGCCCCTGCTGTCTCCAACGCCTTCAAGGTGCTCTTGGTGAATCCCGACCAAAAGGGAAGGTCACCTTTACACACCGGTGTTACTCAATTCAAACTGTCACCCTAACACTAGGGCCCATTGTAGATGATACATAGGCGGTTCGAAGGAAAATACCGCGAGATCCTTCCGGCTTGACAGCCTCAAGCGCGGTTCTTAAAGTCTCCAGGTTCTCGGCAAGCTTTTCGGGTGCAAAGCTGGCTTTGCCTATTGCCGCATGTACCACACCGGTCTTATCGCTACGAAACTCAATACGACCTGCCTTAAGTTGGCCAACGATTTCGCCTACATTAGTGCCAACTGTACCAGATTTCGGGTTAGGAAGCAGCCCGCGGGGACCAAGAATCCGTCCAAGTTTGCTACCAATCTGACCCATCATGTTTGGTGTGGCGACAACAGCGTCGAACTCCATCCAGCCGCTTAATATTTTCTCGATAATTTCCTCGCCACCAGCCATATCAGCACCAGCCTCTTCAGCATCAGCAACCTGTTCAGCTTGTACGATCGCCAAAACCCTAATTGTCTTTCCAGTTCCGTGTGGCAATGAAACCGTACCGCGAACACTTTGTTCGGATTTCGTTGGATCAATACCAAGCCGGAAATGAACCTCGACGGTCTCATCAAATTTGGCCGTGGCAAGCTCCTTAACTAATTCAGCTGCCTCAGACGCAGAATATGTCCTGTTCCGGTCGACTTTTTCTTGCAAGCTTAGGTAACGCTTTCCCTGCCTAGGCATCTGGTGTACCCTCTACTACTACTCCCATTGAACGGGCTGTACCTGCAATAATCCTGGCAGCTGCTACCTCGTCATTGGCGTTGAGGTCCTCAATCTTCAACTTACCGATCTCTATGCACTGATCCCAAGCCAATGTGGCCACTTTCTCTCGATTCGGCTCACCAGATCCTTTAGGTATACCTGCGGCTTTACGAATCAAATAGCTTGCCGGAGGAGTCTTAGTAACAAAACTAAATGAACGGTCAGCATAAACGGTAATTTCAACCGGAATTATAGCATCACCTTGGGATGCTGTGGCAGCGTTATACTCTT